>Ga0209064_1003462_pt1 | contig 13802 bp, 10 predicted proteins | sample Inofromicrocosms_FD_187498 | JGI IMG/M metagenome (GOLD analysis project Ga0209064, IMG submission 187498) | Mouse cecum microbial communities from Vienna, Austria - Inoculum for glucosamine and mucus D2O microcosms (SPAdes) (version 2) | ecosystem: Host-associated > Mammals > Digestive system >... | reverse complement strand
ATTGTGTTGCAATCGTGGATTATCACGATGAAGAGCGTTTAATTGCCCTTGTGCATCAATTAATTCATTTTCTTTTACATTTCCGCCCTGTTGAACTTCTAACTGGCGCAAATGATGAATAATTCGGTCAGCCTTTTTCTTCGCCATCGAAACTTGATGATTGGCCTTTGAACGTGCTTGTTCATATAACTTATCACGCTGTTCATTAAAGCGGGTAAGTTTCTCATCAAGGTCACGCTGAACTTTTTCGTTTTTGGCTACTAGTTTTGCTAGCCTTTCACTTTCTTCACGTGCTTTTTTCCGCTGCTCTACTAAATCACCAATCATATTGTTAAGGTCTTGACTATCATCACTAACAAATGTCCGTGCTTCATCAATAACCTGGGGATTAATTCCTAATCGCTGAGCAATCTCTAATCCATTCGACCGCCCAGGAATCCCTAGCAGTAATTTATACGTCGGCTTAAGAGTTTCTTGATCAAATTCCATACTAGCATTAATCGTCTTAGCACGATCATAGCCATAAACTTTGAGTTCAGGATAGTGGGTTGTAATTACAACCATGGTTCCTTTACTGCCAATATTATCAAGAATTGCCATTGCTAAAGCAGCCCCTTCTTTGGGATCAGTTCCAGCCACAAGCTCATCTAGAAGGACTAAGCTACGACTTGTAATTTGTTCAAGAATGGCTTTTACTCCATCCATATGACCAGAGAAAGTACTCAGATTTTGTTCCAATGATTGTTCATCACCGATATCCGCAAATACATTATCAAAGATCCCAATTGTACTGCCTTCTTCTGCGGGAATAAACAAACCAGATTGTCCCATTAACTGGATAATTCCCAAAGTTTTAAGCGTAATGGTTTTACCACCAGTGTTAGGACCGGTAATAATAATCGCTTGGTAATCTTCCCCAATCTTAATATCATTTGTCACTACTCGCCGGGGATCAATCAAGGGATGGCGAGCTTTCCGTAATGAAACATGATTTTCTTTGCTTAAGAGCGGTAACGTTGCCTTAGTATCATGTGCCCAGCGTGCCTTGGCATTAATAAAGTCAAGGTGTCCAAGAATTGCTTCATTCTGGCCAATATCATGCCGGTAAGGAGCAATCATTTGTGATAATTCAATTAACACCCGTTGCATTTCTTGCCGTTCTTCTATTTGCGCTTGTCGTAACCGATTATTGGTCTCCACAACGGCTGCAGGTTCAATATATAATGTTTGTCCACTAGCACTTTGGTCATGAACAACCCCACCAAATTTATTTCGGTAGCGAGCGATTACTGGAATTACATAGCGGTCATTCCGCATTGTGACAATAGGGTCACTTAAGTATTTCGCATTTTTCCCGCGAGTATACCTTTCCATTTGTTGGTGAATCTCTGTTTCCGTTTGGGTAATTAATTGCCGGATACCATGGAGTTTAGCTGATGCCTCATCATTTATCCGTCCATCAGGATCAATCGAACGAACTAGCCGCTGGGTAATTGAAGGAATTGTAACTAGGCGGTCAACTTGGGTAGTTAAAACCCGTAGTTTAATTTTTTTCTCCCGCATCTGATCAAAAAAGTTTTTTACACTCATACTAGTTTGCAGCACTTTAGTAATTTGAGCTAATTCCGTGCCGTTCAGATTTGCCTTAATTTTCAAACGTTTCAATTGCGGTTTGATATCAGCTAATTGCGGAATAGGAATCCCATCTTCTAACCTTAAAATATCGGCCCCATCAGTAGTTTCTGTCAAAAGTTCTTTGACTGCCTCATAATCAGTCTGTGGAACAAGCTGCGTCAATTCGCGATGACCAGCGGCAGAAACAAGGTATTGTGCCAGTTGTCCTTTTATTCGATCAAATTCTAATGTTTCTAAAATTTTGCTATTCATTTTATCCTCCCTGTACTAGCGTATCAATTACTAAATGCGCTATTCCTGGTGTTTGATTAATCATAAAACGCGCTAGTTCTGAGTTCGCTATTTGCATTTGCCACCAACCTGCTGGAAATAATTGCATAATTAGTAAAACAACGTAAATAATCAAATAGCCAATCAAAAATGAGATTAAGCCACCCGCAATTTTATCAACTGTCCCCACCACTGGAATCCTCTTTATCCAGTTTAACTGACGAATACCCCAGTGACAAAGAATTGAAACAATTGTAAAAATTATCATAAATGCAATCCCATTATAAAAGAAAAGATTACTATTTACATTTGCAAGCAAGCTTTCAGAAAATGTTGCTGGGGTTCCAATACCTGGTAATAATGATTTTAACCAGCTACCAATCAATTGGGCTCCCTGGCGAGCAACGATCCAAGCTACTATATATGTCCCCAGCATTAACGTCATTGTCAATAATCCGCGGCGATGACCATTAATAAAGCACCCCATTAAAATCAAAATAATAAAGGTTGTTAAAATCATCCTAATGATCCTTTCTGCTTGTAAAGAAAAAGGACTGTGACAAATGTGTCTACAGCTCCCTTTTGTTAATATTTTATTTATCCGGTAATTTTAATTAGGCCTTGAAATTACCATCATTATCAAGGAAAGTATTTAATACTTCTTCAACCATGTCCCATTCCTTATCATCTTCAATTGGAACAAGGTCCTGTCCATCGTTATCTTCATTATCAGCTATAATGTAAGCTTGAATGTCAACGGAATCGTCATTTTCTTGTTCCGCTGGATAGATAAAGATATATGATTTGCCATAATCATCAGAATCAAACGTAAACAATTCCTTAAATAATTGTTCATTACCATTCTCATCAATTAATGTAATCATGTCTTCGTTATTTTCTTGTTTACTCATTTTAATACCTCATTTTAGCTTATTCACAAGGCGGCCATGGCGATCCAAATAGCTTTGTAAAATGAATGTTGCTGCAACTTCATCGATAACTTTTTTCTGCTTAGCACGTGAAATGTCCGCTTCTTCAACTAGCATTCGGTGTGCCTCAACCGTCGTTAAACGTTCATCTTGAAAGTCAATAGGAATATCTGGAAAACGTTGTTGTAATAGCTTACCATAGTGCTGAGATGCTTCAACACGAGGACCCTCTGTATTATTCATATTTTTAGGAAGGCCAATTACAAACCCAGCTACCTGTTCTTTTTTCACTAGCTCGGCAACACGATCAATCCCAAAAATTTCGTTTTCTTCATCAATTGGAATAATCTCAACTGCTTGGGCCGTCCAACCGAGAGGATCGCTTACGGAAATACCAACCGTTTTAGAGCCAACGTCTAATCCCATTAATCTCATTTAGTTTCACCGTTATTCTTTAGGTATGACCGAACAAGCTCTTCAATAATTTCGTCACGTTCATGTTGACGAATCAAGTTACGTGCATCATTCAAACGCGGAATATAAGCTGGATCACCAGATAAAAGATAACCGACAATTTGATTAATCGGGTTGTATCCCTTTTCTTCTAATGATTCATAAACCGTCTTTAATGTTTGCTTAATATCTTCTTGACGTTCTTGACCGAAATCAAAGAACATCGTTTTATCATTTGTAGCCATCAATCGTCACCTCCAGATATTCTTTTCAACCATCAATTTTACTATATTCTTATTAAAATCACAATTTACATTTGTCAATTGTAAGTAAACAGTAATATTAATTTTACCTTAAACTACAAGTTTTATATCATAGCTAATAATAGTGCTTTTTGACAGTGATTTTTATTACTTTAAAAAGTTCTTACAAAAAGAGAGATTGAACGAATCCCAAAATTGGCTTCTTTCAATCTCTCAGATCATGAGATGGTTATTTCCCCTCTCATTCTTGATTTACTTATCGAGGTAATTCTTAGCTTGATCTAAAGCATCTTTAATTCCGGCTGGATTCTTCCCACCAGCTTGGGCAAGGTTAGGACGACCTCCACCGCCACCATTAATGGCTGGTGCAATCGCCTTAATAAGGTCACCGGCTCTTAAGCCCTCTTTAGTTTTATCATCGCTAACAGCCACTAATAAGTTTGCTTTCCCATCACTAGCTGTCGCAAGGACAAGAACATCAGAAAGAGCCTTTGAACGCCAAGTATCAGCAAGTTGCCGTAATTGACCCATACCAGCAACTTGAACTTCAGCAGCAATTAAACTTCCATTCTTGGTTGCTTGAACGTTTTCAAAAACATTATTAGCTTGTTGAGCAGCAATCTTAGCTTGAAGAGACTCATTTTGCTTTTGAGCTTCTTTAAGTTCATTTTGTAATGTTTCTACTTGATGAGGAACTTCCTTAATCTGAGCAACCTTCAAACTAGCAGCGATCTTTGTTAAGAGGTCATCACGATCTTGGAGGAACTTAAAGGCATCACTGGAAGTTACTGCTTCGATCCGCCGTACTCCAGCACCAACTCCTCCTTCAGAAACAATCTTGAAGAGGCCAAGCTCATTCGTGTTTTTAACGTGGTCACCACCACAGAACTCAGTGTTAAAGTCACCAATCTTTACAACCCGGACCTTATCACCATACTTATCTGAAAATAAGGCGATAGCACCCATTTCCTTAGCAGAATCAATATCAGTTTCCACTGTTTTGACTGGGATTTCCTTCCAGATTTGCTCATTAACCATGTTTTCAACCTTCTTGAGGTCCTCAGCAGTTACTTGACCAAAGTGGTTAAAGTCAAAACGTAAGTAATGTTCTTCAACTAATGATCCGGCTTGTTGAGTATGACCACCAAGAACGTTCCGCAATGCTTGGTCTAACAAGTGGGTTGCTGTATGGTTCTTTTCAATCTTAAGGTGACGAATACGGTCAACAACCAGTTTGTAACGGGCACCCTTTTTAATAGGGGTAGTTAATTCTACCCGGTGAAGGTTTTGCTGGTTTGGTGCATGTTGGACATCAACCACCCGACCAACTTTTTTACCATAGTTATCAATAATGTCACCAGTATCAGCGACTTGGCCTCCCATTTCAGCATAGAATGGCGTTACATCAAAAATTAATTCAATGTTCTTATCACCTGGTTGTGCTTCATCTGCTTGTTGACCATCATGTGCTAAACCAATAACCTTTGCATTATCAACGGCCAAATCAGTGTAACCAACATATTTGCTATCTTCCTTGAATGAAGTCCACAAATCAGTTTGAACACCCATCCCGTTATCCATATCACGGGCATTACGAGCACGATTTTGCTGCTCTGTCATTGCTGCTTGGAAGCCCTTTTCATCAACTGTTAGTCCTTCGTCTTCAGCATATTCCTTGGTTAATTCAATTGGGAAGCCATAAGTATCATAAAGCTTAAAAGCTGTTCGTCCATCAATTTCGTTGGTCTTATTTTCCTTAGCTTCAGCAATCACGTTATTTAACAAGTTTAATCCGCCATTTAAGGTTGCACTAAAGCGGTCTTCTTCTGATTCAATAACCGAAGCAATATAGTCAACATTTTTAAGAACATCAGGATAGTAATCTTCCATGATCTTGCCGACTGTTGGAACCATCTTTGCTAAGAATGGTTCATCGATCCCCAGCTTCTTTCCAGCAACAACTGCTCGCCGAAGCAACCGCCGAATAACATATCCGCGACCAACATTTGAAGGCAAGGCACCATCCCCGATCGCAAAGGTAATTGTCCGGATATGATCAGCGATAATCTTAAATTGAATATCGTCTTCTTTATTTTGACCATACTTCTTAGTACCACTAAACTCTTCAGCTTGCTTGATTAATGGCATAAATAAGTCGGTTTCAAAGTTAGTCGGGGCATTTTCAAAGATTGAAACAACCCGTTCAAGACCCATCCCCGTATCAATGTTTTTATGAGGAAGTGGTTCGTAAGTATCTTCTGGCGTATGGTTAAATTGACTAAAGACAATGTTCCAAATCTCAAGGTAGCGTTCATTTTCACCGCCAGGATAGTTTTCTGGATCATCATCGGCTAAATTATTAAATTCTTGACCACGGTCATAAAAAATTTCCGTATCTGGACCAGATGGACCTTGACCAATATCCCAGAAGTTATCCTCATCAGCAATTAAGTGATCTTCAGCAACGCCTACTTCACGCCAGCGATTATAAGCATCATGATCTTTAGGGTAATAAGTAATGTATAGCCGTTCAGGATCAAAACCAAACCATTCATCACTTGTTAGTAATTCCCAAGCCCATGGAATTACTTCATTTTTAAAGTAATCACCAACAGAGAAGTTCCCCAACATTTCAAACATGGTATGGTGCCGAGCAGTCTTACCAACGTTTTCAATATCGTTCGTCCGAATACTCTTTTGTGAGCTTGTCATCCGTGGATTGTCAGGAACAACTTTTCCATCAAAGTATTTCTTCATTGTGGCAACCCCAGAGTTAATCCATAGTAATGTTGGATCATTTACTGGAACTAATGATGCACTCGGCATAACTTGGTGGCCATGCTCTTTAAAAAATTTCAAGTACATCCGCCGTACTTGAGCACTATTTAGCTTCTTTAACTCTTTCATCAAATCACCCTTTCTAAAACAAAAACCACCATTGCGAATCAGAGACGCCGGATTGACGCGGTACCACTCTGCTTGCAACGATGGAATTCGTTTACCTCTTTACTTCTTGGTTACCCAAGGTTAAATATCAAATTATCCGAATGGGGAGCACTAAAGCTAGGAAATCAGTTGTCACACCTCACCAACTGTCTCTGGAATTTTCCGTTAGCTATAGCATGTCCCAGACGTGTCATATTATAGCGAACAATTACTTTAAAATCAACGGGCATTTCGTTCACGGCGATGTTGCTTTTGACGGGCACGCTTAGCTTTCCGAATCTTATGCCGTAATTCAAGTTTCCGTTTTTGTTGTTCGTCTTCTTTAATCGCCTTTTTAATCCGTTTCTTATAACCAGGTTTAACCTTCTTCTTAGTCTTTTTTACGTAACCCTTCATTGACGGATCAAGTTCATTTTGCCTCCGCTTATAATGCTTCCGGCGATTACGGTCGTGGGTAGTTACTAGTTGCCCATTCTTTAATTCTTTTGGTACAAATTTAACTCCCCGCTCCTCAAGCTTAGCAATTAAATCGTCTTCTGCTGGCTCATATAGGGTAATGGCTGTTCCCTTCATCCCATTTCGTCCTGTACGACCAACTCGATGAACAAAATATTCAAGATCAGTTGGCAAGTCATCATTAATTACTAGTGATACTCCATCAATATCAATTCCACGAGCTGCTAGATCAGTTGCAACAACATATTGATATTCAAGATCACGGATTTGCCGCATTGTTCGTTTACGACGACGAGCTTCTAGTCCCCCATGAATCATTGCTACTTTGAGCCCTTGATTTTCTAAGTACTGGGTTAATTCGACTGCTCGTTCTTTTGTATTAGCAAATACCAACGCAAGATATGGTTCACCAAGAGTCAGCAAACGATAAATTAGTTGGTTACGATCCTGCCCCTTAGTTGACATTAACCAATTATCAACATCCGGATTAATTACTGCTTCAGTAGGAATCTCTTCAACGACTGGATTTTCCATATACTTTTTTAAGAATGGGCGCAGTTTCTGCGGAATCGTTGCTGAGAAAACCATCATTTGAAGGTCATCAGGAAAATGACTGGCAATTTGGTCAACTTCATGTAAGAATCCCATATCTAGGGTCATGTCCGCTTCATCCACCACAAACATTTTCGCTGTGTGAATATCCAATGCCTGACTCTTGATTAAGTCCAATACTCTTCCTGGAGTTCCAATGACCAATTGAGGTTGTTTTCGGCTTAATTGGTCAACTTGATGCTGCTTGTCTGTACCACCGACATAATTGTGAATGGTAAGAGGATGAGGAGCATATTTGTTAAGTTGCTTGGCTGCATTATAAATTTGGTATGCTAATTCCCGACTAGGAGTTGTGATTACTGCTTGAACGGTTTGATCTTCTGGATTGATCTTTGAAAAAATTGGTAAGAGGAAGGCGTGTGTTTTTCCACTACCAGTCGCTGATTGTCCCACAACACTTCGTCCCGCCATAATCACTGGTATTACTCGTTGCTGGACCGGTGTTGGTTGACGAAAATTAATTTTTTGAATTGCTGTTAACAGATAAGGTTGCAACTGAAAATCAGCAAATTTTTTATCACTCATAGCTATTTCCCTTTCATTTTTGGTTTGCATAACTTTGTGTTAATTGGTCCAATTCATCAATCACTTGTTTAATTTCTGCTTCATCTTTAGCCTTAGCGCCACTAGCAAGGGGATGTCCACCGCCATCATGCTGCTTAGCTAATTCATTAATTGTTGGCCCCTTTGAACGGAGACGAATGCGATAATGGCCATCTTCTTGTTCTACAAAGATCGCCCAGGCAAGAACATCATGAATTCGACCTGGTAAAGAAACAATTGCGGATGTCCCAGCTTCAGTTAATCCGAATTGTTCTAAAATTTCATTGGTTAAGATAACATATGCGGCTCCATTATCTAATATCTGCAAATTCTCATAAACGTATGCTGATAGACGAGCCACTGGTAAGGTAATTTCATTTTCGTGCTGACTAATTTCCGCTGCATTTGCGCCGGCCGCCATTAACGAACCTGCAACTAGCATCGTTCGAGGAGTTGTTGCTGGATAAAGGAAACGACCTGTATCGCCAATAATTCCTGCGTATAAGGCATGGGTAGTCTTCTGGGGAAGCGTTAATTCTTTTGCAAATCGTTGATAAAAACTATAAATCATTTCAGAACAGCTAGAAGCATCTGGTTCAACCCACATAATATCGCCAAAGGGTTCATCGTTAGGGTGATGATCAATCTTAATAAGCTCGTCCCCATTATCAAAGCGCCGATCATCAATTCGTGGCGCATTTGCTGTATCCGTAACAATTACTAATGCATCATCAAATGTCTGATTGTCAATCGTATCCATCTCACCGATCCAATCAAACCCTGGAATATGCTTCCCTACAACATAAATTTGTTTGTATGGGAATGAAGCCCGTAAAATTTCCGCAAGGCCAACTTGTGAGCCAATTGCATCTGGATCAGGGCGTTGATGCCGATGAATAATTATTTTATTGTATTTTTTGATTTGTTCAAAAATTGCTGTTAATGGATCTGCCATTATGCTATTCTCCTTACCCGAATAAAATTTAACACTATCTTTTAGTATAGCAATAAACGCGATTAACAACCAAATAAAAAAGATGAAAATATTCGCCTATTTACGACTATTTTCATCTAAATTAAATTACTTTTCTTCGCTGTCTTTTTGTTCATCGCTAGCACTCGCTGCAGATGCAGGCTCACTAGCAGCGCTATCTGCTGAAGCATCTGCAGAACTGTCAGCTGCAGAACTAGCAACAGCTTTATTATCTTGGGGAGCTTCACTAGCTGGTGCATCTGCTCGTTTGATAACACGGGCAATTGCCACCATATCAAAAGTAAGGTAGATCCCTTCACAATCTAAAGTAACTGTCCGATCAGCCTTATTGATTGAATCAATCTTACCATGCATCCGACCAATCGTAACAACTTCATCACCTGGGTGTAATTCATTCATCATCTCTTGGTGTTCTTTACGTTGCTTTTGTTGTGGGCGAATCATAAAGAAGTACATCAATGCTACCATTAAGATGATTAAAATAATTCCTGAGTAACCACTTGCATTATTAGATGAAGCAGCACCAAGAACAAAACTACTCAAACTATTCACGGTTTATCCATCCCTTCAAAAAGTTAACTAATATTAACTTTAACAAACTTTACCATAAAAAGCTATATGCTCTATTGATTCTGCAATAATTCTTGAACAAATTTTTTTGTTTGATGATTTTTAATTGCTTGTCGTAAACCACCCATTAATTTATTGAGGGTAAACAGATTATGCTGCAGCAGGAGCTGTTCACCATAAAAACTACGATTATTAATCAAGCTATGGAGTAATGCCCGTGAATATCCCGCGCGACAAGTTGCACACGCACATTGACGATCAAGTACTTGTGAATCGAAGCTAAAATGTTGACGATCAAGATGAAGAACTGTCACCCCTTGATTAACTAATGCAATCCCATTAGCCGCTTTTTGGGCTGCTAGATTGCTATCAATTAAATCAACTCCTGCTAAAATTGCCGCAATCAGCTGGGCAAAAGAAAGCGCGGCAGGGAGGTAGCGTAGTTTCTGCTCTGCTAGTTTAGGCGTAATTTCATTAATGATTCGTCTAAACTCTTGATCATCTAAGTTGTTAGGAATCCCACTCAAACGATAACCGCTTAATCCGGCTTCATCAACCGCTTCAATACTGGCTGTCCGCAAATCTCTCAAGCCGCCACCAACAATCGAACCAAGTGCTTGTTTTTTTTGAAATTCGACAACAGATAACCAGTCATTTGTTTGTTTTACCCCGGCTTTTAAATCATCAACTGGCGCATAATAATCTGTTGCTTGGTCAAAGCTTTGAAAAATATCAGCCCCGAGTACTTCTTGAATTTGAAGAGCAGTTTCTGGTTGCCAGAATTTTAATTGGCCAGTTGCCGGATCATGAAAACGAACGCCATCATGTTTTTTTCCACGCGGCTTTGCTAAGCGATAAGCCTCCTCAGTTTCCAAGTCCACAAATAAAAGACCATCCCACTGAAAAAGCTGATGGAGGTCTCCTAATTTTTCAGTCACCGAATCATATTTTAGCCAACGCTTTAACCCACTTGTCTTAACTGCGCATACACCAGCCTGATTAAGCTGGATAGATGATAACTTTGCTAATTCATCTCCACTTGCAACCAGAGCCGGTGTTTCAATTTGTCGTCCATTAACCTGCAAAAGCCCAGTTCGTGCTTGGCGATCGCTTTGATTAATTGTAAATTCTAACTTACTCATAATTTTCCTCAATCAATTTTTATCAGTTGGATATTCAATTCCTAAATGCTCATATGCTGTCGGTGTCACTAACCGGCCACGAGGGGTGCGACTAATAAAACCAATCTGTAATAAATATGGTTCATACATTTCTTCAATCGTATTAGTTTCTTCACCAATATTTGCCGAAATTGTTTTTAATCCCACTGGACCTCCGTGGTAGAAATTGATCATCGTTAACAACATTTTCCGATCAATCTCATCTAAGCCCCGATCATCAACTTGGAGAAGCGATAATGCTTGCTTAACAATTGCCGAATCAATGCTTCGTTTCCCTGCTACCTGAGCAAAATCACGTACCCGTTTTAAAAGGCGGTTTGCGATTCGCGGCGTACCACGTGAACGAAGAGATAGTTCATGGGCCCCTTCATTTTGAATACTAGTATGGAAAATCTTGGCAGAACGAAAAATAATTTTTGTCAGTTCATCTTGAGTATAGTAGTTCATGTGTTCAACGATCCCGAAACGATCACGTAATGGTGCCGATAACATTCCGGCCCGTGTCGTTGCCCCAATTAATGTAAATGGCGGAAGGGGAAAATGAACGGGGTGCGCAGTTGGTCCCTCACCAATAACAATATCAATATAGTAATCTTCCATCGCTGAATAAAGCATTTCTTCCACAACTTTGGGTAACCGGTGGATTTCATCAACAAAAAGGACATCCCCCGGTTTCAACTCATTCAATAAAGCAACCAAATCTCCTGGCTTTTCGATCGCTGGTCCACTAGTCGTTTTGATATTAACGCCCATCTCATTAGCTATTACCATCGCTAAAGTTGTCTTTCCTAATCCTGGAGGACCATATAACAATACATGGTCAAGGGCTTCTTCCCGGGATTGGGCCGCCTTAATATATACTTCTAGTTCGTGCTTGATTTTAGGTTGACCAATATATTCCCTTAGTTTTTGTGGTCGAAGAGTTATCTCCACTTGGCTTTCTTCTTCTCCTGATGGGTGATCTGATAAAATACCATGATCATTTTCCACAAGTCTTGCACCTCCTAGTTAAGCAACCTTAATGCTTGTCTTAAGTATTCATCGGTTGCCATTTGTTCTTCTTTCATTAATGTCTTTTGAACCTTTTTAATGTCCCGTTCCTTGTATCCTAATGCGGCCAATGCTTCCAAAGCATCTTTCAACTCACGATTTACTGTTGCATCAACGGTAAGCTGAGTTGTTGCAAATAATGAGTTGCTACTTTCATTAGTGAGCTTATCACGTAAGTCTAACACAATTTGCGAAGCTGTCTTTTTCCCGATTCCTGGGAACTTAGTTAAATAGCTAACATTATTATTAGTAATTGCATCAACAAGCCCTTGATGATCAGGGTTCGCTAAAATTGCTAAAGCACTCTTTGGTCCAATTCCGGAAACATTGATTAATTGCATAAATAGATTTTTTTCATTTTGATCTGTAAAACCAAACAAGGAAATATTATCTTCACGAACTGCTTGGTAAACATATACTTGGACCTTCTTAGTCCGATCCTCTTGATAACGATAGGGATTAGCAACTAATAATTTATAGCCAACCCCATTAACATCAACAACGATATATTGTGGTGCAACAACGGTTACAAGGCCTGTTAAGTATTCGTACAAGGTAATTCCTCCTTAAAATTCATGGTCATCAAAATCATCCGCATACGGGGTGTGTGAATCCTGAATTCGTTTAAACATTTTTTCTAAATCCTGATCATTAAAATGAACAGTTACCGGACGCCCATGTGGACAATTAAAAGGATTCTCACATTGTGGCAACCGTTTCAGCAAGGCTTTAGCTTCCCGTTCGTCAAGGTGGTGGTTAGCCTTTATAGCCCGTTTGCAGCTCATCATAATCGCTGTCTTCATTCGAAATTCTTTGACGGTTAGCTTTCCATTCTTAATTAACCAATCAATCATTTCTTTGGCCGTGTCTTCTTCTTGCCCCTCTTTAAACCAGGTTGGATGGGAGCGCAAAATAAAACTATTTTGACCAAATGACTCTAATTCTAATCCGACCGCTGCAAGCGTATCGAGATGCTGATTAATTGTCATTGCGTCGACAGTCGAATAATTAAGAACAAGCGGAACCAAGAAATTTTGCTGATCAGCGCTCACTTCCCCAATTTTTTGGCGGTAATACTCATAATTGATTCGCTCCTGAGCAGCATGTTGGTCAACAATGTAAAGACCATCTCCTGCTTGTGCTAATAAAAAGGTACCCTGAAGCTGACCAATATATTGAAGATCAGGAAACCGATTTTGCTGCTGATCTTGTTTATCATGAACATCTAATTCAATATTTGCAGGTTTTACTGACTTCTTAGTCATAGTGGGAACTGGAGCAGAAAATGGCGTAACTTCACCTTCATTTTGATAACGCTCATCAAATTTTTGCATTGCAGGCGTATTTAAATCTTCAAGATGGTGGATAACGATCGGTGCTGGAATCTCACTATCAAGCGCGTCAGCATGTGCTGGATTATCAGCTTCTGGAGTTGAAATCTCAGTTGCCGCCTTTTCTGTTGCCGGCACTGCCGAAATTGGGGCGATGTGATAAACAGGTGATGCTTCCTTTAACCGGCGATCAAGGTCCGCTACCTCATCATCATTAGGAATAAATTGGTCAGCATCTACATCCGGAATCAGATTCTCAACTGCTATCCGCTGCCGAATCGTTTCAGCAATCAATTTTATTAATTGCTGTTCTTTGCTCAAACGAACCTCGCGTTTAGCTGGATGGACATTCACATCAACTAAAACAGGGTCCAGATCAATGTTAATTACCGCGATCGGATAACGACCAACCATTAGTTTTGATTCATATCCCTGAATAATTGCCTTTGTTAATTCAAAATTACGAATATACCGATGGTTGATTGTGATTGTTATATATTGACGTGATGCACGTGTTAATTCTGGTAAGGAAACAAAACCACTAACCTTAAAATCATCATCTGCACCAC
>Ga0209064_1003461_pt1 | contig 13804 bp, 18 predicted proteins | sample Inofromicrocosms_FD_187498 | JGI IMG/M metagenome (GOLD analysis project Ga0209064, IMG submission 187498) | Mouse cecum microbial communities from Vienna, Austria - Inoculum for glucosamine and mucus D2O microcosms (SPAdes) (version 2) | ecosystem: Host-associated > Mammals > Digestive system >... | reverse complement strand
GAAACCTGCAGGACGGCGGGCGCAGTGCTTGTGTGCGACAGCGTGACCTGCAATGAGGCGCCGGACGAAGAGGCGCTGGATGACTGCAGGGCGCTCGGAAAGGCACTTGCATAATTCATGACAATAGATTGCATGCGCAATCTATTGTTTTAGGAAAGGACTGTGGAAGATGAACCTGCAAAATCAGATTTAAAATCCTGCACCGTTTCTGAATTTACTGTTTCGGGAGGAAAATATGTCGGTGCTGCTGTCGGGTATTCCTATGGCACAACATCCGTAGACGACTTTGGATTAGCAGCCTACCTCATTAATGAGTAAAATGCGACTGCGTTAGCAGGCACAAAAGTGCGAAGCACGGATTTTACGAATAAATGAGGTAGGGGCTGTTGCACTAATATAGTGCTTCAGCCCTATTTTTGATGGAAAATTTTCTTCATCTACATACAAAAATAGAGCCAGATACTTGTAAAATCTGGCGTTTTGGATTCTAAATCTGCCGCTTTGGATTCCGGCTCTACTTTGGATTCTGAATCAGACGGATCCTGATGGTTTTCTCCTGTTTCCTGGTGATCCGGTCTTTCTATCACGGTAATGTTGCGTTTGACGTGATAAAACGGATGGCCACTGACTGGCTCCACAAAGTAAACCGCCTGGTAGGTGTCCGGATGGTTGAGATCAAAGTCCTGCCCTTCGCTGTTTTTGGCTTCATGGAATCTGACGGTTACTTTTCCCTCCGGGATTTCCATACCAGAAAAATCTTTTTCAATCTCAAAGCTGCTTCCGGCTTCGATCTCATAATCCCCTGCCGTTACGATCTCCTCCTCCGTCAGTTCCGGCCGGACTGCTTCCAGGGCCGGGTATTCGGCTTCATAGGAGAGTGGTTGTGTTTCTGTCTCTTCCGCAAATGCGGCGGCTGGCTGGATCAGGGCTGACAGGGCCGTAACCAGGGCCAGCAGGCCTGATACCGTTCTTCTTGTGAATTGATGTTTCAATAAGAGTTCCTCACTTTCTTTGTTTTTGGACATGAAAAAAGCCGCAGACCTGTTTTTAAGTTTGCGGCGAATAGAGTTCATGGATTCTGTTTTGGATGGCACTTCATAAACGACCGGCAATCATTGTACTGAAATCATAATCCTGAAATTTAGCGAAAATCATCGGATAATCATAGAAAGCCGCACGCCGGGTTCTGTGAGGGACATATCCCGCAAGGTGTATGTTTACTTGACCAAATGTGTCCGAAAGTTCACATTCTAATCCGAAATTTGTATTGACATTTTACTTGATCTGTCATAGACTTATTTATGCGGATGGTGTTCCGATACAGAGAAGCCATTTATTTTTAAACATCCTACCTGAGAGGATATCTCCGATCGGGGTACATTCTATTGTCTGGTTTTATCTTTCCTGCTATCCGGGGGATTTTCAAAACTGCCATAGAGAAAAAGCAAACAAAATATTTTTAGTGAAACCGCATTGTCTGCAAAGGTTATTTTTGATATAGTTATAGTAAAGAAGGCTTTCCTGTATGGTTTTACGGAAAGGATAAAGGATATGGGTACAGAATACTTGAAACAGGCTCAGGAAACTGTGGAGCCCGAAGCGCAATCCTCTGCCATCCAGCATGAGGACGTGGCTTTAAAGACGGCCTTCCGGTATTTTGCGGATGTGCTGCTCCCGTATTTCGGGATTAAGGGGAAAGCCGTGAGTATTGCGGCAACGGAATTGGTGCATCTGGACGTAAAGGTCTTCCACGAAGATTTTAACTTTGACATGGAGGACGGCTCATGCGCGCATTTTGAGTTCCAGAGCACAAACGAAGGGCTGGATGGCTTAAAGAGGTTCCGGGCCTACGAGGCGCTGTATAGCTACCAGCATAAGGTTCCGGTCACCACTTATGTGATGTTTTCCGGGAAGATCCAAAAGCCGATGGCGGAATTTACAGAGGGCGTGAATACATACCGCATCGTCCCGATTACAATGCAGAGCCGCAATGCGGACCAGGTGATCAGGGAGCTTCAGGAGAAGCAGGAATGCGGCGGGGAACTTACGAAGGAGGATCTGGTTCCGCTGACGCTCTGCCTGTTGATGGGCGGGGATATGTCCCAGAAGGACAGGGTGGAGGAAGCGTACCGGATCACACGGGATGCAGGTTCTGTCGGGCAGGATGAGCAGGATAAGATTGAGGCAGTATTGTATATCATGGCGGATAAATTTTTAGAGTATGCTGAGAAGAAAGAATTGATGGAGGCGGTTGGAATGACAGAATTGGGACAGTTACTGGTGAATAGAGGAATTGAGCAGGGAATCGAACAGGGAATCGAACAGGGAAGCGAGCAGGAAAAAATAAAAATTGCTAAAAACCTGATTGGGACTCTGGATGAGAAGATAATTGCGGAAAAGACAGATCTTCCGTTGAAAACGGTACTGGAATTAAAGAAGAAAGCAGCTATTCCTATGGCGTAAGTAACCTTTTAAACTTTACGCTGTTTGTTATGAAATGGAATAGAATAGAAGAACAAAAATAGAATCATTGATGGAAAGCCACAGACTTCTAAAAAAGAGGCCTGTGGCTTTTATTATTTTGAAGTATCCGGCAATGCGCCAGTGACGTATTTTACCGGATTGTCTCACAGGATGCAGGAAGAGTCATGGGAAGTGGAAGGAAACTAGTACAACGAATAATAAATAACTAGCCATATCACTTGTCTGATTTTCCAGCTACTGCGTTAGATTTTCTAGCCGTAGCCACCGCTACGCCGTCGAAAATCTGCCTTGTATCTGAAAAATCATCCTGTGCGATATAGCCAGATACTTATTATTCGTTGTACTAGTACAGCAAAGTATATATACATTGGGTTCAAATTTGATTTTGGGATATGGTCTGCTTTGATAAAAATAATGTTTGGATTCTGATAAAATTATCAGGATATCGACGTGCTGACCCTAGAACATAAGATATACTTTTGGATTATAAGCACCAGAAAATGTTATTTGAAAAAGCTCTTTAGGCGTGTACAAAAATATGATACGAGGAGGTTTGAGGGAAATAATATATAGCGCGCCAGGTCAATCTGCTGTACAGCATAACATTCCTGATGCTGTAAAGAAAATCCATATAAAAGAGAAAAGAGCTGTATTTTGGATGTATCTTAAACTTAATACAGATTTTCTTATAACTTCTTATATCTTCTCATATCTTCTTATATCTCCACGGAACCCTGTAAATCAGGGCTTCGTGGATATTTCGCTATTGGTAGATACTTCACGTATCTTCTTATATCTCTATTATAGAGACACTTCAAACGTAGTAAAAAAGTAGTAAATTCTTATTCCGCTAACCGTTCCATTTCAGCCTGTATTCCGTCTATGGTAACATGTGCGTACAGATTAAGCGTGATTTCTATACTGCTATGTCCCATGATGTATTGCAGGCTTTTCGGATTCATGTTCTTTCCGGCTAATCTTGTGCAAAAGGTGTGTCTTAATACATGCGGTGAAAAATACGGCAGTTCGTCCTCATGTGTTTTATTATACTTTGTTACAAGATTCCGAAAAGTTGCTGAATAGTATTGACCTATTACCGGATGTCCTTCTTGCGTGAGGAATAAGAAATCGCTGTAGCCGTCTATGATATCCGATTGTATACCTTCACATTGCTTTAATACGTGTTTAAATGCTTCATAAGCTGTTTGATTCATGGGGACTTGGCGGACACCGCTTTTAGTCTTTGGGGTATCTATGTAATAACCGTGTTCACTGTCTTTCAATAGTTGATGGTTTACATGGATTAACCTTTTCTCAAAGTCTAAATCATTTACAGTCAATCCGCACAGTTCGGAAATTCTAAGCCCTGTATTTAGCAGTATCACAATCACATCATAATACTTTTTATAAATCATATCCGTTTTAGCAAATGCAAGAAGTTTCTTTTCTTCATCCTCTGTCAATGCTTCTCGTGGCTTGCTGTCATCTGCAATAACATCACTCATTTTGTAGTCAAAAGGATTTTTACGTACATAATCATCTTGAATAGCGATATAAAAAGCCGCTTTTAAAGAACGTTTGTAATTATTGATAGTTTTATAAGCATATCCTTTTGCTTTCATGCGGACAGCCCATTCTTTAGCGTCAGAGGGTTTTATACTGTCTATACTACGTAATCCCAGTATATCCTCTTCTAAGGCTCTCATAAGCCTCTGACGGCCTAGCAGGGTACTTTTTTTAACATTTGCCCGGCTTGCGTTCTGCTTTTTGTAGAGTTCGCAAAGAGTCATTTTTTTGCCGTTAGTATCAATTCCGTCTGAAAGGTCTTTTTGTATTTCGTTTTCTTGCTCACGGAGTGATATACAATTCCTTTTTCCTTTAGGTACTCTGTCTGTAGCGGTCAGTTTCCAGGAATAAGCAAACTGTACTTTCCCAAATATATCCGTGTATTTATATGCGTATCTTCCATCTTTTCTCTGGCTCTCTCCCTTGTTTAATATCCTTCCTTTTAAATCTCTTCTTTTTTCCATTTTTTTCTCCTTCCATAATTGGAAAGAGCCTTGATATGACTTACTTATATTATAGCATATCTTGGCTCTTTTTGCATTAAATAGTATCAACTTCATCCAATATTTTTTCGAATTGTTTCCGCTTTATTTGTATACGGTTTCCATTCATAAATAGCCATTTCGCATTTTTGCTTTCTTCCGCAAAACGACGCAATTTGTTTTCACCGATACCAAAATATTCGGAGGCTTCTTTCATTGTCAGCATGTATTTTTCGCTGATAGGTACGTTTATATCGATCATGAAAACACCTTCTTTCTACTTATATTCATGTATCCATCATAAAAATATGTTGATAAGTTTTATTATTATGATATTTGCCGTATTGGTTATTCGTCCTCAATATTACCAAACTTTATTTCCTTCAATGTTTCAATTTCTTCTTCAAGAGATTGCTTTTCCATAAGACTTTTATTTTTTTTGAGCCAAAGCAATACATCATCATTTGGTTTGTAATAATGAAAATAAATGTCGTGGAGACATTGCAGTAAATCTGTTGAGGCACTATTTCCCCAGATTTCATCACATTTGTACAGGGTAGAGAACAGCCCGGAACCAGTAATGAGATGTAATAGCGAACCGATTAAATTATTGTCCCGTGTGCTTTTTAAATACAAATTTTGAAATTGTATTCTGGACTTTTCTAATAGCGCCATAGTATAGTCGGTATACTTTTTATTGTCAGAATCATAAAATCTATATTTTTCTGCTATTTTATTAGCGATTAAATGATGTAAATTTTCATCTTTGGTATTCATAATTAAATTGGTCAATTGATGAGCATAATCCGATTTGAACACCGCTTCAAATCGGATCCAAGTTGTTGTTTCTGCGGCTTCTTTACAGCGGAAACCTTTCTTTTCAATCTGTTCTTTTCGCTTATCATAAACTCTCAAAAACAGCCTTGTGCCGGTCTTTTTGCTACCAACGTAAAAAGTATCAGCTATCCCATCAACTACAAGAGCGGAAAGGATGGAATGATTTTTCTTCCCATCAGAGTTATGTATTTCCAGATGTCCATTTGAAAGGTTACTCCAAATGTCATTTACACAGATATCCCAATTTTGATAATCTATAGCCAAATCTATTCGGCTTAATCTGCAATCGTATGTATCTGATTGAATAGTGTGCAAAAACTTTTTTACATTTGTTTCTCCAAGCGTACAATATACATACCAACTATAAGCACTAAATTTCACGATCACTCCCATCTTTGGGTGTGACGGATGATAGGCTATTGCAAAATAAAATGGATTATGTCCAAATTGATAACCAGTGGAATAACCCTGCGGGCATTTATCATCCAATTCCATTTTGGATCCGAAAATCTTTTCTAGTCTTGCCCGCTGTGCAAATTCTGTAATCATTTTTTCTGCTTCTCGTTCCCATTCTTCGATTTCACGTATACTTCCTTTTTTGACAAATAGAACAATTGTTATTTCGTCAATACTTGTCTGTATTTCTTGGCTCATATTTTTATCACTCCTTTACTGGATGTATGACTTATGACTTTGATTTACAACAGGATATTACCTGTAATTTTTACCCGATAATTACTGGAGTATAGGTCTTTCCTATGTACGTATCTATAACAGTATAATTTGGGGCTTTATCCAGGATAAATCCTGGAGCTGGGGTTATTACATAACCCCAGCTTCCAATTCTTGTAAAATATCAAATTCAAATGTTGGAAACGAACACAATTTTGGCTTGTTTGCAACTGTAGGATAAGTGTATACGCCATCACCAAGCCGCATTTTGCGTAATGGTATGTCGGCACCTGCCCCGTATGCCGTTACATATGTCTGATCCTCGGCGTTGCCAAGAACCACTTTACATGGCAAATTATCTCTGACATATGTAGGGATGTTATTGCTACCTGCTTGTTGCATTACAATCCATAAGAAAAAGCCTGCCTGCCGCCCTTTAAGCACAATCTGGGATATCAGGTTATTTATATAATCACGTTGCTTTTTCTCCTTAGTCTGCAAAAGCAAGGAAAAATCCGCAAATTCGTCAAAAATCAAAATGTGCGGAGACAATCCAAAATCTCTGTAATCACCGTCAAGTTTTTTTGACAAATGCTTTTTCATTTCAATTTGCCTTTTATGCATCTCATCGACAAAATTTTCCAGCAATGATACAATCCCATCATAATCCGTTGATGTTGCATCCGGCGAAATGTGTTCACCTAATAGTGCAATGCCGGATTCTTTCGGATCAGCGAAATATAAATGATATTTAATAGGCTTTAATACCATTTGTAATAAATAATTGTACAGTGCATAGCTTTTTCCCGTGCCAGTACATCCTACAATTAATTGATGAGTTAACGCTAATTCAGTAAAACAGTCTATAAATAACTCGTATTGTCCCATTTGGGCAGAATAGGCCTTAAATGTGTCGAGACTATCAAATACCAGTCTGCGCTCTAGTGATGAGTCGTAAAAATCATAGCGGTAATGATTTTCGGTATCTGTCAAATACACTTGCTCAACTACATATCTGCCAAGTGACGGCGAAATATCTATTTTACTTAGCTTGTCATGATACTTAATACTATTTTTTATGTAGATTGTGCCGCTCTTATAATCCGGCGCAAAATCAACGGTAATCCATGGTATTTTTGCTATTTTTGTACTGCCAAATCTTGCTATGGTATATATGTCTGCATCTAATAATTGACTTCTAATACGGCGTACTAGTCTGTCATGATGAAATGCATATATAATTCCTTTATTTATCTGATTCCGTAATAACCATAATACGGCAGATACTAAGAATGGGGGGAGAACGGTAATACAACATGTTAATCCTGCTATCTGTAGCATATCCATTCCCGTTATGTTACCGGCACGGCATAATGCCGTGCCGGTAATTAGACTGGTGCAAATGTACATGCATAATAACTCTCCCTTTAGTTGTCTATCGGTCTTAATTTTTTGCATCATTTTGTACCACTGCCTTTCTGATATCCTTAAAGCGTAACAATAAATCAAAGCCAATCACATAAGACTTTTCCGGAATATATCCGCCTAAAGACACCTTATCTCCCTTTTTGTAGGGTACAGTATCCTGCCCGTTTAGTATTGTGACGTCAAACGTGTTAAGTACATTGTTGTCACGCTTGTTGCCATTTTTGTCCGCACCGTAATCCATGTCATCGTGCAGGATAAGGAGCGTCACTGTAACTCCTCTATCCTCAGGATGCTTTTTTGATTTAAATGGTTTTTGACCGACAAACTGGTATACATTTCGTGTCATTTTCATAAAATTTTCGGCGTTAAATCTGGTTTCCGAATACTTCCATGCATGTTGTAACATATAGGTTCACTTCCTTTCTGTAGATTTTTATATATGTTATTACCTTACAATATGCAGTATATCACATAATCGTGGTACATTTGTGCGACATTTAAAATAAGTTTTGTACCACTTTTTTATTGACCACAAAAAATATGTATGATATGATTAAATCAATTAAAAAGACTAGAAATGTGAATTGCCATTTCTTTTTTACAGAACAAGGAGGGCAAATAATGTTTGAGGAAATAAAAAAAGACTTTTATGAATCACTTGGTGAATCAATAAAAGACAGAATTAGAGATAAATTAAAACTTAAGAGAACTGATGTTTTATTAGAACCAACGCGTGTATCAAATATAATAAATAAAAAACGCAATGAGCATCATCCTTATTTGATTAGCAAAAATGAATATGCATATTTGTACTATTTGTATTTATTTGATGATAAGGAATCTTTCCTACGTGAAAAAATCTTATCTTTCACAGTAGAGGAGCACATAAAGAAAAATGGTAATAATTATGATAAAATGCTTTGGGGGCATATCAAGTGGGAAAAAATGTTTCAGGATATAATCATGGAATTATCAGAATTAGATTTATCAAATAGTATGGGCAAGCTTTTTGAAGACACTTTAATGGATTATGTTCCATATGCCGTAATTAGATATGATGAACTTAATCCTGTCTATGGAAAGGTATATATTTTCCCAGATGACAGGGAAAAAAGAAAGCAGGATGCAATCCATTGGGTGCATTTACGATTTGGAAATGATTTTTTCAAAAAAACTTTTTTGGAAGTGTTCAAAGGAAAAACTTTGAAGGAATTTGATTTACACTTTAACGAATTTATAACACAATATTTACAAAAAAAATTACCAAATGAATATTCACTTGGTTTACAGGCGTATAACTTCCATAAGAATATTAGCGAATTTTCAGCTTACTGGCAATCTCTTGCCGAAGTTCAATATGTCGAAATGAACGATAAAAAGTCAAACTTAGAAAAACTACTTGAAGAATATCTTAGAAATGGCAGGATACAAATACAAAAGTTGGAAAAGTATCAACAAGATTTTGACTCATTTCATATAAATATTAAATGAAATATATTGACGTAAATAAAGCTCCTATTACATTTTTGTGTTTTGGGAGCTTTATTTATCTGGAAATCTTCGTCTGATATCACTGATACCAGCTAGAAAATCTAAGTTCACATCATAATATTTTGCAAGAGTAATCAAATGCTCAATAGGCATACGCACCTTGCCCTTTTCATAGTCTGAATAGGTTGTCTGTCCAACGTGCAATATTGTTGCTACCTGTGTTTGGTTCAAATCACTATCTTCTCTTAAATCACGGATTCGTTGAATATAATTCATTTCGTGTACACCTCTGGAATGCATTCTATATGAATTTGATAATGCATATTGATTTTTAACGGAATATCCGTTAAAATGGATAAAGATATTGATATTTCAAGGGGGGGGGTAAAATGAAGTGAAAGTGCGTACTACATATAAACCATATAAATTAGACAATGGCATAACTAAGAAAGGAATGGTAAACATGAAAAAAAGAACAGTTTTGACAATGATTTTAGCGGTAACTATTATAAGCGGCATTCTTTCCGGTTGCGGCGAAAAAAAGGCATCTGCTAAAGAGCCATCTACGAAGGCAGAGCAACTTTCCATAACAGACAATAATAAGAAAAAAGAGATCACAACAGATAGCGTTACAATTAATGTATTAGTTGACAATGGCTGGGACAGCGATTCCACACCGGCAATCCTGCACGTAACATCTGACACGGTAGACTTCTGTCACGCAATTACACCGGACGCAGAGGGCGGCAAGGGTTCTACAACGGTATCTCTGGCAAACGACACCTACACGGTTGAGTTTATCAGCCCGCTGAATCACGATGGTTCTGCATACGAGATTTTCGATATGGGCACTGCACAGGAAATCACTGTAGAATATGGCAAGGATATGGTGATCGACTGTGAAATGACACAGATCCCGGCTGACAAAGTAACCGACGAAATGATTCAGGATATCGTAAAGAAGACTCAGGACGCTATTGCAAAGGGTGACGACACTCTGAAAGGCGACGCTGGAAAAGACACACTGGATAAGCTGGCAGAAAACGTTCAGAACAGCCCGAACGCATCTGAGGAAACAAAGGATATGGCGGATTCTGTAAAGACGGAAACAGAAGTAAAGGCACCGGAAGCAGAGAATCAGACAGAAAACAAGACCGAGAACAATGCGGCAGAGAACAATAACGTTCAGAATAACAATTCCCAGAACAACAATGTTCAGGATAACAACAATGCAGGCAACAATAACGTTCAGAACAATAACAACGCACAGAATAACAATGCGGCAAACAACAATGTTCAGAACAATACCAACACACAGGCACCGGCAGCTCCGAGCACTCCGGCACCGGTTGAGAAACCTGTAGAAAAGCCGTCCGCACCAGTTCACACACATTCTTGGGCAGACCATACAGTAACGACACAGGAGTGGGTTTCTAACATTGTAACTGTTCCAGATTATGAGACACAGACAACCTATGTTTGGGTATGCGCATGCGGAGCAGAAATGGCTAGTGGTACCGAAGATGCACATTGTATTGCTCATCTTGAAGCGGGTGAAGATAGCAACGGTCATTGTGAAGCACGCACAACGCAGGTACAGGTTGGGTCTCATACCGAAGATCAGGGACATTATGAGAACAAGACCACTGTAGATTACAGATATTGCACAGGCTGCGGCGCAAAGCAGTAATAACGCATATCATAAGCATAGACACCGACATCGAAAGATGTCGGTGTCTTTTTTTTCGGGGATATCATAATAACATAAGAAAGGAAGACGAAATGGAACGAAAACATTACGAAAAAAGACGCTGTATTTTCTGTGGGCAGGTACGGACCATCACAATCATTGAAGATGACGGATATGACTATTTGGGACACCATAGAGGCGCTTCGGAAAGTTATGAAGACGATGATGGATGCAACTGCAGTCTTGGACGATTAGTGGGTAAAGCCGAGATCGTACCCATGTGTTTAAATTGTGAATTTTATGATCGTGGATATTGCACAAACAGGAAGAAAATCGAGGCCATATCGGATATGTTTGCAATAGGTGACAAAGTCCGAGTGAAAAAGACGGAACATAAATGTAAAGAATATAAGTTAAACCCGAATATCTTTAAGGCTTTAATTAAAGACAGATGTGAGTAAACAAAGAAAGGAATATGAAACATATGTCGAAATTCTATATTGAAAATTTTACAGACTTCGAACAGGCATTATCCATTTTAGATACAAACCAGATTTCATATAACATTGATGAAAGCCGTCTGATTTGTGTGGATGAAACGGATGTCTGCCAGACACTGGAAGCATTCGACAAAGAAGATATTTACTATCTGGAAGCCTGTTAATAACTTTATATAAGGAGACAATCACACATGAAATTTGAAGACTGGCATGTGGTCGAAAACAAAGAAACACATCAACAACATATCTTTTGCGGCGCTATGGAAGACCATATTAAAGAACCCGACACATATATTGAGATCCCGTTCTCAGAATGGTCTGTAGACCATATGATTGAAATTCTTGGCAATCTATTGGAGGATATCAATTTACATCGAATGGTAAACATGCCAAGCGAAATCCACAGACTGATGACAGAATCCGATATATCAGAGAACGATATTCTTAAGTTACTTAAAAATTATTTTAAGAATCTACGTTTTTGTAACTTCAAAAGGAGTGCTTTTTCAGTCTTTCTCCCTTATCTCCAATAAATCCACAATATCACAATCGAAATAATCACATAAACGAACCAATAAATTCGCATCTAATCGCTGAAATTCATCACGACAGTACCTGTTGAAATTTCCTCTCTGTAAATCTAAATCCTTACAGATTCTTGTTTTGCTGATTCCACGCTCTTGTAACAATTCCATGATATTTATGTGTAGATACTTCATATTCGCACCTCTTCCTATTTATATACAGTATAACCAAATATCATATATTTGAATACATCCGCTATAGACAGTGTTTATATGATTACTGTATAATTAAATACGTTCTATATAAGCACAAAAAAAGAAAGGAGGGAATTTAGATGATGAAGAAAAAAAGAAAGATAAGTGCTTTTATAGTGTTTGCCTGTTTAGTTATCCTGATTATTGAATCATACAACGAACTGCCAGAGTTTAGAATTTACAACAGTTTTATCCAGTCATACACAACGAAAGACGATTCAGAGAGACGTGATACGGAAATTAATGTTATAGTGTATCGAAATTATAACGACGAAAATCTCTACAAGCGAATTGAATCAGAGCATAACCGAATTAACGGACAACCTACAGAATTAAAAATTAATTTATACAAATGGGATTCAGATATAAAAAAAGGATATAATCCTTACAAAACTATTGTAATAGATTATATCAACGATTCGGTAGTATCTAAATTGTTCAACAAAAACATCTTCAACGGAAAATCGTATTACTGAATTATTATTTATGTACCATTCCTTCACCCCTAAAACAAAAATTTTGAGAGCAAATGTAAAACTCACATTTGCTCTCGAGCAAAATTTTTTGCCCCTATGCCCTCTCCCATAGGGGGAATTTGCCTGTTGCATACTGTACATTCTATAACATAGCTTTAATCTATCAATAGGTGGAATGAAAGTAAAAGTATTTCCTCTCCGGGCAGTATATCCTATATTACGGTATGTATCAAGGATGCTTCGCACCGTATCACGGCATGTCCTTGACACATTCCATAATATAGGATATAAGACGGTCAAGAGGAAATGAGATAGTCTGCTGTTTTACAGCCTTCGACTACACAATATATTTTCTGGCAATTTCTTGGCTTTCCAATTTGCAAACTATCAATGCAGGATTATTCATCACCCATAAAATAAGAATATTTCTGTTCATCACATTTTATAATTTTATTTGTATTCATTCCTGACAAAACACCACTTATTTGGTGCCTGTTAGCAAATGGACATTTTTTCTCCACTTCATCAAGAACCTCTCTCGTTTTCTTGCGCAGAACAGATTCGATTTCTTTTCTTACCTCATATTTTTGTTCTTCTGTAAGGCTATTCATGCTATGTCCTCCCTTTAAAAGTTTTTATAGATATATAATAACAATTTTATCCTCTTTTTCAAAGTGATTTTCGAAATGAACCTTTATTTTCGGCATATTACACAATAAATATCCTACTTTTTGGAAGCAGGAACGCATGCGAATCTAGGATAAAATCGAAAAAAACAGCACACGGGAGACTCATTCGAAGAATCTCTTTGGAAAATCCGGTGCTGTTTTTGCTCGTAGATTTTAGAAATTATTTGATTTTGATTGTCATATCAAGGCTCTTTCAAAAGTTGTAAATCAGTAGTAAATTCGTCAGATTTTGTTGTTTTAAAACCTCTAAAACCCAGTGTTTACGGGGTTTTTACTGTATATAACTTGATTTCATACAATCTGAAGGAGGATGAGAAAATATTCCACCTGTTCGGTTGAATAACAATTTTTCTTTTAGAAGAGAGTCCGATATTACAGCAAAATGAGTTAGGAGGGAAACTATGCAGATCTTAAAACATGAATCAAGTTATTATCAGACAACAGGGTTTAAATGGAGACAGCGTATTGGATTTGGTATCAGCGATTATGCCTGTAATCTGGCATATTTGCTTGCCAATACATACCTGCTGTTTTACTATACCAACTGTGCGGGTATTTCCGCGGGCGCGGCTGGCTTCATGTTCGTAGTAACAAAATTTATGGGTGTACTAATAAATCTTTGGTATTTACACATACATTTTAATACAGTATAATAGTTCATAAGGAGGCGTTCCACAGTAATGGAGCGATTTGAAATATGGACATTAATA
>Ga0209064_1003460_pt1 | contig 13805 bp, 13 predicted proteins | sample Inofromicrocosms_FD_187498 | JGI IMG/M metagenome (GOLD analysis project Ga0209064, IMG submission 187498) | Mouse cecum microbial communities from Vienna, Austria - Inoculum for glucosamine and mucus D2O microcosms (SPAdes) (version 2) | ecosystem: Host-associated > Mammals > Digestive system >... | reverse complement strand
TTTGAAGAGCTTGATATAAACCAAAGAAAGTGTTTGGTTGGGTTGTTGGATGGGAAGTTTGTTTACGAATTGCCCTTAAAGTTCTATAACGATTAAAATCAATTCAAAGACGATAAATTTCAATTTATCTTTCTAAAAGGTTTGTAGTAAAAAGCTCTCGAACATATCGTTCGAGAGCTTTTGTCCTTGCTTGAAAGTATAACTCTTAATAATTTAGTTTTTTAATTCCCTATGGGAAGTGCGCTTTGATTCGCTCGTTTTTTTGTTTTGCGCGGAGCAAAAAAAGCTTCTTCGGAAGGGAAGCTATGGAATAAAAGGAATAATTTTTATTTTTCGGAAATCATTGCTTTTTTTTTGCAGGTATGCTATACTAAATAAAATCGGATATTACGGGGGTTTCAAAATGGTACCCAAGTACAAACGCATTCTGTTAAAACTGTCGGGCGAGGCGCTCGCGGGCGAACAGCGGTTCGGCTTGAACGAAGCGGTCATTTCCGAAGTCGTCGACCAACTCGTAAAAGTGCACGATATGGGCGTGGAGATCGCGCTCGTCATCGGCGGCGGAAATTTCTGGCGCGGGCGGCAGGGCACGAAAATGGACAGGGCGACCGCCGACCATATGGGAATGCTCGCCACGGTCATGAACTCCCTTGCCATGATGGACGCAATCGAGCAGAAGGGCATCCCCACGCGCGTGCAGACTGCGCTCAATATGATTTCCGTTGCCGAGCCATACGTTCTGAGAAAAGCCCTGCATCACTTCGAAAAGGGCAGGATCGTAATTATGGCTTGCGGCACGGGCAATCCCTATTGCTCCACCGACACGGCGGCGGCGCAGCGGGCGTGTGAGATCTGCGCGGATGTTCTGTTGATGGCAAAGAACGTAGACGGCATTTACGACAGCGACCCTGCCAAGAATCCCAACGCGAAAAAGTACGACAAACTGTCGTTTAGCGACGTTGTAAACAAGGGTTTGAAAGCGATGGACGCAACCGCCGCAACCATGTGCATGGAAAACGATATTCCCGTGCTTGCGTTTGCGCTTGGCGAAAAGGACAGCATTCTCCGCGCAGTGATGGGCGAGAAAATCGGTACGGTGATTTCGAACTGATTTCATTCGCAACGGCGGAAATAAAATACAAAAACATAAATAAGGAGTCATAAAATGATTGAAAACGAAAAGGCGGAAGAAATATTCCTCATACTCGACGATAAACTTGAAAAGACGGTAAACGTGTTAAAGGAAGAGTTCGCCTCCATTCGCGCGGGGCGCGCCAATCCGCATATTCTCGATAAATTACAGGTGGAGGCTTACGGCGGAATGAGCCCGTTAAACCAATTGGGCAACGTTTCGGCAGCGGATGCGAGATGCCTCGTTGTCAGCCCTTGGGACAAATCGTTGTTAAAGAGTATCGAAAAAGCGATCCTTGCCTCCAATCTCGGCATTACGCCCACGAACGACGGAAACGTCATCCGTCTCGTATTCCCCGAGCTCACCGAAGAGCGCAGAAAGGAGCTGGTAAAGCAGGTCAAGCGCATGGGCGAGGATGCGAAGATTGCGGTGCGTAATAACCGCAGAGAGGCGATGGAGGGCATTAAGAAGCTGAAAAACGGAAAGGAAATTTCCGAGGACGAAGCCAAGAATCTCGAGCAGGACGTCGAGGAAAGCGTCGTCAAAAGCGTAGACGCGGTGGACAAGACGGTGGCGGCGAAGGAAAAGGAGCTTCTTACCGTTTGATGGACGGTACGCAGATCCCCCGCCATGTAGCCGTTATCATGGACGGCAACGGGCGGTGGGCTAAAAAGCGGTTGCTTCCACGCGGCGCGGGGCACAGAGCGGGTATGGAGCGCATGATTGCGCTGTCCGAACACGCCTTTGACAGGGGCGTGCAATATTGCACGCTGTTCGCGCTTTCCACGGAAAATTTGCTCCGCCCGAAGGAAGAGCTCGACGGATTATTTTCCCTCTTCCGCAGTTACTTTCAAAAGAACGTTCTGCGGCTGAAAGAGAAGAAAATCACCCTTCGCGTCATCGGCGATTTATCGCTGTTGCCGTCCGATATCGAGACGCTTGTGAAATGCGGCGAGGCGGAGACGGCGGGCGGCGGACGCGGCACGCTGACGCTTGCCATCGGCTACGGCGGCAGGCAGGATATTCTTGCCGCAGTCAACCGCGCGGTAAGGGAGGGGAAAGAGGTTACGGCGGAAAGCTTTGCGCATCTTCTGTACACGGACGGGATCCCCGATCCCGATTTGCTCATCCGCACGGGTAAGGAGCTGCGTCTTTCCAACTTTTTACTGTGGCAGTGCGCGTATACCGAGCTGTACTTTACGGAAAAATACTTTCCCGATTTTTCCGACAAGGAGTTCGATAAGGCGCTTGAAGCGTATGCTTCGCGGGAAAGACGGTACGGGAAGGTAGGGAAATAAGAAATATGGCAGAAATAGACGAGAGGAAAGGCGAAGCCCCCAAGCGCAAGCCGAGTAATTTTTGGATAAGACTGATGACGGGCATGGTTTATATGCTGTTACTCGTCGGTTTTTTCTTGTTAAAAATTTTCGTCAATACGTTTTTATTCGATTTTATCGTGTTAGCGTTTGCGGTGCTCGGTACTTTCGAAATGCTGCGGGCGTTTAAGGATAAACTGCATATTTCGCAGATAGCGCTCGTTATGACGTTTTCCGTTCTCACGCTAATTACCTTTTCGGTAAGCGATTTCGTGTATATCGAATTGTTGGATTCGCGCGTGCAGGGGACGAGCAATTATACTCCGCTCATTACCTTCGTTACCTTTATTACGGGGCTGTCCGTACTTTTGGGGCTGCTGGTGTTCGCGCACGAGCAGGTGTCGCTCGAATCCACGGGTTACGCATTGCTGTCCTACATTTATCCTACGGTGTTCCTGCTGGTTCTTGCGGGCTGCAACCACCTCGAAAAATATTCGGAAGTCGCGGTGCTCTTTATTTTTGCGATCTGTCCGTTCTCCGATTCTCTCGCGCTCGTGTTCGGCAAGGCGTTCGGAAAGAAGCTGCCCGCCAAAATGGCGCCGCACGTTTCCCCGAACAAGACGCTGATCGGCGGGTTCGGCGGGCTCTTGGGCGGCGCGCTCGGCGCGGTGCTCGTGTATTTCGTGTATTACGGGTTTGCAAAACCCGCGGCGGGGTTGGACGGGGCTACCTTCTCCAACATTATCTTTGATTGGACGGACATGATCTTCTTCGTCGGCATCGGCGTGATCGCCGCGGCGTTTTCGCAGTTCGGCGACCTTGTCGAAAGCGCGATCAAACGTAAGCTCGGGCTCAAAGATATGGGCAAGCTCTTGCCGGGACACGGCGGAATTCTCGACAGGATCGACAGCTCGCTGTATGCAGGGCTGATCATCTGCCTGATTTTTACCGTTCGTATCATGATAACCGTTTAAACGGCATAAACTAAGTAAGTACTTTCGTCCGCTGACCGGCGGACGTTTTTATCGGAAACCATGAAAAGAATCGCTTGTATCGGCTGCACGGGAAATATCGGAAAACAAACGGCGCAAATCGTAAGGGAGCACCCCGAACGGTTTGCTTTTTCCGCGCTCGCCTGTGAAAAGAACGCGGCGTTGCTCGAAGCCATGCAGAACGAATTTCATCCCGAAGTTTGTTATCTCGAAAGCGTGGGGAGCGAAGCGGAGCGCAGCCGCCTCTTCGACGGGTGCGATATCGCCCTGATTGCGGCGAGCGGATTTGCGGGGTTAAAGTATACCTTGCAGGCGATTCGGGCGGGTAAGACGGTGGCGCTTGCCAATAAGGAATCGCTGGTGTGCGGCGGCGAAATCGTAACCGCAGAAGCAAAGAAGCACGGTGTGGAAATCGTGCCCGTAGACAGCGAGCATTCCGCAATCTTTCAGGCACTCTCTTTTCGACGAGGCACTTGCTTTTCCGAATTGGTGCTCACCGCAAGCGGCGGACCCTTTTTCGGTAAGAGCAGGGAAGAACTCAACCGCGTTACGGCGGCGGACGCCTTGAAGCACCCCACTTGGGATATGGGCGCAAAGGTTACGATAGACAGCGCGACGCTGCTCAACAAGGGCTACGAAGTCATCGAAGCAAAATGGCTGTACGGGGCGGATTTTTCGCAGATCAGGGCGGTCGTGCATCCCGAAAGCATCGTGCATTCGCTTGTATACTTCAAGGACGGCGCGGCGTTGGCGCAGCTTGCCTATCCGGATATGCGCCTGCCCATTCAGCTGGCGTTAACCTATCCGGAGCGCTTGCCCTGCTTGAAGCCGCTCGATTTGGCGGCGGTCGGCGCGCTGCATTTTTATCCCTTGCCCGAGGAGAACTTTCCTTGCTTTTCCCTTGCGTTGCAGGCGGGGAGAGCGGGCGGGATTCTGCCCGCAGCGTTGAACGGGGCGGCGGAGGTCGCGGTAAAGGCGTTTTTATTGGGAAGAATAGGCTTTCCGGCGATTGCGCAAATTATCGAAGGCGTGCTGTCGGATACTGTAAACGGGAAAGCCGACGGTTTCGAGGCGCTTGCCGAAGCGGACGGGCGCGCACGTGCGGCGGCGGAGGGAAAGATACATGTATAATTATTTGCTTGCGTCGTCTGCGTGGCGTACGGTCGGCTCCGTCGTCGTGGCGATTTTGATCTTGCTCGTCATGATTACGATTCACGAATTCGGACATTGGATAGCGGGCACGATATTAAAGTTCAAAATAGATGAGTTTTCCATCGGGTTCGGTCCCGCGCTGTTCAAGCGCAAGAATAAGAAGAACGACCAGATATTCGCGCTTCGCCTGATCCCTCTGGGCGGGTATTGCTCCTTCCACGGCGAGGACGGCGTGGAGGAGGAGAAGCCCGACCCGTTTATCGAAGAGGATAAGGCGCAGGAAGGGGCTGAAAACGCCGAAACGGAGAATCTCGGACAGGGACCCGAAAAAACAGAGAAGGGGGCGGAGAACGCCGTTTTCGAGCCCAAAATGAAGAAGCGGCGCGTTCCCGAATGGAAACAAAAGAAGGACGACGGGTCGTTTACGCGCAAAGCCCCCTGGAAGCGCATTATCGTGCTCGTGGCGGGTGCAGTGATGAACTATCTGCTTGCGCTGCTGTGTATTATCGTCTGCTTCTTCGCCTACGGGCAGCAGATGACGGCGGTATACGAGGCAGAGGGCGCCACGGAAACGATCGCAGCGGAAAACTGTTTGCAGGACAGGGATATTTTTTTAAAGGCGAACGGAAAAAATTTATATCTTCCCGCCGATCTGGCGCGCGCCGTCAACGGAAAGAAGGCGGGCGACAGGGTAAAGCTGTACGTTTCGCGTATCGTGCGGCAGGACAAGGAAACCAACGAGGCGGGCGAAGAAGTCGTCGTAAAGAGCTACCGCGAAAAAATGACGGTGGAGATCATACTGAGGTCGGACGTCAAGGTGAAGAATAGTTCCGATTTAAACTCGGCGTGGAAGGCGCTCGGGATCAAGTACGAGGAATACTTCGACGAAGAGGGGAACGTTACCGGCGGAGACTATATGCTTGCTTACGCAACGGCAAAGTTCGGCTTTTTCGAAACGCTGGGCCGCTCGTTCGTGTATTCGTTTAAGATTGCGGGGTCGGTGTTCCGCGTGCTCGGCGAGCTGTTGACGGGGCGCATCGGTATCCGCTCTTTCGGCGGACCCGTATCCACCATCAAGGTCGCTTCACAAGCCGTTTCGGGCGGATTCCGCTATTTCTTGGAAATCTCGGCGCTCATCGGGGTCAACCTTGCCGTGTTTAATCTGTTGCCCATTCCGGCGCTCGACGGTAGCAAGGTGGTGTTTACGGTCATCGAATGGATTCGCGGTAAGCCCATCAGTCGCAAGGTGGAAGCGATCATTCATGCCGCAGGATTTATATTCCTGCTCGGATTTGCCATTCTCGTGGACATCTTGCAGTTCGTATAGTTTTTAATTTTTATATTGCTATTTGACAAAAGTAGCACATGAATTACAGCGTGCGGCATATCAATGAAAGATATAAACCAATCAGGATGGAAGCCGTAAATGAAACTGATAAAAACGGTAAGCAGCAGAGCCAAAATTGGCTCTGCCGTAATTTTTATTTTCAGAAGTTTTATTTTTTCATATAAACGAATAATCCGAACGTCTTGCGAATAACGAAGAAGTTCGAATTATTACAATGTGGTTAAGGTAGCCGGATTTGAACCAACGAATGACGGAGTCAGAGGCTTAAAAACAAATTTTTCAACCACAATATATAGTGGTAAGCAAATTAAAAATAATACAATATAAGCCATTTTCGATGATTTTCAATTTTTCACTCCCATATTGCTCCCAAATGATTTTATGTCATTTGGGGGCATTTTTACCTCGATTTTGGAAGTTCAACCGCGCAAATTTTGAACGACGGACAAAAATCACTTTTGTCCGTCATTCAATGCCAATTTGGGAGCAACTCCCAAATTTAGCACAGCCTCACAATTGTGAAACGAAATTTTAAAAAATACTTGATTTTGTTTCCTAAATTTGATATAATGTTGGCGTTGAGAATTATAAATAAATTTTGGACTAGGTTTAATGGAAGACAAGCGAGAAAAAATAAAATACCATTCTATTACACATCGATGGGGTAATGATACTTTTTGTAAACAATTTTCTTATCGGCTAGAGGATTGGTTGCACCAGTTTTCTGATGAAGAAAAGCCGTTAATGCTAATCTTTTTAAAAAATTTTTATTATTACACCACAGAACGCATTAATGCAAAAGTAAAAGAATTGAATACTATCTTTAATCGTTTGATCGGAATCTCTCGCTTGTTTTATGGCTTTTTTTAATACTGTTTTTTTGAACCATTCCCAATCGCCACTTTTACCCGCTTCGCTTTTTTCTTTAACTTGAATACAGATATAATAATCTATAAACTCAATCATTATATCGCATAATTCACTTTCGCCGTTAATATGAGAATATAAAACATTGGAAAATATATGTTTATCCAAAAAGAATTTTTGGGCGATTTTTGCCGTTAATTCTTCTGAAACATTCGTCATAATTTACTCCATAGATTTAATCATTGATTTGTCTAAAATATCTGCATCATCGACAATTTCGTGTGCGGATTTAAGAACATGGATGAAGATACCAAACCTATCACATTTTAATGCTTCTATTTCAGGTATAGATAGCACATATTTTGGCGCAATGTTTGTTTGCTGTTTCCAGTTTGTTGTTTTCTCTAAAATCCTTAATGTTTTAGCTGCCACATACTTATCTTGAAATTGTTTATCAAGAGATACAAGATAATCTCGTTCATACATTATCCCTAAAGAATAATCATTCAATATATTATCAATAATTGCAATATCAGCTTTTTCATCAAGTAAATCTTTACTGTTATTCAAAATATCCAATGCTTTGCTTATCATTTTAGGATCAATATATAACATGTTTCACTCCATAGGTTTAATCGTTGATTCCATAAAAGCGATTTCTTCGGCGGTTAAGCCGTATTTTGCGTAAAGCTGTTTGTCGATGTCGGCAATAGATTTACTCCAATCAATGTCCGAATTCTCGGTAAAATCTTGTAAGGGAACAAAGCGGTAGGTTTTAGCGGTACCGTGTTGGCTGATCTTTGCTAAACTTAACATATAGCGAGCAAATTTTGTACGCAGATAATTGGAAAGATTGCTCGCGGTCTGTTCGGTTAAACCAAGCTCTGCGCCAACAACCAAATAGGTTTCGGTACAAATTGTATCGGGCGCACCTACGAAAGAGTTCTGATTGTCGTCATTTAACTCCGTTCCAATATTATTTGATTCCGGAACATAAACTTTCCATTTTTTTATCCATTCTTTATGGGACTTGATTTCAGATTTTTCTACATATCCGCTTTTATTTGACCTGCCGTAACATTTTACAGGTTGATTTAATCCATCAGGATTTGGTCTAAATAGCGAATCCTGAATGAAAAAGGTTCTGAATCCAAATGCCTTTGCGGCAGAAATGTACTTTTCAAGCGTTTCCGTTTGTGTTCCTGCCGGAATTACTTTATCCAAGATAGAGATTGCCTGACTGTCGCGTATAAAAATTTCCAAATCGCGCGTTTTCATCGGGCGTCTTGCCTGACGAACGGTATCGCCTTTATCATGCGTAATCACGTCTACCAAATCCGTGGTATTGTCATAAGTTTTATCCATCAAAAAGTAGCAAATACCGCCGCGGTTATTGATGTCGGGGAAAACCTCTTCGGGGTGCAGGAAATCGTGGAGCTCCCGAATATGCACGTCGTTCAGCATTATATTGCGGAATACGTCAAGCCCTTTCCCTCCCGCAAACCAACGTGTAGGAGTGATCAACGTAATATAAGTAGGATTCATTTTTTTGGATATTTCCACGATATAGTTATAAATCGGCTTTGCGCTTTTCTGTGCGCCTCCGTCGTCCTCCTGATAGGGCGGGTTACCGACAATCGCATCGAATGTTATCATATCTGCTCCTTCCTCGGGTTTATCGCTCATTAAAACGTCGTTAAACGGTTTGTTTTGCTGCAATAGTTTTACAATTTTATCATATTCGATTTCCCCGTTTTCATCTTTTACTTTTAGCAAGTCGTAAGATGTAAACGCGGAAATATTATCCGGGTTCAACCCCAAGATGTTGTAAAACTTCAACACGAACTCGTAAGCCATTTTAGAAGTCGGAATGGAGTAAATGCTGTTTGTAATCAGTTCCTCTGCAATTCCCGCTTCTTTCATTCGCTCATAAAGAGCAATCGCAAACTCTCCCGTTTTGCTCGCGATATCTAAAAATTTATGACCGTTTGCAACTGCCGAGCGCAAAAATTCTGAGGGCAAGCGTGCAACCATCTGATTGCAAATTTTTTCCGGCGTCTTTACTTCGGAAGCCGAAATTTTACTCAACTGTCCGATCACGGTTAAAGCTCTTTCAAGCGGGGGAACGCTTTCATCGTTCGCCAACCGATTGATATTAAAAATACGGTTGTCCCATTCACCTAAAATCGTAGGGTTGATGTGTGTTCTCAACAAGGTTAGAAATTCTTTTGAGATTCCAAGATTCCTTGCAATCCGCGCGTTTTCAAAAGAATCGATTGTCGAAAGGATTTGGTCGATAGAATTAACTTTATCGCTTGTTAAAAAAGCATAATAAAGCAAATTCGCGTAGTAGGTGCGGAATTTTGCTTCAAAATTATCTTTCCCCGTTCCCGCTTGATTTGCGGAAGTATTCCCGCTTTCAGGCGGTTGCTCCGTGGTGGATGGCGTAGGTTTTTCCTTTCCGTTAGCTGTCTGTTCGGTTTCCAGTTCATCGCCGTTCTCGGGATTCGAGGCGGGAATAATAATTCCCTGTTTCGACTTAAATTCAGGCAATGCACATATAAAATTATAGATTTCTTGATTGTTACGCAAAAATACATCTACGGGAATATCGGCGACCTCATCGAAAACGCCCCGCTCAATGGAATAATTGCTGATTGCTTCGATGATTTTTGGTGCCTGCACGCGGCACAATTTATTGTGGTTTAGTTCAATTATCGGAGAAATTGCCAAGTCGCGTTCGATTCGCTTCCCAAGTTCGTTCCCGCCCGCTTGATTGAGATTGGCGTTCTGTATGCCAGACTTTTTACCCTGCAAAACAAACATTCTGTCCGGCTTGAAATCGACGAGAAGGGTTTGCGGCTTCATGTCTATTTTCAAGACTTTATCGCCCTCCGTATATGTTTTCACAAAGGGGCTTTGCAATCTGAAAATCGCCTGATCGTAGTCTTGCGGAGATTGCGTATCTTTCAGATAAATCATCGTATCCCATTCGGGAACGGTACTGCCCGTCAACAAACGGTTTACGGTTAGCGTTAAAGTTTTTTGGTCGTTTGCTTCATAATCGGATATCGTTTGCTTGATTATTTTCGGATCGCTATATCCCGCAGGGCTATCCCAACCCGATATATTTAGTACCTTATATTCGCGTAAATTTATAAATTCCTCTTTGCGTTCTTCCAACAATTTTGCCATTGCGTCGCACGAGGCGCAAAACGGCAGAACCATTACGATATGGCGGCACATTCTTCCTTCTTTGATTTTATCGTAATCGAGGAAAGCAAAGATGTTTTCATCTTCTTTCTTGCCGTCAATAATTTTCAGAAAGTCCAAAACTTCCTGTTCATATTTGAATTTATCGTGATTCTCCTCGTTTGCGTCGTTGGAATATGTTTGGAATAAATCGGCGAAATCAGAACTTTCACCGGAACCTTTTAGGTGTCTCATCCTTTCAAGCGAAGATTGATTGGGATGAAACGCAAAACGAATCATTTCGGGAAATCCGAAATACGGATTGTCCCACTCATAAACGGGGCGAACGCTATCGTCGCCCACTAAAATTTTATCTCGATTTTCTTCATACCAATTTTGTCTATCCGCCACGATATCGGAAAATTGATAAAAAGCAATAATGGCGTCCCGTTCAAATTCGCCGTTCATTAAAATGCGGTACGGCGTTCCCGAAAGGTGAAGCGTGATTTCAGCTTGAAGATGTTTCTTTTCAAAAAACTTTGCTACGTCGTCAACCGTGTATTTTTCTTCGGAAGATAAATTGGTTTCTGCGCTTTTTTTCTCTATAACCGCGCCAAGTTTTTCACTGCGTGCGGCAAAATGAGTTTCGTCGACGATAAGAAGATCTATCTTGCTCGAAAAAATATCACGGTGCTTTTTCTTAATTTTATCGCCCTGTAAATCCTGCAACGTTACAAATACGACAACGCGATTGGGCGAGTTCTGTTGCGACAGCGTTTCGGTAATTATATTTTGATTCTTTTCGAGATCAGATTTGGTCAAGAATAAATAATCCTTGAAATCAACATGGCTCTCTACTGTCTTTTTCCATTCTTCTTTGATGTCGGCTTTCCCCGAAACAACCAAAACAAATTTTGCATCCGCTTTGAGCGCGCATTCCATTGACGTAAAAGACTTGCCGAAGCGCATTACCGCATACATCAGCATCTTTTTATAGCCTTTGCTTTTGGCTTCCACAAATCTTTTTACGGTTGCTTCTTGATTGGGACGAAGCGGATAAGCGGCATTCCGTTCATAATGATATTCCTGCGAATGTTTTTCTTCCAAACTATAAACGGAATATTTCGCAGAATGAGTTTTATATGCCGATTCGATATCTTCAACGGCTTCGTCAACGTCCAGCGGGGTAGCGTCCTTAAAAAACTCTTTGGAAAAATAGGCGTTCGGAAACAACGCAGGCGTCAATCTCTCGCGGTGTTTTTCTCGCATTAAGTATTGATGTACTTCAAAATCACGGAAATAAGCCGTTTCGTCTAAACGCGCCGACCAAGTTTTATCAACGGGAATCAAATCGGGGAAAAAGTTCGGTCTGCGCCATTCGTCCAATCTCATCGCTACGGGACGGTATGTATCGCCGACTTTCAGATAATTCGGAATCGTGCCGGTTTGAAAGGCATAAATGTGAGGCTCGATTTTGCCGTGTATAATGTTTTCGATTTCGGTTGTATCAATCTTTGCCATCGTTTTTCTCCCGTTTCAGCAAAGAAATAAATTTACATTTTCTTCCTGTTTGCCAATTTTTTATCTTGCAGTAAATACCGTTGTGCTTATGCGGTCTGTTCTTTGCGCAGCCTTCGCATATTATACCCTTCGGTTTGGCATCCAACAGCGAAAGTTGTACTTGGGTATCGTTGATACAACTATTCGGAATCACAAATTTAAGCCCGTCCATCTGCCAAACATTCCAAGAAACTATTTCGGCAATTTCCGTCAGTTGCTTCATGCTCGGCTTTTCGCAGAATTTATATTTGTAATAATCGATGAAAGTAAATAACAGGTTTTCTCTCGCAAGCAGAAGATTATCACCTTGCCATTCGTAGCCGTAAACGCTCTGAAAAGCTTTTATCGCCCACGAATACCATTCGGCATTATCGTCAACATTTTCGCATATAACCCGCAACTTCCTGTCGAGCAGACCGATTCTGTTCGGGATAGCTATTTCTTTTCCGCTAACTGTATCGTAACGGCTCACCAAATAGGGAGCTTCTCCGCAAGCTACTTCAAGACGAACGTCGTTAATATAATCCTGCCAAGTTCTTCCGTTCGTTTTTGAGAAATCTACGGGGGCGGAGTTGACCGTCCAAGATTTTTCGCCTTCGGTATTGAAGGCGCTTTTGTAACCGAACCAAGCGTCGTCAACCAAATTGTTCTGACAATTACAAACCCACGAAGGAGTAAATACTTCCGCTTTTCCGCGAATACGGGATAGTTGCTCTGCTTTTGTTTTTTTAACTCTCGGCTTAATGATTTCCCCGTTATTTCCTGTAATTAAAAACGGTAAAATCGGCTTATTGCTTTTATACAACAAACCGAATTTTTCATAATGATCGGTAGCCCAAATGATATTCGCACCCGTCGTATTGTCTTTGAGCAGAATATCTAAAAGCTTACCGTCAAGGGCGGCTATATAATTTTCTTTAATATCAACCTGATTAGCCATTTAACGTTATTATACCACTTTTAACCTTTTTTTTCAATAGAAAGCGACTTGAATTATGAGTAACAATTAAAAAAACGATAGAAAAAGTAGTGTTTCTTTGAAATGGCAGTTAGGCGTGAGCTTGTCTATGACGAGCGCGGCGGCTTCGCCGCCGCGGACAAGCTCACGCCTAAAAAGAAAACAACTCAAAAAAAGCGCAAAAAGGAGGCACAACGGAACGTAATTGCTTTTACAAAAAAACCTACCGTAAAAATGCGTTTGGCACTGTGACGGGCGCTTGAATTAAACAAGCGCGGCGGCTTCGCTGCCGCGTTCAAGCGCCCGTCACGCAACCAAACAAACCGAATAAAATTAACCGCGCACGGCGAAACGAAACGCCGCGCGGAAAAGGGCGAGCCCGCTAATCCGCTTGGGCTTCGCCCTTTTTTATCCGCGCGTCGGGCGTTCGTTTTATGCCCTGATGCCGCCGATTCCTACACCGTTGTCTTACTCATGGTTTCCTTTCGGTTCCCATTTGGTTTCCCTTTGGTTACCTTTTCGTTCCCCGCAAATGTGTGCGGTTTTCTGTAAAATAAATTTATGAAACTTTTTCAAAGTCGAACGATACTTGCGAGTTTACCTGTTAAACTGCATCACAAATAATTAGCGGTTAAATTTACCTTTCGTCTTGCAGAGCGTAAACGACAACGCACTTTTCCGCAAGGGTAAAATGCACTACCTTCGGTAGCCCTTGCGTAAAAGAGCAGAGCAAATCATATTCATGACGACTTTTGCGTTGCCGTTTTGTTTCGCTCTGCCGAAAGGTAAACCCAAATCGAAAAATAAAAGGAGATTGAAGGAAAAATGAGCACAAAGAACAAACAAGATACTTACAGCAGTACCCGAAAAAGAGATAAGGGAATATTATCAAGCGGCGTTAAAGCTCGAACCGCAGCTATTGATAGATATGCTTGTTAAGGAAATCGTATTATACGACGATAAAATAGAAATACATTTTAATAGCCCCATAAGAAACAGTCCTGACGATAGTCAGGGCTTTTCTTTTGATCGCAACAAAGCAAATATCTCTTATACAGACCCTCATAAAACGGGTGTATTTTATGTCAAACTCGATATAGAGATTCGCGTATAAGCGCGGCTATTTATTCCACGTTCCGCTTGACATGAGCCTCTCAGGCGTGCGGTATTCAGGCAAAGAGCCAAACCTACCGCCCCTGCGGGGCTTATTGTTTGCCGTTGGCAAAATAGCCTACCGCACGCCTTTCTCATGTCAAGCGGCTTTCGCGGCATAAACCGCCGCTGATTG
>Ga0209064_1003453_pt1 | contig 13847 bp, 15 predicted proteins | sample Inofromicrocosms_FD_187498 | JGI IMG/M metagenome (GOLD analysis project Ga0209064, IMG submission 187498) | Mouse cecum microbial communities from Vienna, Austria - Inoculum for glucosamine and mucus D2O microcosms (SPAdes) (version 2) | ecosystem: Host-associated > Mammals > Digestive system >... | reverse complement strand
CTTAAATTTCTTAGCATCCTCCCCCGTCATATAAGGGTGCTTCCCATCCCTGACATACCATGAAAAACCTGTTGCTTTGTCCGTATATTTCGGGTCTGTTGCCGCCCATTCTTCCAAGGTCTTATCTCCATACCACACTGTCAGCCCGCTGTCATTTGATACGGTGTTTTCCTCCTGCCCCATTATTGGATTTGTTGATTTAAGTGCGCCATATATATCCTGCACATTGGCATTCTGCCTTGCACTTCCGGGAGCGGATTCCTCTGCCGCCTGTTTCTGCGGGTAGAACTGTCCTGCCCTGCTCCTATTGTATCTATTCGCTGATACATTGTTCTGATAATAATTCTGTCCTATTCCATTTACGTTCATTTTTCAAATCCTCCATTGTCATCAATTATTTTGATAGCAGCCCCTCTGTCGTTCAGAGCCGCCCCTGCTCCCATGTAATAAGTCCGAGCAGTTTATGCCTCCATGCGGACATACAACCTAACTTCCCCTGTCAAACTTCATGACAAACACCCCCTTTCACTGAAATTGTTTGCTCTCCGATTCTCAATATAACAAAAACCTTCTCTCCATTGTTTCCATATATTTTATGGTGACCTTTTTGTCATAAATTGAAAGAATCTATCATCCGTTAATAATACGAACCAGCCCTCAAAAAAGTTTCATCTCTCTTATCACCAACAGTGTATCCCTCTCGCTCAGAGTGTCATTTACGCCTTGATGTCAACAGGCTTATGGTACGCATCCGATATGACGGTCGTCGGCTGCGCTGAAACCTGAATCTTTTCCAGCCGTTCTTCTTCCTGTTCCTTCTGCTCTTTTCTCTTTTCCTCGGCGCGTTCCTGCTCCTTTTTCTCCTTTAATTTTTCCTCCCGTTCCTCTGCCAGTTCCTTCCAGCCTTTTACCCCGCTGTCGGAAGTTACCGTGGTGGACGCCATCATGGTTATATTCCCTGTGCTGTCGATGCTCCAGCTTTCCGTATGGTCCACCACCCTTGCCCCGATAGCCCTTGCATTGGCCTGGGCACTCTTAAGGCCGCTTTCATAACCTTCTTTGAAGTAAGCAAGGCTTTCTTCCAGTTCTTTCGCCTTTTCCGGGTTCTTTGCACACTCCTTCAGATAAGAACCGGAAATTGCCACACTGCCATTCTTTACACAGTCATAATTCTTCTGCAGGTAGGAATAATAATCCGATACGCTGTCTGTCCCTGTGTTCTTCGCTTGTGCAGGTGCATTTTCCTTCGTTTCTGTTTTCTTTACTGCCTCATTTTTCTGTGCCGTGTATGTACTCCCATACACATTGCTGTAGTTGCTTCCAATTCCTGAAATTGCCATGATTTCGTCCTCCTTATGATTTTATTTTATCGGCGGCCCCTCTGTCATTCGGAGCCGCCCATGCCCCCTTATGGTAAGTCCGGGCATGATCTTCCTTACTTCAAAATGCCCGCCGCTTCATATGGCACATCCACAACTTCCTGTATATCCTGGCAGTCTCAGATCAAATGGATGAATTATCTGCCATGACGAAATTTGCTTCATAAGCAGCATTTGCTGTTGCCGCAGTCCCCGATCTTGCCAGAACGGAATCGGAATATACGGCCTCTTTTGCCCACTGTGACATCAGCCGCCTGTGCGCATCGCTTTTTTCCATCGCCGCCTTCGCATTGATTTCTTCCTGCATCCTTTTCTTCTCCTGCTCCTTTTTTATCTGCGCCTCCGTCTGTTTTTTCTGCTCTGTCCTGCGTTCCCAAAAGCTGTCTTTTGCCCTGCCGTCAAACATGCTTTTCCCGCTTCCGTTCTGGTATCCTGCGCTCCACATCTGCGCATGGCACTCCTCTTTTGTTGCCCCGTAATAGATGGTGGAATAAGCCCCTCCGCAGACGCCTGCCCATCTGTCCGGCTGCGCCCATCCTGTCCGCAGGTCATTCAGCACCCACGCCTCATACTCCGGGTCATTTTTCATCGCTTCAAACCCCGCTTCTGAAATATGGATGGAAATATTCTCCGACATACGGGTTGGGTGCATGGGGATCTGTGAAATCTTTTCATGGATATACTGCTTATACTCATCCATTGTCATGTCCTTTGTTGAAACAGCCCCCGCCTTTCCCGTTTCTGATACATTCTGGCTCTTTTCCGCCACCCTGTCACAAAAAGACGGGCTTTCAGCCTTGCCGCCCTTTGCCTCATTGTTTTTCAAAAAATTGCTGTACGTCCTTGTCATGTAATTTACATTGATCGTGTTATTCATGGTTGCTCCTTTCCTGTAACAGCACTGTTACGCTGAACTCGTTTTTCTTAACTTTAATATCTACATTTCCCAGGTATTTCGCCGCCTCACGCCTGACATTCGATAAGCCTATGCCGTGGAGCGGAGCCGGGCCGCCCGATACCTCCGGCGCTTTCGTGGAAACCGGAAGATTCGTGCTTTTATCAAATACCACCTCCCCGCCAAAGGAATTCTTTACGGATATGAGAAAAAACCTGTTTTTCATGCTACCGGAAAGGGAGATATACTTTTCCCCCGATGCCATCCTCCCACAGGCTTCCAGCGCATTCTGCAGCAGGTTATTTACAATGATTGCAATGTCATACGCATTATACCTGTCTGATGCCGGATACACAAAATCAGACCTGAACCGTATGCCCAGCTTTTCTGCGGCTTTCTGCTTGTCATTCACGATTACATCCGTAACAGCGTTCCCTGTCCTGACGGACATCTCAAACACGTCCATGCTCTCGTCCATCCGGGCTATATACTGTTCCATTTCCTCATAACTGCCGCTCCCCGCCAACCCCTTTATGTTTGTGAGATGGTTTTTCATCTCATGCTTCATCCGGCGTATCCCGTCATAGAACTGCTCCACTTCCCCTATCCGTTCCCTTATGGCCGCAAGCTGCTGCTGTTCCACAAAATACTTCTTTTTTTCCTCCTGCAGCCCTACCATCTCCTGCCATGATGCCACCGTCACCACCATGCCTGCATAAAACAGGGCTGCTATTAGCGGCACCAGCCCGATAAATGCAGGGTACTGGTCATAAAGCGAGAAAACCACATTTTCCTTAACAGTAAAGAGCAGGCGGAAAATGATATTCTCAAACAGAATGCCCACAACTGGCGTCAGACATAGATAGCATAGTTCTTTTGTATGCAGTTCCGGCGGCCCCTTCTCCAGTTTTTTACTTAAGAACAGCAGCATGGCAAGCAGCAGTATGATCCTCAATACCATGAATGCAGAATACCCTGCCGCGACATTACGGTATATCATATTTTCATTGTCCAGCCCCTGCACGATTTTCCCATTGAAAAGATAATACAGGCTTTCCGTTATCAGCCTGCCCATATCCCTGGTGCAAAAGAACAGTATGCCATACAAAAAAACCTGTTTTCTTTCCATGCACAGCCATCTGCCGCCTGCCATCAACAGGAGGATCACGATCACCATGCACAGCCAGCCTGAAATTGAAAACGCTTCCCCCGCCACATACACCGTCCCATAGGCCAGAAATACCGCAATGGTTTTTTGCAGCCTGTTCTTCCGTCCTGCCATATATGGGCGGAAAAAAGCCGCCATACAGAACGCACATAAAACCGTTTCAGCTCCCGATGCTATATGCTGAAACAGCATAAAACCCATTTCGCTCAAATTTCCTCTCCCCCTTTACTGCACAAACTGCAGGTATGCCGCCGCAAAGTCCTCGTATCTTTTTGAAAGGGGCAGACTGATGCCACCAGTCAGCGTTACTTCTGTTTTATCATACCCCTCGACATAGGCGAGGTTGACGAGATACCCCCTGTGTATCCGGAAAAACTGTCCCTGCAGTTCTTCCTCCAGCCTCCCGATCTTCTCGTAATATTCCAGCTCCCCATCTTTAAGGTACAGCACCACCTTATGGTTACGGCTCTCAACATAATAAATGTCTTGGATCGGTACAGCCCTGCTTTCACTCCCGTACTGGATGACCAGAGTTTTCTTTTTCTGTTCCGCCTCAAACATGATCTGCGCCGCCGCCCGGCCAAAAACCTCGGCAAATCTCTGTTCATCAATAGGTTTCAGGAGGTATTGGAATGCCCCCACATCAAAAGCGTCATAGACATATTTTTCATATCCCGTAACAAAAATAATGACCGGCTGATGCTCCAGCTCCATGCCCCTTATCCGCCTTGCCAGTTCCATCCCGTCCATACCAGAGCCATCTCCAGCAAGCTCTATATCTAAAAACAGCAGGTCATGCTCTGTTTGATCCAGCAAGTATTCGTCCGCAGACACATACTCTGCAATTTCACACTCCCTCCCCTGCTTCCTGACCAGAGAGGCTAAGTAGGCCCTTATATTCTTTTCATCATCACAGATTGCAATTTTTATAAAATCCACCTCCTCCGGCTCTCACTTTTTATATCGTAAAAAACGACATATCGTCTAACGTCGATAGCGTGAATAGCGGATTTGATAGCGTGAATTCTTTTCCTTCCATCACACCAAAACAGCAAATGCTATTTATCCATTCGTCCGATATAGGAGAAGCGCAAACCGCCGTGTCAGCATATTAACTCTGATTCCCCCGCTTTCCAAGTGGTTTCCTGAATAGGAAAAAGGGCCTGCCTGCGGAAATGGCAGACCGCCGCATATGGCGGATGATGGCCATCGTGCGGCGGTCATCTTTAGTACAGTTACGGCATTCTTCATAAATACCTATTTTCACATACGCTGCTGATTATGTGATGAATTTCCCGCATAGGGAAACAGCGGGTCTGCCAGTCGGAAACTGAAACTCTCCCTATCCACCAGCCCCACCACTTTTTCACTGTCATACAGTTCAAGCAGGAATCCGGCCATCTGTCTGCTTGTGTGATATGTTCCGAAAGATTTATCATAGTCGTATTCACTGACATTGTTTGCCACCATGCCGAACTCCGTCTTTGTCGCCGCAGGCGCCAGCACCTTCGCTTTCATTTTCGCCCCTGTCCCTTTCAGTTCCCATGCCAGCCCCTCTGTAAATGTGCTGACATAAAACTTTGCTGCACAGTATGTCACAGCCGTAGGCACAATGGTATACCCGCCAGCCGAAGATATATTGATAAGCTGTGTCCCATCTACATCCTTATAGTCACGGACAAACAGGGAGGACAGTATTGTCAGCGCCTCTATATTCAGATGCAACATTGCCCCGATTTTTCCCAAGTCCTGACCTGCCACGCTGTCATAATTTCCAAAACCCGCATTATTCACCCACGTCTCTATCCCATAATCTTTCAGCCCCTCATAAAACCGGTACGCATTTTCCGGGACGGATAAATCCGTACTTCGGATAACGATATCCAAATCCGGGTGTTCCTCCAATATCTCCTTTTTCAGCATCTTGAGATTATCCATGCGCCTTGCTGCTATGACCAGATTTTTCCCCCGCCCTGCAAATGCCTTTGCTGTCTCATAGCCAATGCCGGAACTTGCCCCGGTGATGACTGTATATTTTCCTTTTTCTTGAACCATTTGATAATCCTCCTTCGATTTGGTATAATCCAACCATACAATGTAGAGTAAACTCTATGTCAAGAGGATTGGAGTGATTTTTTATGGAATATTCTATCGGGAAATTTTCAAAACTGACGGGGCTGGGCATCCATACCCTGCGCTACTATGAACAGGAAGGGCTGATTGCCCCGGAGCGCAATTCCGGCAACCGCCGCTGTTATTACGATAAAGACCTCACATGGATTGAATTTATCAAACGCCTGAAAGACACTGGTATGTCCATTAAGGAAATCAAGTACTATGCTGAACTCCGGGCAGCGGGTGATCCCACCCTTTCTGAACGGATGGAAATGCTGGTGCAGCACCGACAGGCGCTTAATGAGCAGATTGCAATGCTACAGGAACATAAAACTAAATTGGATGAGAAGATAGAATTTTACAGAAATGAGATTGAACGAACTTTCCCTGTATCTTTCAGCCACGAAAGGTAAGACCGCACCGTGCTTCCCACCAGCACATACTGTTCAAAATTCATGGAAAGACCATAGCCTTTGAAAACTTCCTGCAAAATATGCTCAAAGCACTTTGGTTTTTCACAAATGGATAAAATTCTTTCTGCCACCTTATCCCATCTTCCTGAACATGCCAGCTATTTTCCCGGCAAAGCTCCGCTTATGCTGCACAAAAGATTAATTCTATTTTCAATTATTATATTATCAGATTATCTCAGCAGCGCCATACTTCCCGTCAACTTATTTACCTTCTTTTTTGCACCACAAATGGCGATACCAAAATAATTCAGGTCCGTTTCTGAAACATCCTTCATCTTTTCAATAAACTCATCATATGTCTTACATCCTTGTGCAAGGTCTGAGAAATCCACCACCGTCAAGTCCGAAAACTCCGGCTCATACAGCTTTTCACGGATAGACTTGATCACCTCCACATTTCCCTTTAAGATTGGCACCGGAAACTCTATAATCCCCAAATGCCCGTTTCCTGTCCTGTCATACACATCCGCGCCTACGACCTCCGGCATCTGCTTCCCTAGCGTGATTCCCATGATTGCCGCCGTGTTCGCTATGATGCCAAGCGGCAGGTTCTCATCAATCACCATGACACATTTTTCATTCTGTAAATCCATTTTCTATTCCTCTTTTCCGGAGGATTTCTCCTCCTGATTTTTTTGATAACGGCGGTAGAGATAGGCCCTGCGAAAGCCAAGCCGCCCATACTGCTCCGGCAGTTCTTCCCTCCCCGGAATATCTGCCAGTATCCTTACAATTCCATTTGCCATCGAAAACCGCAGGATGTCCTCCAAGCCTGTATCCAGCAGGTTCCCGTCCGGCAGGAATAAAAGTCCCTGGCGCTTTATCCCGATGGCCGTCTCTCCCGCCATGACATATTCCGTCCCGCCGTTCCCACTTTTCAAAAACAGCTCACCCTGCATTTTCCCTTCCATGCACAGTTCCCCGGCATTCCGGGTTAAATCACATTCACCGACCACGCCGCATTTTTCCAGCCCGTACCCATTGTCCGTAAGGATGGAACTCAGGTGGTAATTGGTATGCTCCACGATGCGGAACACGCATCCTGCCCCGCACTGGCGGCTGATTTCCTCGCACCTGCGGATGTTCTCCGGGATATCCCCTTCCGAAAATTTGTAATACAGCGGATAGACCAAAAGCTGCCCTTCCATTCTTTTCAATACCCATCCCCGGCAGATTAAAGTTTCCCTGTCGGGGAACAGGCTGATGATCTGCTCCTCCGTCCTTATCGCAGGCTCATTCACTGTTCCCACTCCCCTTCCCGTTATATTCAGAAAGGAAAAGCCCCGCAACCGCCAGAACCGTCCCCATAACGGAAACCCACGTTACCGGCTCCTTCAGCACCAGCACAGAGGTCACCACCGTTATGACGGGAACCATGTAAATATAGACGCTGGTCTTGACTGCGCCAAGCACCTTTACCGCAAGGTTCCACGTGACGAAGCAGAGCGCGGAGGCCCCCAGCCCAAGATACAGGATATTGAGCAGATGCGTCACATCCGCAAACCGTTCCAGCCTGACTTCAAAATCGAAAAGGAACAATGCCGGAACCATGAACAGGATGCCGTAAAAGAATGTCCGCCGCGTGGTGAGTATGACCGGGCAGCCAAAGCTGCTGATCTTCCTTGTCAGTATGGAATAACACGCCCACACAAATGCCGCAAGGACTGCCAGCAAATCCCCCACCGGGTTCAGTTCCAGTTTAGAGCCGTTAAAGCTGATCAGCGCAACACCCGCCATCGCCACCACAAAGCCTATGAAAAAATTTGCCCGCAGCTTCCCTTCTGATTTCAGGAACAGGCGTGACAGGATCGCCGTGAAAAACGGCGCAACCGAGATGATGACTCCCACGTTGGACGCCATCGTATATGTAAGCGCGATATTCTCCAGCAGGTAATATAAGCATATCCCGCACAAGCCCGCCAGCACAAAAGTCAGCTCCTGCTTACGCTCCACTCCCTTCATTCGGTGCGGACAGACCAAAAATAATGCCGCAAAACCCATGACAAAGCGGAAGAACAGGATTTCCACCGGCTTAAAATCCGTAAGCAGGACTTTGGTGGATATGAATGTCGTCCCCCATATGATGATGGTGAACAGCGCCGCCAGATGCCCGGCCGTTCTCCTATTCCCCATGCTGCCCACCGTCCCCGTCTTTTTCCGAAAATATTTCACGGTAAGTCCCCGGCGCAAGCCCTATGAACTGATTAAAATAATTTGTAAAATGGCTCTGGTCTGAAAATCCTGTCCTGATTGCTGCCTCAACGGGCGGCACTCCTTCCGATAACAGCTTTTTTGCCTCATTGATGCGGATTGTTTCGAGGTATCTGTACGGTGTGACTCCCTTTTCTTTTGTAAAGGCTCGCAGCAGTGTTGATTTGCTAAGCCCGGCATGGCGGCAGATCTGGTCTAAATAAATGCGCTCCGTAAAATGCGCTGTCATGTATTCACAGGCTTTCTCAATCTCCTGCCTGCACTCCGGGATGCAGCTTTCAAATGGCTTCCCATAATTCTGGATGAGGTATGAAAGCAGGAACAGCAATGTTTCCTCTTTCCCAAACTCCCCTGTTCCTTTCATGACCATCTCATGTAGCGGGCGCAGGTGGCAGGCTATCTCCTCATCACAGATAACATTTCTTGAAAATCCCGGAAGTTCCCGTTTCCCGGTAACTTCCTCTGCCAGATCGAGCATGACCTCTTTTGAAATGTTAAACCCCCGGTAATCAAACGTCCCTTCATCACTCTGCACACAGGCATGGCTGTCGCCCGGATTGAAAAGCACGATGCTCCCTTCCTCTATGGCATATTCCCTGTCACGGCAGGAAAGCACCCGCTCCCCGTTCTCCACAAACCCTATGACATAATGCTCATGGAAATGGCTTGGAAAAGGCTGCACAATCCCCTCAAATCGGTATGCCTCCATCCTCAGTTCATCATCATACACCACTGTCCTTATTTCTTTCTTCATGTGGATTACCTCCGAATTCAGTTTTTGAATTTTGTCAAAAGCTATTTTACCTCTTATTTTTTACTGCGTCTTGTAAAATATCTTCATTTTTCAGATTTATCGGCTTTACTTCCTGCTGAGACCTAGAAAGAAATAAGAAACGCTATTAGATATTGTCTTTATTGATAAAACCCAAACTTATTGAGATTATACCAATCCGTGATAGTCTGCTCTGGTTTTGCGTTCAGTAACGTTAATATTTTCCTCGCAAATTCTAAAGTACCCGAACCATTAGCAGTAACAATATTTGCGTCACAAACAGCTTGTTCCTCTAAAAAATTCTTATCACCTTTGTAATGTGGTGCTTGTGATTTCATAAATTCAAGGGTATTTCCGGAGTGCTTAATTTCATTCAAAAAGCCATTTTCCGCCATAAAGTTTACTGCGTTACAGATTGCCCCAACTGGAATATGATTTTTAACTGCATATTCAACAAGGGGAAGAACATCATTGTTTTTCTGTTCTGCCCATGCGTTCCCACCAGCCAAAATCAGCAGACTAAATTTTGTGGGATACTCGTCTACGGCATAATCGGGCAAAACGCGAAAACCTCCCATTGAAACTTTGGGATTCTTGTCAAGGCTGATTGTCCTCACAACATAATCTGTATCCGAGGAATTTAATTCAGCACACACATATGCAGGCTCCCAGTCTGCATATCCATCGAAGATAAAAACTAAGATTTCTTTTTTCATTTTCATTACCACCTTTCTCAGATTATTATACAATACAAAAGGTGACAGCTAACGTGTCACCCTTTATAAAATCCATGTGCAATTTTCAATCGACATTTTATATCATTATAAAGTTCCGGCGGTGAAACCACTCGCACCTTGTCTAACACTCCAAAGATTAGATTGCTGACAGACGATAGACTTGATGTATAGAAACATATAAGTCCTGTATCTGTCTGACTGTTGATTTCTTGAAAAAATGAAGCGTCTATCTTCTGTGTAATCTCAAATTCGTCTTTTTTGTCATACTCCAATACAACTTTTATAGAACCTTTTTTATTCCGCTTTGAAAAAAGATTTTTCGCATAATCTTTTTCAAGCTGGATATTACCTATCTGTCGTTGCTCAAAAATATCCTCCAAAACTTCATAGGAAATGATACGTCTAAGTTTGAACAATCGAAAATCATTCCTATTCCTGCAAAAAGCATATAGATACCAGTCTGATTGTTTAAAAATCAATTTATATGGCTCTACAAATCTTTTTTCTCTTGAATTTCTTGATACATATTCAAGCAAAACACAGCGTCTGTTACATATTGCTTTGTGTAATGTATTTACTTTTTCGTGTACTATGCTGTCCTCAAACCATGCAGAAAAATTGATAACATATTCGCTTTGTGAAAATATATCTGCTTCTTCCTCTGGTAACAGTTTTGCAATTAAACTATTGACAGAGATGTCATTGTCAATACTTTTCAGTCCCTTCAATGCTGTAAATATTTTCCTTGTATCATCAGTCGATAAAATCTTTTTGTCTATTTTATATCCCTCAATGACTGAAATACCACCACCGATCCCCGGATATGAAATTATAGGTATCCCAGCAAGATTTAGTGTATCTAAATCACGAAAAATAGTTCTTTTAGATACCTCAAAACGGTCTGCCAATTCTTGAACTGTTATTTTATCAACATCAGCAAGAACACAAAGCAATCCGATTAAACGCTGTATTCTCATTTGAGTCTTACTCCTTATCCATCTTTTTTATATACAAAAGAACCATCGCTCTATCTCTTATTACTTCGGCAGAAAGCCGCTCCTGCTAAAGTAAAAACACCCACTGAATTATACCATAGAAATTTTCTGTTTTTCGCCCGATGTCACGAAACGACTATTTTTCGGGAGCAGAAAGCAAAAAAGAGCCATTGCACAGCCCTTGCCCTCCCGCTAATATTTTTCAATTTTTCTGTATACTTTCACGCAAAACTGCTGTATTATCACGGAAACTCCATACTATCACGAAAACTCCATGCAGTTTCCGTGTTTGTATCATATCCCCCATATTTCAACAGCATTTTCCGTCAAGCTAATACACCTTTCAGCCAATATCAACAATATCCTACTCCTTTTTACCCTTCCGTTTCATACTATCACGGAAACCCCTGACTTTTGCGTGAAAGTATACTTTTGCCTGATAGTACGATTTTTGCCCCAATCGCCATCCTATCAGCGGCATCCAAAAAACCAAAAATTGGGGCCCACCACCCACCGTGATGAACCCCACCAAACCTCAAAATCCCTTGATTTTAAGCCATTCTTCAATACTTTTGCCTGCAAGTACCAAAATTCCTATGGCATTATTTCTGAATAGCCGCCTGTGCCGCTGTTAGATTATGATGACTTTTACCCCTGGGGTAAATGATTTACCCCTTTTACCCCACCTATGAGGAATTTACCCCACCCTATTTTGCGATTCGACAAATCGACAAATTGCGGTTTACACAAGGCCATTATTTTTTAATATCGAATTGGTGACTCCTTCGGCTGCCGCCGTAATCAGTGCTGTTGAAATTGTTTTTATTGTTCCCGTAATCAGCGGAAGCCCTTTCTCACTTATCACTGATTTTGTCCTATTCCATACTGTATCTGCCCGTATCTTATCAAGCAGATCAAACCCCTCCGAAAATCACAGCCATACGGCTTGACCACCGGCTCTGCCGGTGGTTTGAATGAGCCCCTCTGGGGCATTTTTTCGGTTCCGCCTATAGGCGGTATCTAAGCACCCCCTTTTTCGGTGCTGCCTATAGGCAGTATCTTATTAACCTCTGGCACTTGGCCGCCTCTTAAAAGAGGCTCTTTATCCTTCTATTCTGCTGCACGCTTCCTGCTCTTCGATATACTTTTTTTGTCAATTTTACTCCCGTGATTTTACATACTGTGGACAATATTTCTCCAATCTCTTTTCCAATCTTCCCATACATCACTTTCCGACGATATTTCGGAATAAAAACAATATGGTCCGTACAATTATACTTGGTATGTGCTAAAATCTGATTATCCATTATGGATACCTCCTGTTATTGTAGATTAGGTTGCCTAGACCCGAATCTATGATAACATGGAGGTTTTATTTTTAGTACTCTGGGGAGCGCTACTGCTCACTCCGTTCTCCCCAGCTCTGCTGGGGGCTTAATAGATGTTCAGTTAGGTTTCCCACATCACAAGACTTGCTTTCCAATGACGAAGTGTCAAGAATTCTTCCTATCAAGCCATCATTTTTCATTAAGATACAGTGTTCATAAACCACACTATCTGAATAGCCATCAATATGAACAGATATTTCCGGGCCACCAGCTACATAATTTTCTTCAACATAAAATAAAATTTTCCTTACTAAATCCATATCACGTTGCATCTTTTTTCCTCCTTAAACTGACAACTATTGTGATGATTCTTTTTATTTTCCTATCTAAAGTTTCTTAAACTAAATTTATCTCATTTGTATCATCACTGGTGTTGCTAAATATCTTTCATTTAAGAAGTACCGCAACATTTGTATACAATCATCGTCCACATCAAGAATGTGCTTGACTGCTACTTCCAGTCCTCCAATGTTTCTTCTCTAGTGCTGCCTTCCTTTGTACACAAAAAACAAAACCTCCTATATTTTTCAAATTAGCATATCTTGTATGTGATGTCAATATATTTTCAACATTTAGTGTTCACCTCATAAATTCCTCTTGCTTTTGTGCGGAATCCGGTATAGAATGATTTCAGCGGAAAGTTCCGCATCGTTTGACAGATGCGGCGGAATCTGCTACAATAAAAGCACAAAAGGGAATACTGCCGATAGACGGTCAGTTCCGAAAGTTAGTTACAAAAAGTAACCGCGAACCTCGGCTAAAGGGCGGTTACTTTTTTGTGTGGTTTATGTATGCTATCAAGATCGAAACAATGATTCCAAGAATCATCAGAACAACCGTCAGCAGTTCATAGTCACTCATCAAGCATTCCCCCTTTCCCGGTTTTACCCGTTGTCAGAGGGATAGTCCCTCTGCGAAGAAGGACTGACCGCCTATCCCGTTATGGCAGTACCCCATGCGAATATATTATCAGAAAATGTCGGACGCTACAAGCGGTTTCCGGCTTTTTTATTTTCCCACTTGCCAACCCGCCAAAACAGAGTTAAGATACGACACCACAGAGAGGAGGGATTGGATTGGAAAAAGATTCTGCATTATACCAGCTCATGGACACACGCATGAACGGCGTCATGAACGGCATTGTGAGCGGTGACGGGGAATACCAGGCGATTCTCCGGAAGTCGGACATATACTCCGGCGAACTGGACAGGATGGATTTATCAAAAGAAATCCGGCTGCTGATTGACCGCTACGTCAGCGAGCAGAACGCACTGGGCTCCCGGTACGGGATGCTCGCCTACCTGCTTGGCTTTTCCGACTGCAAGGCTATGTTTTTAGGGAAATGCCTGCCGACAGACGCAAAAGAAATGAATACAGAATTGTAACCGCAAAGTGCCGGACAGGACGGAAAGGCTGCGCCACAGCCCTTCCGCCCTGTCTCTTTCGTCTAAATATAAATCCATGCCTCCAGCTCCGCATATTTGTTGGACTTTGACCACTGCGGGTGCATCCTGAACCATGCCCGCTCGTCATCCGGCGTGACCGTTATCTTCTTAAAATAAACAGGGGAACCGGCATCATCCAGTTCCCCGCGGGCTTCGGGGCTTAAGTTTAAGAGCCACTCAAAGCGGTCTTCGTAAACCCTTACCCCGAAAACATATTTATCGATATCTTCCTCCGAAAACTCCCCATCCTCCGGCACGGGCGGCTGCTC
>Ga0209064_1003448_pt1 | contig 13878 bp, 5 predicted proteins | sample Inofromicrocosms_FD_187498 | JGI IMG/M metagenome (GOLD analysis project Ga0209064, IMG submission 187498) | Mouse cecum microbial communities from Vienna, Austria - Inoculum for glucosamine and mucus D2O microcosms (SPAdes) (version 2) | ecosystem: Host-associated > Mammals > Digestive system >... | reverse complement strand
AGGTGAAGACACTAAGGTGGCAATAGCGTGAGGGCTCCACCTCTTCCCATTCCGAACAGAGAAGTTAAACCTCACCACGCCGATGGTACTGCGAAAGTGGGAGAGTAGGTAACCGCCCCCTGTACAGTCCGGGCCGCAACGACAACAGTCGCCGCGGCCCGGGCTTTTTTTGTTTATAGGGTTTAAGATTGATGGTTTAGAGTTTAAATAATCACGTAGGGACGTGCCGTGGCACGTCAGCTTTGCGCTTGATGGTGTAGGGTTTAGAGAAGAGAGGGGAGATGAAGAGAAGAGAGATTGAGAGCTTAGAGAGGAGCGAAGCCCCTCCACATCATATAGCCCCATCTTTACGCAGTTAGATGGGGTTGATTCACGTAGGGACGTGCCGTGGCACGTCATGGGTCGGGCGGTATCGCATGACGACCTTTGAGCTGTAGCACCCTCCGGGTGCTACGGCTTGTAGTTAACCCTACGTTTACGTGGGGCATACCGGTGACGCCCACAGGCGTAAGGCTCGGAGAGCCGTCGTTGTGCCCCAGTCGCTATCTCGCCCGCGCCGCCCCACGACCGCCCACGACGCCGGCTCTCCGAGCCTCGGATTTATTTTGGGCGATGCCCGCCCCATGAAATCATGGGGTTAAGCACCACCGCGCACCCTCCGGGCGCTTGTGGACGTGCCGTGGCACGTCAGCTTTGCAGTTGATGGTTTAGAGTTTAGAGAAGAGAGATTGAGAGCTTAGAGGGGCGAAGCCCCTCCACATCATATAGCCCCATCTTTACGTAGTTAGATGGGGTTGATTGCCACCTCGCCGTTATATATTCGTTCAACATACTGTGCATCGACTTTAAGCATGGCTTAAACTAAATTCTGCGGAAAATGTTGTATATTTGTCATCACTTGATTTATCAGAACTTAAAAATCTATCCTATATGAAGATATCCGACATCAGGCTGTATGCAGCGGCCGTGTTTGCTGTTGCTGCCGGCTCGTTTTCCGTTGCCGCCGATATTCCTGCGGGATATTACAACAGCCTAAGCGGTAAGAAAGAAGCCGAATTGAAGACGGCTGTCTACGAACGTATCCACAACTTTACAATCAATGGCAGCTATGATGATGTATATTACGGGCTTAACCGTACATTCCGCCAGACCGATACACGACCGGGCACGAACCAGTGGTGGGATATGTATGCCAATCTGCCTTTAGCCAATACACAGTTCAGCGGTTACCTCGAACGCGAACATTCTTTCCCTAAAAGCTGGTGGGGCGGTTCGACGACAATTCCCGCTTATGTCGACATAAATCACCTTTATCCGGCTGAACGGGCTGCAAACCGCGCCAAGAGCAACTATCCGCTGGGCGAGGTCGATCCGGCAAACAAGCCTGTATTTGACAACGGTGTGAGCAAGGTGGGTTACGGAGCACGCGGCCAGGGCGGTAGCGCGCGTTATGTTTTCGAACCCGACGATGAATACAAAGGAGATTTTGCGCGTACATATTTCTATATGGCCACGTGTTATCAGAATCTCCATTGGGCCTATACCTACATGGTGAGCAACAACACATATCCTACGCTCAATACATGGTCTATCGATCTGCTGCTTCGCTGGCACCGCAATGACCCCGTCAGCGAGAAAGAGGAACTGCGCAATGAGGCTGTCTACAGAATCCAGAACAACCGAAATCCGTTCATCGACCATCCCGAGCTGGCGGAGTACATCTGGGGCGATAAGAAAGGCCAGGCGTTCAAACCCGGAGGCGATGAACCGATTGGGAATCCTGTGCTCGATTCACCTGTCCACGGCATGACTCTCGACTTCGGTCAGGTGGCATTGGGAAGCAGTGCTGTCGCACGCCTTTATATCAAGGGCGAGAGCCTGCGAGGCAATCTCGATCTGCTGCTGTATAGCGGTGATCGCACGATGTTTTCTATCCCTGTGACGTCGCTCAGCGCCGCCAATGCCAATTCCAAGGATGGATATTGGCTTCAGGTGACATACAAGCCTACGGCTCTTGGCGCCCACAGCTCCAAAATAGTCATATCCCAAGGCGGTATAACGGGTTCTGTCAGCGTCGGGCTGCGTGCCGAGTGTCTGCCTGTGCCTGTGCTGTCGGCTCCGACGGCAACTGCGCCAACAGATATAAGGTCCGACAGCTATACGGCCAACTGGATAGTTCCGGCTTCCGAGGTTGTGGATTATTATGTGATCACCCGCACGATATATTCCGGAACAGATGTACGCGAGGAAAAAATAGAGGCGGAAGCTCCCGGTTTTGAGATAACCGGTTTTGCTGACAGCGACCGCGAGGCCTATTGTGTAGAATCCGTTCGTCTGGGAGTACATTCGCCCAAGTCCAATGTCGTGTTTGTGGCTCATTCCGGTGTCACCGGTGTCGAGGTCGATGAGCCGCTTGTGGTGCAGGGTCTGCCCGGTTCGTTGCGTTTCATCTGCAATGCTCCCCAGAGCGGTCTTCGCATCTATGACATGCAGGGCCGGATTGTGCTGACTCTTGACTGTGTTGACAATAATGATACGGTAGAATTACCTGCGGGCATTTACCTTATTGTCACCGACAGACATAGCAGCCCGGTCAAGGCCGTTGTGATGTGATACTAAGATAAAAAATAAAACTCCTCAGGGGCGACCTTCAGGCAAAAGCCGTCGGTCGCCCCTGTTGTTTTTATATTGGAAGGAGTGTTACGGTATTGTAATGAGCCTTAATTTATAGATAAGTTCTTTTGATGGTTCGTCAATTTGTCCAAAAAGTAATATAATTGGCGAAATTTTTGATAATTTGAAATTTTGAGCTATCTTTGGCAAAAAATAAGTTAACAAATCACCGAAGACAGAATATAAAACGGGTGTTTTATATTGCGTTTTTGTAAAAAGCAACTTGTATGGATCAACGGCTATTGCCTTGTGCGCATGACACCCGAAATAAGTGTCGATCATATAGATGTCATAGACCGAAAAGGTTAAAAATCCAGATATTCCAATTATATTAATCACAACAATTATGAGGCAACCATTACTCTTAGCATCAGCTATCGTATCATTAATGCCCTTAGCGGCGTTTGCTGCCGGCTCACAGCCGCGCTTGGCTGCGGATGAAGAAACATCAGCCACACTGCCCTACACCATTAACTTCAAGCAAAGCTGCGAAGGATGGACGGCAGCCGACAACAACGGTGACAGTTACACCTGGAATACCGACTTCCTTGATTACAGCGGTGTTTATATGGAAGGTATGTATGCTCCTCATGACGACGATTACGTATCACCCAAGTTTACACTTGTCAAAGGACGCACCTACACCATCAACACCGGTATCGAGCAGATGATGCTGATGACCGGCGATGTCTTGTCGCTCGTTGCCGGAACCGACAAAGCTGCTATGACCGAGGTCAAGAAGCTTTCTGTCGCCAACTTCGGTCCTAACGAGGATGTAGTTGAATTTGTTCCCGAATCTGACGGCGACTATTATTTCGCATTCCGACATACGTTGCCGGACGTAGCCTACGGCGCCACCCTCAGCCTATGCACATTCAGCATCGCAGAACCGGAGCTTGCCGTTGCATTGCCTTATGAAATAAACTTCAAGCAAGGCTATGAAGGCTGGAGTTCTGCCGACAACAACGGTGACGGCTACACCTGGAAGACCGATATTGCAGATTATGGCATCTATATGGAAGGAAACGCCGCCCCGCACAACGATGACTTCATATCGCCTAAATTCGCTCTTGCGAAAGGAAAGACATACGATATAGAAACACTGCTTGAGGTTGTGCTTCCATGCGGTACGGATGTCGTGGCCCTGGTCGGAGGCACCGACCTGTCGGCAATGACCGAGATCGCACAGCTTTCAGTGAACAAATTCGGACCGAATGCCGATAAATTCGAGTTCACACCGGAAACCGACGGAGAATATTATTTCGCATTCCGTAACACTTCGCCATCCGCACTCTATCTGCCGACGCAGTATCTGAGCGCATGTGCATTCTCGATTGCAGAACAGGTCGAGGAGCAGGAAGGTGAACTTGTTTCCACGGACTTCAGCGGAGAGAATCCGCTTAAAGGCTGGACGGTGATCGATTCCAACAATGACAACACCACATGGGATACCATAGATGGTATGGCCGGGGTTGTCTACAACAGTGACACTGCGTTAGGAGCGGCCGAGGACTGGCTGATTTCGCCGAAAATGCAGATGGTTGCCGGACAGGATTACCTTGTCAACTACACACTGTCGCAGACAAGCGCTTTCGGCGAGGATGTCGTAGAGATCCGTTTAGGAGCCGAAGCCACAGCCGGAGGAATGTCGGCACTGCTTGCTACGGAAAGACTGGAATTCGAAAACGGTAACGGCTCTGCCTCGAGTTCGGCGCGTATTTCATGCATGACCGACGGCATGTACCGTGTCGGATTCCGTATCATCACAGGCGAGCCGAACGGCACATTGGCGTTAACCTCGGTTGAGGTAGTGCCTGTGGAAAAAGCCATACCGATGCCGGTAAGCGGGTTGACAGCGATATCCGACAACTCGGCAGGAAAAGTGACTCTCACATGGACAAATCCCGTGGCCGATACTTTCGGCGCCGGCATAGCCGCTGTGGACGTACTTATTTACGAAAACGGTAGTTTTATCGAGATGCTCGCCGAGCGCAATGCGGGGGCGGAAGACAGCTACACATATTCGCCCGCCGATTTCTCCGGCGACAAAACATATACAGTCCGGGCTGCCATCGACGGCATAGAATCGGAGGACGTATCGGCAACCATCTGCCTCGACGATATCGAAGGAACCCTTGTGCCGGTGAAAGAAATGCCTATCACATCCGAAACCTCGCCGGAATGGGTGCTGCTCGATAATGGCGGAAAAGGCAAATGGGTTTATGACAGTTTCCATTGTTTCTATTTTAAGCATCCCAATGGCTCTGCGACCGCAGAAGACGACTGGGCAATAAGTCCCGCGGTGGAATTGCAGACAGGCAAACGCTATGTAGTCGTATATCAGCTTGCGACCAACTTGGGAGGAGGTGCCACATTCGACGTCACCGTGGGCGACGCTCAGACTTCTGAGGCTCAGACCCGGGTGTTGGAATCTCAAGATAACCTTTTGCAGAACGGTGTCGGGGTGTTCCAGACACGCCAATTTACCGTTGAAGCCGCAGGTCCGTACCATATCGGCTTCCATGCGACGGATGTCAAGCACTCGATTACACTGTCAAGAGTGAGTGTCTATTATGTCGAACGCAAGCAGTCGGGCGTGGAAGATGCTGTAAGCGGAACCGCGATTACCTACGACTGTGAATCATCTTCGTTGCTTATTACCGGCGCTTTTGCCGCACTTACAGTATATGACGCCGGCGGACGCGCAGTCGTGGCAGCCGGTTCCGGCGACTCCTCGGTAATTGATCTGTCAGGCCTTGAAAAAGGACTTTATATAGTACGCATTACTGACAAGCAGGGCGTCTGCACCGGAATGAAATTCGTCAAGTAATGCATAGGCCGGCGGGATATCCGTATTTCCGCCGGCCCTTGCTTTTTCAGGCTTTCCACGTATAAGGACAGATGATTTTACAATCACTTATAAAAAAGATTCATGTACCATCAATTAAATATTATTCAAAAGGCCCGGCTTTTCTTTGCTGCCGTGCTAATTGTATTAGCTCCGTCGGCCTACGCCCAGGAATATTTTAAGAATCTGGGTATGGAAGGAGTGGAGTTGTACGGATCCATCAATTACGGGTATTTTGACGAGTTAACGACGCTCAATCCGGCTCTTTACAAATTCGATGCCGACAATTATTATCGTCCCGAGGTGTCGGCGCCGGTTATAAAAGCCGACATGTCCGGCGGATGCGTCTATAATAACGGAAAAATCTATGCCAATGTTTTCGACGACAGCAAGTATGTGCAGATGGTAAAACCTAAATGGACCGTCTATGATGCCGAAACACTTGAGGTCCTCTCGGAAACGGAGCTTTCCGACAACTGCGAGAACACAACCCGCTCGCTGGCCTATGATCCGGTGACAAACAAAATATACGGATTGAATTATACATACACCGAAACATTTCTGGTCGAGATAGAACCGGAAACCGGAAGCATGAGGCGGATAGGCGAAAGGCTTGATCCTGACGCGAAGTTTTATTGCGTGGCATGCAACCGTCGCGGAGTCCTCTATTGCCTCTATCTTAAAGAGGACTCGTCGACCGGCCAACAGTACCACTATCTTGCGAAAGTACAGAAGACTACCGGAAAAATAGCTCTTGTCGGTGAGATCAAGGCCAATAATCTTCTGCCGAATGACCTGCTGATCAATATGAAGTACAAGCAGACCATGTTTTTCGACAATTCAAGGAACAAACTGTACTGGATGCTCGGCAGCTCAAGTCTGGCGCTTGACGGCGAATATACGGCGATTCTGGAGATCAATCCGCTCAATGCACAGGCTACATTGTCGGCGTATATCAACAAACTTTACCATATCAGCGGTGCTTTCTTGAAAGAACCGTCTGCTGCTGCTCCGGCAATTGTGACGGATTTCAGCTGGGAAGCGGAGGCTGTAGGCTCTCAGGACGTAAGCTTCAGAATCGGTCTGCCTTCTACCGACTATTCCGGTGGTCAACTCGCTGCCGACGAGGATCTGACGATTATAGTCGAGGAAGATGGACTCGAGCTGCTGCGCGGATCGGGCAAGCCCGGTACCGTATACCGTAGCGGACTTGTCAGACTCTCGAACGACATGCACAACGTGAGAGTTCGGGTAGAGAATGCTACAGGCAGCGGTCCTGCGGTGAAGCGTGCTTTCTATGTAGGATACGACGAACCTGATGTGTGCCGTAATATACTTCTTAAATCAGACGGCCTGACCACGACGCTGACATGGGATGCCCCGGATGGAGGTCAGCACGGCGCTCCGATCAATTCCGCCGGACTGACGTACAAGATTATCCGTCTGCCTGATGAAGCGCTTGTGGCCGAGAAGCTGAAAGAACGGGTGTTCACTGAATCGCATCCCTCCGACATGGCGCGTTATGCCTACTCTGTCGTAGCGGTCGACGGAGAGCGCGAAGGAAAGAGCGCATATTCCAACCAGCTTGTAGTTGGCAGTCCGCTTGATCCTCCTTACGGAGGAATCTTCAGGACTTACAACGATATGTACAATTACTATACGATCCTTGATGAAAACAATGACAGATTCACCTGGAGCTACGACAAGAACACGGCAAGCGCATATTACGGCTACAACATGTACAACGATGCCGACGACTGGCTTATTTCGCCTCCTATCAATTATAAAGGCGGAAAAGAATATGTGTTGAAGTTTAAGGCTTATTCCTCGCTGAGCTCTTATCTCGAATCAATGGAAGTGAAGTTCGGAGATGAAAGAACACCTGAAGGCCAGAACCGGCTTTTGCTTGATATTCCGGCAGTACCGTCGGTGGACGAGGATCATCCGGTGACACAATACGAGGTTCCGTTCACGGTCGACCGCGACGGGGTTTACTATTACAGTTTCCATGCCAACACCGAGAGGTATCACGAATACCTGTTCATATTCGATATAAAAGTGGCGGAAAAAGAAGGTAGCTCCATATCCGTTGTCCGCGTCGGCGACGATCCTGTTGCCGTGAAAGCCATTCCCGGTTTTATCTGCATAAGCAATCCTGCGGAGAAGAGCATATCAGTCTACGATGTCAACGGCAGACCGGTGTCGCAGACTGCCGCCATCAGTTCGGAACTGCCGGTGCTTCCGGGCATATATCTGGTGAATACAGGGACACAGGTTCGTAAGATTGCAGTATTTTAGAGATTGAAGATATGAAAAAACTGATAATATTGCTGACGCTGCTTGTTCCCGCGTCGGTGTGGGGACAGGCTGCGCTGTCGCCTTCCATGAGAATTTTCCTCGACGATGCCGCCGTCAATGCTGGCACCGGCCATCGTAAGAGTGCGGTATTGACGACGAAGAACGCCGAAGGCTTGGTCCCTGTGTTTCTTCATCTCGACGGTTCCGATTGCCGGACGCAGCTTGAGGCCGCGGGTGTGAAAATCGGAACTATGACGGGCGAGCTTGCTACCGCACGTATTCCTTTGGATAAGATCGGCGAGGTTGCCGCTCTTGATTGCGTGAAATATATTGAGAAAGGCGCGCCCGTGACCTGCAAACTCGATGAAGCGAATGTGGAAACAGGTGTCGCCCGAATTCATGCCTGCGAATCGCTCCCTTCGGCATTCCGCGGCAGCGGCGTTGTCATAGGGCTGGTTGACAACGGTTTTGAATATGGGCATCCCAATTTCTACGATGAGGCTAAAACACACCTGCGCATAAAAAGAGTCTGGGATCAGAACAAAAAAGATGGAGTGGCGCCTGACGGCTTCTCATACGGAGCTGAATACCGTACTGAAGAGGAGATTATCGCAGCCTCCCACGACATGGAAGAATCGAGCCACGGGACACACGTACTCGGCATAGCTTCGGGTGCTGACCGTACTGACGGGCATAACTTTAGCGGCATAGCCGGAGAGGCTGACATAGTGCTTGTTTCTCTCAACTCGGAAGAGATGGCTTATGGCGACAACACCACCGTTATCGACGGCATGAAATATATCTACGACTATGCCGAATCGGTAGGGAAGCCCTGTGTCATAAACCTGAGTCTCGGAAGCCATATAGGCCCACACGACGGCACATCGACTTTTGACCGCATGGCCGATGCCCTGCAAGGTCCCGGCAGACTGCTGGTAGGATCGGTGGGAAACGAAGGCAAGCATAAATTTCATCTGGCGGCGCATTTTGAGGACTCCAACGGTGTCGATGTGCAGCGTGTAGGCACTTTTGTAGATTTCAAATACATATATTCCGAATATTCCATGGTCGAGATGTGGGGCGATGAAGGCATGCCTTATGAATTCGTTCCCTTTGTCTATAATATAGCCGAAGGCAAGGTTGATAAAGTCTATGAACCCGTCACGGTAGGTGTGGATCATCAGGTGACAGGAGAATACAAATTTACTATTGCGGACGACGGACTGGCAGGAAGCATAAGGTTCCTGGCGGAAATCAATCCCGGCAACGGGAAGGGACATGCCATGGCGATATTTAATTTTTTCCAGTCATCGGAATACCGCATAGGATTCTATATAGGTTCGAAAAAAGACGGGACAGTGCACATGTGGACGGATGATTATTATTCCGGACTCAGTAACTTCGGTTGTGAAGGTTTCCTTGATGGCGACGACGCCTGTTCTGCGGGCGAGATAGGCGGTACGGGCAAGCGTATAATTTCCGTTGGCGCGCACGTCACACGCGATCACTACACCCGTTTCGGCATATATTATCCATCCGGCGAGGAGCAGGGGAATATCGCCTCATTTTCGAGCAAGGGTCCGACGGCCGACGGTCGCGTCAAGCCCGATGTTTCGGCTCCGGGTTCGTATATAGTTTCATCAATGTCGTCGGTTTATACCGGTGCGTTCGCCAAGGCTGTTTCAGTCGTGTGGAACGGGACAAAGTATCCTTTCGGATTTATGCAGGGAAGCTCGATGGCGGCTCCCATGGTCTGCGGCTCGCTCGCCTGCTGGCTGCAGGCCGATCCTGAGCTTACACCCGAAGAGGCAAAGGAAATAATCCGTAACACATCTGTGACCGATGATTTCACCGGAGAGCTTTCATCCGAAGGTGACAACATGTGGGGATATGGCAAATTCGATGCCTGGAACGGCCTTAAGGAATGTCTGCGGCAGAGTGGAACAATTCTGCCTGTGAAGAAAACGGAGCAGGCGCTCATATTGAGTGCCGATGGTAAAACAAGTGTGCTTTTTGCTTCTGACCGACAGGATGTTCTTCTCCGGCTCTTCTCAATGTCGGGTATGGAGGTTCTAAGACAAAAAATAGGCTCGGTCCGAAGCGGAGAGGAATATGCTGTCGATACACGAGGCATTCCTGACGGGATTTATCTTATTCGTCTGACAGACAGTGTAGATGCCGTTTCTCAAAAGATAATAATCAGAAAATAACAGAAATTACTTATGTCAAAACATTTGTTATCGTGTGTATGCCTGGCCTCTGTCGGCATAGCGGTTGCACAGCCTATGCCGCAGATTCCTTCTGTTGAGGAAATGGTCGGCGATTATGTGATAATGAACTATAAGGAATACGAAGGTCAGAAATTGCTTGCCGACATGAAAGACATGCGCATCGATGCCAAAGGCGATGCATTGAAATTTTCGGGATTCTATATGACGGATTCCGAGGACTTTGCTGTCGCTTACGATCATCAATCCGGTAAAATCGCGATTCCGTCCGGCACTCAGGTCCTTGGAGGGGATTCGGGCTTCGAGCAGTATCTCTATCTGTGGAATGAAGATAAGGATGAAGTGATGAATTCCGATATAGAATACCTCTTACAGGAGGACGGAACATGGAAAGCGGCTCCTCCTATCGTGCTTATGTCCGGTGTCGAAGGCGGTCAGTTATCGCCTTACTACTTCTCAAATGAGTCGGTAATATGCCGTGCCAATGCCGAAACGGCGAATGTTTCTTATGTAGGCTGGGGTGCCGAGCAGGAGGTTTACATCGAGTCGCGTCCGTCTTATGTCAGGATAGAGAAAAATAAAATCACGGTGTATAATCTTTTGCAGAAAGACCAGTACGGCTACGGATGCTATATGGAAGGCACATATACCGACGACGGCCGCGTGCTGTTCAAGCCTGTTTTGGTCGGACAAAGCAATGACGGAACCTATAAAGTTCTTGCCGGATGCTTATATGACGAACAGGAGAACAGGCCGACCGACATCACCGATGCCGGCGGACGTTCGGAGGGTGTCGTAAGAGGTACTATAGATCTCGATGCCGGTGTGCTTGAACTGGAACCTATGGCAATCTGGACAGCATCGTTGCATGACTCTTTGGTGATTATCGATTCCGATAGAAGATACTACGAGTTTGTCAAGTCCGTAAAGGTTACTTTCGAGCCTTTGTCGACATCTTCTGTTGAAAATATTGAGTCCGATGGCGCGAAAGAGGTGCTGAGAGTTGAGTACTTCAATTCCGCCGGACAACGTATATCCGCACCCTGTGCAGGCTCATTCACTATAAAGCGCACCATCTATAAGAACCATCTTCCGGAAACGGAAAAAATCTATATCCGTTAAGGTCGGATAAGAGCAATTCAGACTATATGGCTGTGCCGTAATTAAGATTTTACGGCGCAGCCTATTTTATTGTTTTCATGTCCCTACAATGCTAAATTCTATGCTCTTTCTTCTAAACTTAAAAGAATTATCCGTATTTTGACTTCGCTTTAGATTCTGTCGCTCGGCAAAGCCAAATTTATTCGTATCTTTGCAGCGATTATACCCTTTCGCGAGATCGCTTGAGAAAACTCATCATATATATTGTCATACTTTTTGCCGCAGTCAGGCTTATCGCCGGAGGCGGTGCCGCAGAACCGGAACTATCCGGCGCGCTGCGTGCCGTTGCGGACGACCGCTTTGATGTGGTGGCAACCGACACTGCGTCAGCTTTTCCGGCCGATACCGCCGCCGTTGATTCGCTTGTGGCGGCGCTACATCCGTCGTCGGCAACCGTGCCGCCTGTAGCGGCGGCATTGCAGGCTTCCGGGCGTGTACGATACGATAAAGCTGACCTCGAAACGGCTGTCGACTTCAAATCGTCGGACTCGATGGTCATAGTCCGCCGCGATTCGGCGTACATGTATGGCGAAGGAGAGGTGAGCTACGGCGACATCAAGCTCAACGCCGCCGAAATCCAGATGGATCTGAGCGACAACACCGTTTTTGCCGTAGGCCGTACCGACTCGCTCGGCGAAGTTACGGGCAAGCCGGTGTTCAACGACAAGGGCACCGACTACGAAGCCGCCACAATGCGCTACAACTTTGCCACGGAGAAGGGTTATATCACCAATGTGGTTACCCAGCAGGGCGAGGGTTATCTGACCGGCGGCCAGACCAAGAAGGATGTAGACAACAGTTTCTTCATACGCGACGGACGTTATACCACCTGCGACGACCACGACTGCCCGCACTTCTACATGCAGCTGACAAAAGCCAAGGTGGTTCCGGGCAAGAATATAGTCATGGGTCCGGCCTACATGGTACTTGCCGGCCTGCCGCTGCCTCTGGCGGTTCCTTTCGGCTACTTCCCTTTCACCGACAGCTATGCTTCGGGTATCATCGTCCCCAGTTTCGGCGACGATTACAACCGCGGTTTCTATCTCAGTAACGGCGGTTACTATTTTGCCATCAACGACAACATCGACCTGGCTCTGACGGGTGAAATCTACACCAAAGGTTCGTGGGGCTTGCAGGCGACATCTACCTACAACAAGCGCTACAAGTACAGCGGCAACTTCAATCTGAGCTATCTCAAGACAATCACCGGCGAGAAAGGCTCGCCCGACCATTCGTCGCAGACAAACTTTCAGGTACTCTGGAGCCACACCCAGGATTCCAAGGCCAACCCGAACATGTCGTTTTCGTCATCGGTCAATTTCACGACTTCCGGCTACTCGCGCAACGACCTTAACTCGTATTACTCGCCTTCGTTCACCGAGAATACCAAAAGCTCGACTATAAACATGACCTACCGCTTTCCGCAGAGCAAATGGTCGCTGTCGACAACGCTCAATATCGCCCAGCGCACTCAGGACTCCACGCTGACGGTTTCGTTTCCCAATGTTACCGTAAGCATGTCGCAGATCTATCCTTTCAAGCGCAAAAAAGCTATCGGTTCCGCGCGCTGGTATGAAAAAATCAAGCTTTCGTATTCCGGCCAGTTGCAGAACTCGCTGACGTCCAAGCAGGATGTCTTTTTCAAAAAAAGCCTTGTCAAGGACTGGCGTAACGGCATGCAGCACCGTGTACCAATCTCGGCCACTTTCAATCTTTTCAATTACATCAACATCACTCCCTCGATCGACCTTACCGACCGTATGTACACCAACAAGGTGCGGCGCAGCTGGGATGCCGATGCAGGTCGTGAGGTATGCGACACGACCTACAGCCTCTATAACGTTTACGACTTCCGTGGATCGGTGTCGCTCGACACCAAGGTCTACGGTTTCTTCCAGCCCTTGGGCTTCCTTGGGAAAAAGGTGAAGATGATACGCCATGTCCTGACGCCTTCTCTTTCGTTCAGCGGCGCCCCCGACTTCGCGTCCAAATTCTTCGGATATTACGGGTCATACGAATACACCGATGCCGAAGGCCGCCCCCAGACACGCGAGTACAATTATTTTCCGAATGCTCTGTTTGGTGTGCCATCGAAAGGCAAGACCGGATCCATGTCGCTTTCGCTGTCAAATAATCTTGAAATGAAAGTGGCCACAAACGATTCAATAGGCGAGAAGAAAATATCGCTGATCGAGAATTTCAGCGTGTCGCAGTCCTATAATTTCGCTGCCGACTCCCTCAATTTCTCCGACATCAACACATCGATCCTGCTGCGGCTCACCAAGGGCTTCAATCTCAATCTTTCGGCGGCATGGGACGTTTACACCTACGGCCTGAACGAATATGGCAATCCTGTGCAGCTCAACCGTCTGCGCATCAACTCCGGCAAAGGGCTGGGACGCTTGCGCCGTACAGGCACATCGTTCTCGTACACTTTAAACAATGATACATTCAAGCGTAAGGACAAAAAAGACCCCAAATCCGACGGAGCCGCCGCAGGTGTAAACAATCCGTCCGCCACACCGTCGGGATATGACGGCGACGACGACAGCGGCGGCGACAGCGGAAGTTCCGGTGTGAAGATGCGCCCCGATGGATATGCCCAATGGCAGGTGCCGTGGAGCTTGACATTCAACTATTCCATATCGTATGCCTACGGAGCCTTTAACA
>Ga0209064_1003447_pt1 | contig 13880 bp, 20 predicted proteins | sample Inofromicrocosms_FD_187498 | JGI IMG/M metagenome (GOLD analysis project Ga0209064, IMG submission 187498) | Mouse cecum microbial communities from Vienna, Austria - Inoculum for glucosamine and mucus D2O microcosms (SPAdes) (version 2) | ecosystem: Host-associated > Mammals > Digestive system >... | reverse complement strand
ATATTGTATATCGGCCAGGGAACTTATCGACGGCGGAATCATGACTCTCGGGAGTTATGAGAAGGCTGCCCAGCGTAAGCGTATCGAGGTCGTCAAGCGAGGCGGAGGTGCGAAAGGCTCCGGCGCACTGATCGCTGTGGATTCCCTCTCCACTGAGCAGCGGATTCAGGTTGAGGCCCAATTCGGAGGCAAGGCAGCGCACATTGCGGCATGGGTCCGGAGCAACTACACCGAGGATCAGGAGGCAATGGCATTCTTCAACAATCCTCAAAAGACTGGAATCAGCAACCTCTCGATAGCTAAACGACGGGAATATGTTGTCAACGCCTCGGTTCTGAACACTTGCATAAAACTCTATGACAACGCAGCGGCCAGGCAAAGGCTAATGGGCAACAAATACGACTGGACATGTATGACCGGCGTTATCGAGAGCCTGAGAGTCCAGTTCGGCCACACGCTGCCGACCTCGGTTCTCCGCTTCCGCAAGAAGGTCAGCGACTACCGCAAGCGCGGATATGAATCCCTGCTCAGCGGCAAGTTCGGCAACTCAAATGCCCAGATACTCACCGCCGGAGAGGAACGTGTTCTGAAAGGCCTGGCCGTACAGCCCAACCGCCCGTGGAATACCAACGTGCGGGAAATGTACGAGATGTTTGTCTGCGGCGAACTTGACGTGTGGGACCCGGAAACAGGGGAACTGCTCGACCCGGAGAAATGCGCCCGGAAAAAGAACGGAGAACCGTGGGTTCCGAGCGAGGCCACCATCGCCGGTTTCCTGAACCGGCCCGACATCAAGGCGTTTGTCGACCGCTGGCTCAAACCCAACGTGGACTACTACCACGAGGTCATGCCCCACGTTCACCGCCACCGGGGGCAGTATTCTCTCTCGCAGATCACGATGGACGACGTGGACTTGCCGTTCCGCATGAAAGGCAACGAAAGGGTACATGCCTACTATGCCTACGATTCCGTCAGCGAGTGCGTGATAGCTGCTTCTTACGGGCGCAAAAAGGATGAGACTCTTGTGGATGAATGCTTCCGCGAGATGTTCCGGCTGATCAAGCGTCGCCAATGGGGAATGCCGGCCGGTGTCGAAGTCGAGAACCACCTTATGACGCGCCACAAGGACGGACTGCTTGCCGAAGGCGTGGTATTCTCCCGTGTAAGGTTCTGCGCGCCTCAGAATTCCCAGGACAAACAGGCCGAACCGCTCAACGGTGCCAAAAAGCGCAAGATCATCCACAAGAACCACGAGGAGGTCGGCCGCTTCTACGGCAAGGGCAAATGGCGCACTTACCAGAAAAAAGTCAGCGACGACACCAACGCCCTATGGGAAGATAAGAGATACTACACCTTCGAGGAGATGGTGGCCAACGACCGGGCAGACAACCTGGAGTGGAACAACACCCTGCACCCCGATCAAAAGACCTATCCCGGCATGACACGGTGGGAAGTGCTTATATCCAACATCAACCCGAATCTGCGGCCATACGACGAACTGACACTGGCGCGCTATCTCGGCATGAAGGTGGAAACAAGCATCCGCCGGCACTCCACCGTCAAGGTGCGCTACGCCGACTGGTGGCTCAGCACCCCGGAGGTGCTTGGCTGGCTCAAGCCGAACAACTACAAGGTCACTGCCTACTATCTGCCCGATGAGAACGGCGAGGCGCAGGATGTCTATATCTACCAAGGCGACCGCTACCTTGACAAAGTAGAGAAGGTAGAAACCTTCAACCGCGTCATGGTAGAGCAGACAGAAGAGGATAAGGCGAAGTTCGCCCGGCAGATGCAGAAGATAGAGCAGTTCAAGGTCTACCTTGACAGGAACGCCATCACCCGACTTGGAATCGCTCCCCGGAGCAAGGAGCCGGAACCCGACGTTGAAGAAGTGATTCAGATGCCCGTCACAACAGTCAACGATGATGATTTCATGGACGAATACATGCCCGCCATGAGCGCGAAGGAGAGGGCTGCACAGGCATTTTAATGACATTATAACACTGTTAGAATATGATTACAACAGACATCAAAAACAAGATCACCGAGGCGATAAGAGCCAACCGAGGCAATTATCCGAGCGATGCCAAGCATGCCGCCTCCCTCGGTGTCACCACCTCGGTTTACAGTGCCATAAAGAACGGCCAGACCGACCGCGTGCTCAGCGATGCCAACTGGATCAGCATCGCCCGGAAGCTCGGCGTGAGTCTGCGAGGCGAGATAGAATGGAAGATTGCCAGGACTGAAACCTTCGACTTCATCATGACCCAGCTTGAACTGGCGCAGACCGGCAGTCTGAGCGGAATCCTCTGCGATATCCCGAATATCGGCAAGACCTTCACTGCCCGGCACTATGTCAAGACCCATCCCAATGCCGTCTATATCGACTGTTCCCAGGTCAAGACCAAACTGAAATTGGTGCGCAAGATAGCGGCCGAGTTCGGAACCAACAGCCGGGGCCGGTATTCGGATGTCTATGATGACCTCGTGTATTATCTACGCTCGATAGATAATCCGCTGATCATACTCGACGAGGCCGGCGATCTCCAGTATGAAGCCTTCCTCGAACTGAAGGCACTGTGGAACGCCACCGAACGGTGTTGCGCATGGTACATGATGGGGGCCGACGGACTCAAGGAGAAGATCAACCGTTCAATCGAGTGCCGGAAGGTCGGCTACACCGAGATGCTCAGCCGGTACGGTGACCGCTACAGCAAGGTGTCGCCCGACGACGGCAAAGACAGGGCGCGGTTCCTGATGGGGCAGGCACGGGCTGTGGCCAAGCTGAACGCCCCGGCCGGCGTTGATCCGGCTGACATTGCCAGGAGAAGCGGAGGCGGACTCCGGCGAGTATATACCGAAATCGAAAAACTTAAAAGACAATGAGCCATGAGTATGAAAATAACAGCCACGTTCAAGAACGGTCGTCGCCGGGTACTAAAATCACCCACTGACTTCCATGCTATTGACAAAAATCGGAAAGCTATGTTTGTCATGGATAACTGGCAGGTTTATACCGGCTATTCTGACGGAGAGGTAGATGAAGAAGGCGATTTCGGAATATTCGGAACTATACACGGTATTGCGCTGCCTTTTAATAGAATGATAGGATGGTGTTATGAATCAACTAAAAAATAAGAACTATGCTGACAAAAATTGAAATGCAATATATGGACGCGGTAGTTCAGATGAACCGCCGTCAACGAAACCACGAGATAGACTGGGATGAACGTCGCTTTGAACTTACCAAGGCTGCTCTTCAGGTAGCTTTAATGATGCCGTGGCATTTTGATAAGGAAGGAGATCCTACCCCTGAAAAGATTGCGAAGAGGGCTGTTGCAATTGCCGATGCTGCAGTAGCTGAGTTGATGACAACCGAATCCCCCAATAACAATGGCTAAACGAGCCTACAGTCCGAAAGAGGTTCTTGCCAAGACCTACAAGACCCTGCCGTGGGGACCGAAATGGAGTGTCCCCTTCGGGGAGGTGCCGGTGAACGAGACATGGTTCATCAGCGGCGCATCTGCCTCCGGCAAGAGCAGTTTCGTGATGCAGTTGGCAAAGGAACTGTGCAATTACGGAACTGTGCTGTATCTGAGTTACGAGGAAGGTGTCAGCATGTCGTTCCAGGAACGCCTCAAGCGCGAAAAGATGAACGAGGTGCAGGGTCGGTTCCGGACAGTCGTCGGTGACACCTACGATGATCTTGTGGAGAGGCTGCGCCGGCCAAAGAGCGCCAAGTTTGTAATTATCGACAGTTTTCAGGATAGCAAGCTGACTTACGAGGAAGTCGAGGCTCTGATTACCCGGTTCCACCGCAAGGGTTTCATCTTCATTAGCCAGGAGTATAAAGGCCAACCCACAGGCAAGCCTGCGGGAAGAGTGAAATACAAAGCCGGAATCAAAATCCGTGTGTCAGGCTACAAGGCATATTGCCAAGGCCGATTCACCGCCAATCCCGAAGCCTACTATGTGGTGTGGGAAGAAGGAATTTTAAGAACCTCAAACAACATCGGATAATATGAGCAAGAAACGGACAATGATAATCATCGAGCCTGACGGTCGGATTCACAAGGAGGCGTTTATGACCGCACCGATGGTATGCCCATACTGCAATGGCATCGGAGAATTCCGATATGATACTGTTGAAGGTCCGTGGATCGAGGAATGTCCGGACTGCATGGGCACCGGCGAGGTGGTGGCAATGGTGACTATAGACTGGAAACCGAACTTAAAATAAACGAATATGGCACAGGAAGTAAATAATTTCGGGCGGTTCTACACCGCAGTCAGAGCACTCAATCCAATAGGCGACCGCGACGAGGTCAAGAAGAGCCTGGTGTACCAATACACCGACGGACGTACCGACAGCCTCCGGGAGATGACCCGGACCGAGTACGATCGGTGCTGCACCGATCTCGAGCGCAAAGCCGGTGGACAGGATGAACTCCGCAAAGAGCGCAGCAAAACCCTCAAGCTCATGCAGCAGATGGGTGTCGACACCACCGATTGGGGCCGTGTCAACCTCCTATGCCGCGACACCCGGATAATCGGCAAGGAGTTTTACCATATCACCGCCGACGAACACCGGGAACTGCGGCGCAAGCTCAAAAGCATAGAGCGCAAAGGCGGCATCCGCCATAAGCCAGTGGAAATGCCGCAGCAGTCCAAGGAGCGTCAGTCCCGGCAACAAGTAATAATCATCCCCATGGGCATCGGCCAGGCATAAAGAATATGGAACAGATAAAAATAACATTGGAGGATTGCGGTCAGGATTTCACAACCCTCTATACAGACGAAAACGGCATGGTAGTGGATGTACAGCCCTATCAGGCTGATATATGGCGAGGTGCGATGATCCCGGTAAATGATCCGGGATTGTTCGAGGTCGGTCAACCGCTGCCGATACACCATCCACCGCATATAATGTGGGGCTTCCTGCGCTACCGTATTCAAAAAATTGAACACATTGAATCATGAAAAAACGACACTGGAAGATAAGGCTCAAGGAACGCACAACCGGACATATACTCACTCCGGAATACATCGGCTACAGTGACCGCGAGGAGGTGATAGAGTTTTTCGGACTCGAGAATCCCGACGTCGAATGGTACGAGATAGAGGAAGTGCCCTATAAAGAATAATCAGTAATCAACCATTAAACAAAAAAGATATGGCAAAAAGAGTAAAGAAAACCATCATTACCGGCGTATCCAAGGATGCGGCCGAGGAAGCCTTTGCCGTCTATGCAAAGGCAGACGCAGAACGTGCGAAAATCACAGCGGACATCGAACTCCAGTGCGCCCGTTACCGCGAGAAACACCAGGAGCGACTCTCGCAACTTCAGACCATTCAGGATGAAGCCTTCGAGACTCTCCAATCCTACGCCACCGAGAACCAGGCCGAACTTTTCAGCAAGAAGAAGAGCCTCGACATGGTGCATGGCACCATAGGGTTCCGCACCGGCACTCCGAAGCTCAAGACCCTAAAAGGCTTCACATGGGCGAGTGCCCTTCAGCTCGTGAAGGAGTTTCTGCCCGGGCATATCCGTACCGCCGAGGAGATAGCCAAGGACAAACTCCTTGCAGACCGCGAGGACGAGACGGTCGCCGCTAACCTTTCACGATGCGGAATCATGGTCACCCAGGACGAAACCTTCTTTGTCGAACCAAAAAAAGAGGATGGTGCGGCATGAACAAGGAGATCAGACGACCGCCCCGGGTGGCGGTGTGCAAGGAGTGCCACGGCACCGGGATTCAGCAGACCGAGGCACCGCAAAGGCATCCTGCAAGATGCCCCCAGTGCGAGGGTAGCGGCCGGGTAACAGTGAGCAGCGTGACGACGCTCGACATCCGGCCATACCGACCTAAACCGACACACGGACCAGTAAAAATCATGTAGAGCCAATGGCAAAATCGCGCGGCATGTCCTACAGGAAGCGCGTCGAGGACATAAACCGGATATATGACCGGCACGCCAGGAGCGGGCTGTCAAACCGGGAGATATGGCGCAGGTACATATATCCGGTTTATGCCATCAGTGAGCGCACCTTCTACAACATAATGAACGCCACGGCAGGGCTTGAAACCCCGGTCGTGGCGTCCGACATGCCGAGCCTTTTTGACTTTATGGGCGACAACCCCGAAAATCAGGAATCCGATGAGCGACCTTGATCAGCAGACACGCGCCATATTTCAGAGCATATTGCGTGACATACAGGTGGAGCTCGGCGACGAATTCGACCAGAATTTCGAGCGACAGGCATTCTTCAGCCAGGCATGGCAGCGGCGTAAAAGTCCGACGCGCCCGGGCGGCCTTATCCTGGTTGACTCCGGCGGTCTGAGGCAGAGCGTCCGCAGCGAGATACGCGAGAGCAGCATCGTGTTCCTGTCCGATCATCCGGCAGCAGCCATTCATAACGAAGGCGGCGAAATCAAGGTGACTGCCAAAATGAAAGGCTTCTTCTGGCACAAGTATTATGCCGCTACCGGCTCCTTCGGGCGCAAAAAGGATGGCTCACTCCGGCAAGACAAAAAGAACAGTCAGCTATCCTCCGAGGCCGACTTCTGGAAAGCGATGGCGCTCATGAAAGTAGGTGCGACCATCAGGATACCGCAGCGCAAATTCCTCGGTGCGTCACCCGAGGTGGAGGCCGCAGTCCGGGCAATCATCGAGGAGAACCTTAACGAGTACATCAACAATATAGACTTCAATATTAAATGAAAACTATAACATTAAGAATCCCGACTTCATTCAAGGAATGGAAAGAGTTCATACGAGAGAAATCAACCTCTCGCAAAAAACACAATCAGGAAGTGCTATGGGATTTTGCCAATGCCATCTCCTGTGAGGCTCTATCCAACTACTGGCGCAATGATATATCCGAAACAATGGTTAAAAGCGTATTCCGCATGGGAGGTAACTCTAAACTCACAAAAATGTATTTTGAAGCTAAAAAACAACTCAAATGAGAGAGGAATTATACCGCAAACTTAAAACCCGGCTTGAGGCACTGTGCATCAATGCCGCCGGAGAGTATTATGAACGCCCGGACGAAGCAGACATGGATGACGAACTGTATCTCCGTGCGATCAAACACATCGACCTATGGAACCATAATGTAGAGTTCCTCGAGCAGGAGGCACCATGGCCACGCCCGGCAGTGTTCATCGAATTTGTGCCTTTCAAGTGGCATGCCGTCGTGCCCGGAGTCGAATACCGGGCGCAGCCACTGATCAACCTCCATGTGGTGACCGACTGGGCTGAACAGAAAAACATCGGCGAGTTCCGGCTGCTTGACAAGATTCATGAGCAGCTTGCCGGACTGAAAGGCGAGAACTTCATGGAGTTCGACATCGACAGCTCCGCCACCAACCATAATCACGAGGATATTGTCGAGAACATAGAAACCTATACTTGCGTCGGGTTCCGTCATCTGAAATAAGGCCACATAAACGCGCCGAGTCGCAAAGAAAACAGAGAGCCGCATCCTTTATCGGGTTGCGGCTCTCTTGGCGATATATGGGCGAGAAAACGGCCTCAGACGGCATCGACGGCAGGGAGGTCGGGTGTGGTGAACAGCATGATGTCCGTATAGCGGGCATTGTAGTTCATGGTCGCGTTAAACTCCCTGCGGCTGCACCGCTCGAACGGGTTGCCGAGCGACGGGTTGCGCCCCATCCACTCGCACAGCTCCACGAGGCACGATTTCTCGGAGGTAAAATATACAAAATTATGGCCGGACAGCACCGACAGCACATCGAGGTAGTCGGCGAGGCGCCAGTACATGCGGTAGGTCCCGACATCGGTGGATAGATAGGGCGGGTCGACCAGGAACACGACGCCCGGCGTGTCCTTGAACTGATCGAAAAGGTCTCGGTAGTCGCACGATGTTATCTCCAGCCCGGCGAGATATTCCGGGCATTCGGCATATCCGGCCTTGCGGACATTGTTGTAGAACGTCTCCTTGCGCATCTCCGGGATACTCAGCTTGTACTTCATCGAGAACATCAGCGACGACGACAGTGTGATGAAGTCGAGATAGCCGTTCTCCTTCAGCTCCTGCTCGAGCAGCCTGAAGATCTTGTCGCGGGCATCGCCGGTCACAGGCTTATGCCGTGGGAACTGCGAGGCGATGGGCCGGATACGGTCGAGCAGGGCGTTGGTACGGGGGATGTTGGCGATGCGCAGCCGGTAGTCGTCGAAGTCATTATATATTACGCGCGACTCCGGGTGGAAATGCTTTGTGATATGCGAGAGCAGCCCCGAGCCACCGAAAAGGTCAACGAACACCGTGCCGGCCGGATATTGCTTGATGACCTCGATGAAATGCTTGGCGAACATGCGCTTCTGACCCACGAAGGGCAGCGGTGCGGACAGATAAAGGCGGCTCATACGTTAAGCTCGAATTTAACGCTGTCCTCCCCGGCAAGGAGGCGGCGGGTACTGTCTATATTGTTGTCATACACATGCACGTTGCCCAGGAACAGCGTGATTGACTTGAGGGGGAAGTCGATGTGCCGGGCCATGAGGTAGAGGTGGTATATGTCGGCCGGCAGTCCGAGGTTGGCGTCGGAGCTGCGCTGGTAGGCGGACACCACCAGTTCGCCGTCCTCGATCTGGAACTGAACGAGCGACAGGCATGGGGCCTGGTTGCTCTCTGCCTCGGTCGCTCCGAGGAACAGCACATAGTTCTTTGACGGGCGACGCTCTGTATTGATCCTGGCGAGCAGCGGCGGGAGCTTCTCGAAATAGGTGGGGTAGGAGTTGACCAGGATCGAACCGCAGTAGTCCCACCAGTTTATGCCGGCCTCGCGGTACTTCTCCACAGAACGCTCGCCGCTCATGAAGAGCCTCAGTTCGGAGCGGAGCTTCTTGCGGGCCAGTCCGTGTCCCTCGAAAATTTCAAGCAGGTCGGCCGGGGTAAGCGAGAGCTGCTCGTTGATAAGGTACGTTATATTGCCCTTCTTGTTGACCTGGTGTCTGCCGTTGTCAAGAATCCGGGCGAGGATTTGGTGATATTTGTTGCGTGCCATTTCGGTTGATTGTTGATGATGGTGCAAAGGTAGGCACGCGCCATCAGCGGCACACTATCGGAACCGGGAATCACACTGCACGCGGATTGCAGTCATTCTTTGCCGGGCAAATCGGCAGAGCCGATGACTGGAAACGCTTTATCAGGCTGTAGACCTTCCTCTCGCTCACGCCATATTTGTCGGCCAGAACCGCCACCGCATACGACACCTTGTCGCCGGCGCCGACCATATTGTTGAAGTCAACAAAAAGGTCGATGTAGGCGGTGTCCTCGAGTCTTACGCCAATGCGGCGCAGTCTTTCGAGCAGCTCGCGGTTGAAATTCAACACTTCAAATATTGTCATGTCGGCGAAAATTGCTAATTTTGCAGTGTCTCACTTATTCAAATAAACACCGTATCACGGGCCGGGAAGGCATTTGCCCCCGGCGGCCCGTGATACGGTGTTTGTTGTTAAAGAGTAAGTGAGACGACTATTTAACAGGCCGGGGGCATTTTTTTGTGCCCTCCCCCGAAGGGCGGTGCGGATCAGTCCATGCGGTAAGGTTCCAAGTCAATACTTTCCCGGGCATTCCATCCGTCAAGCTGCGCCTGTTGGATATGTTCGGAGAAAGCGCGATAGAACGCCTCGATGTCAGCCGGATTCTCAAACCGGCGGTAGACCGGCTTGTCATCGGTGCCGAACTTGAAGACCACTGACACGCTGTTTCCTATCCGGCTTTGGATATAGGCGCGCTCATAATTGGCCTGGTTCTCGGTGGAGAGCCAAACCGGGACACCCTCGTAAGAGAAGCCGGATACGATCTTCTCCCGGGTGGCATCGCTGATCCAGCCCTCGATTAGAGCCTTGATCTCATCGACCGCAGGTTTATGATCGAATTCTTCTTCCATGTAGGAAGTGGTGCCGGATTCATCGGCCGATACGTCCCAGCGGACACGCCATTTGTTTTTGACCGGGTTTGTACACTCCAGGAGTGCTACATCGGGATTGCCTTGGACTCGTTTCATTTTAAGTAAAGACGTATTTTGTTTTACCCTTGCCGAAGGTTTCAGCCTTTATGGTGGTTTCAAAGGGGAAGCCGTCGGGCATTTCTTTCACTTGTAGGAGGATGTTTTTCATCTCCTCACTGTTGGTGAAAAACTTTTTCTGCTCACCGTTTTGCTCGATGGCCACCACGCAACGGTCATCCCCCTGCGAGGTCTTTACGCCCATCTCGAAGTCGCGGATTACGATGGGAAGGTTCACCAGTTCCCGTATGCTTACCACTGCACCGGGGAATCGCTTTTTGCCGTCATCGGGCTTGTAAGCGACATTAAGGTCTTTGAATGATCTCATTTCTGTGCCTGTTAATTTATTAAAGAGGTTATTACACTGTGCGTGCTTGGCCATCCCGTAGAACGAGGCTGTAAGCACGCTTCTTCGTTTCCGGCTCCTGACATCGCCCATCTTTCGGGCGAACTTCTGCTTTATGCGCTTGCGGATGAGCGCATGGGTGGGGTAGATGACATAACCCAGGAAGTCGATGCCTTCAGTAACCGGGAACACCCTCTCGTTGGCTTTAATCTTCAGACCGATACTTTCAACACATTCATGTATGATATCGCGTATTCGCCAAAGCTCCTCCTTGCTGCCGGCCAGAACCGCCCCGTCGTCGCAGTAACGGTAGTAGAACCGTGTGCGCAGCCTGTCCTTGAGCGGGTGATCGAGAGCCACGGACAGCAGAAGGTTGCACAGCCCCTGCGAGCTTCGCAGACCGATACTGACACCTTTGGGCATCATATGTACGAACCTCTCCAGTATCGCGATCAGTTTGGCGTCCTTGAAAATGTGCCGGACACAGTCCATGATGGTCTGCTGGTCCACACTCTCGTAGAACTTGGAGATGTCAAACTTGTAGCAATAACGGGTGTCATTCGGGTGCGCCCTGAGGTCGTTCTCAATATACGTCTTCAGATCGTGCATTCCGCGCCCTTTGATGCTTGCCGAGGTGGTGCGTATGAACCGCCGTTTGAGGTGTTCGTCGACCACCGACATGACGGCATGGACGGCGATGCGGTCTTTCATCGTCAGTACTTGAATGTGCCGCTCCTTGCCGCCCTCGATGATGGTACGCTCCCGATAGCCGTTTTCGATGGTATAGCTACCATCTGCAATTTTGGCCGACAGTTCCGCGATAACTTCCTCCCGGTGCGCGAGAAGGTATCGGCCCTGCCGGGAACGCTTGCGCGTCGTACCCCGCAGAACCTGGTCGAATGACTGCGCCATATTTGGGTAGGCGACAATCTCCTCGATGATATGTCCTTCTCTTCGCATGGTAGGATGTGTTGATAATAATTTGTCAGGCTCCTTGAGCCTTCCGGTCACCGGGTCCGGGATCTTCGAGCCATACGGCCTACCAAACCCTACCCGAGCACTTGATGTTCCGGCTTTCCGCACTGGGATTATGCGCTGTTGCCGAGGCTTGCCCCTCTCGGCACCTCGATGGGGACACGTCCCCGGTGATGTACGCCGATTAATGGTTGTCCAGGCGCGACCCGACATTCGTGTTCGCATTCGAAGCATCGTTATTCGCATTCGCGTACGACACGCCGCCATTCGCATTCGCGTTGTTGTTGCCGCGATAGACCACACGGCCTATTGAGGGACACCGCCTTACAAAGTGCAAAGTTACGCATAATCCGTGTTCCGATAGGAATGTTTCAGAGCAAAAGCCATAAAACAGCAGCCATCGCTCCTCCGGCTACGGTTGAAAGCCAGTCTATCCAGTCCCACGGACATCCGTGCAGCTTGTCTTTAAGCTCAAGACAAGAACCGGCTATGATGGCCGAGTATGTGGCAGGGTAGGGGCCACAGGCGAGCAACCCTACGATAAAACCGCCTATAAGATGCTTGTAGCGGTTGGATTTTTTGAGAAATGAGATTATTTTACCCATAAACTTTTGTGTTTGAGGAATTGTTTATATCTTTGCACTAACGATTCCGTGGCTAATGACCACCGATTCGTTGCAGAAGGAGGAATGAGCGATCATTCCTCTGACTTTTTATATAGCAGCCTTAGGTGGCCATTTTCGTTTAACCATACTTCTGAGATATGGTGACCATCCTTTAACCGTTGATTTATTACGCGCTTCATGTACGCGTCAGTAAGGTCTGGTTTGTCAATGATAATTCGGTCAGATTGTTTTAGTCCGTGGTTTACCATATTAGAGAAAGCGCGTTTGGGATTGTCGGTCACAAAGCCCTCATGCTCGTACCAGTAATCGTCTATTTTTAGGTCGGGACACTTGCCGTCATAACGGGTTCCGCGTAGCGAACCGTACACACAGTCGTATTCAAACCTTGCAGGGCGAGTCATTTTGGGAGTCAGAACAACCCTTGCGCCATCGGCGGCAAAATGCCGTGCGACAGACAGCAGCCGATCATAATCCCCGTCAGCACGATCGACAAGGTGACTTATCTCGATTGTGCCTTTGCCGAGCTTTATCACTTCGCCCCGTAGCTGTTCACATTGGTGAACGAGGGCACATGCCTGGCACACCTCGTTATCCAGCACAAACGCCAGTTTGCGGCCTTTGCCGCCTTTCGCGATAGGGCAGGTCGAGCAACGGCGGATGGTATATGGATTGTAGTCCGGGACGGATTTGCCCTCCTTGCCAGCGTTGAACCGAAAGATACCTTTTGTGTCGCGCTGCAGGGCCTCATCTCCAAGGCGCATCGCCTCGTCATGGGGAGTTTCAGGATACTTTGATTTGCGCACCTGAACGACAGTGCAGCGGCAGTTCCAACCGTTCGGCGGGTAGAACTCCTCCCAGAATGAATCAGAAGGCGGCAGAGTTACACGGTCGAGTGCGGCATGCTCCGGCCGCACCTTGTCATCGCGCTGTGTACGGTATTGGAGATTGTATCGTTCGCCGTCGCGCATGAACTGCTCCCACCGGCCGGCCATCTCCGCAGATGCGGCCACGAAGTTATATTCAGCTCGGAGGTAATTGGAATTATATGTTTTGTCGATGCTTTGAACATCATTCAAAAACCGTTCGAATGGCTTTCTATTGCCGTTCTCATCGAGCAGCGACGGGAATGCCTCGTGCAGCTCATGAAAAGCCTTCATGCCGGAGAAAATGTAATTCGACCGGGTAAGGCGTCGGCGCATTGCATCAGACATCTCCACCTTATGAAAGGCCGAGTCGAGAGCTGAGGCATGAGCATTGACAAACTCCTGCACAGCCGGGTCGGCCACAAGTTCGACGCGGAACTGCGCTCCTTGCTCTTTGAAAAGCGACTTCATCATGCCGGAGAACAGCGAGGACAGACGCTTGCGCAAATCATCGCCGGGAGCGGCAAGGTTCTCTATGACCACTCCATCGAGCAAGGAGGCATAGCGTCTGTGCAGCCCCTCGTAGTCAGAGGGGCTCAGTCGAAAAAATGTTTTTTCTCCTCTTTGTCGTTATCATCTTCTTTGTCATTTTCAGCCGAGGACAGAGCCATAGGATTGCGTCGTTCACCGACCGGCATATTGTATTTGTCGGCGAAATACGACGGGTCGACCTCGTAGCGGTCGGCAATCATCGTTTCGTATGCCACCTGCTGCTCCGGCGTATAGTCAACCGCGTCATCCCACTCGAAGCGCAGCCCCTTTACAGGGAAGCCGTGCAAGACCATGATGGGGATAAGCTGATTGTTTATGATGTCGCGCAGGAAGTCGCGGTCAGACTCCACAAGATTCATGAACACCTCGAGGTGGGTCTGCGACTGTGAGAGCGACGAGCCGTCCTCGATGGTCATGGTCTGGCCTATCACCAGTTTTGACAATTCAGAGTTGGCGCGGTCGATTCGCTTGTCGTAGA
>Ga0209064_1003446_pt1 | contig 13880 bp, 9 predicted proteins | sample Inofromicrocosms_FD_187498 | JGI IMG/M metagenome (GOLD analysis project Ga0209064, IMG submission 187498) | Mouse cecum microbial communities from Vienna, Austria - Inoculum for glucosamine and mucus D2O microcosms (SPAdes) (version 2) | ecosystem: Host-associated > Mammals > Digestive system >... | reverse complement strand
CAAGAACGCAAAGGTATCCTCGATGGGGGTAAAAGGCCATAGGAAGAGAGCCGGATGGGACAACGACTATCTACTTTATGCCTTAAAAAGTTTTGATTTTGTAAAAAATTAAGATGCGTCAGCCGTGATTTCCTTTCGCTGCATGCTTGCACATCAGCTCGGAAAGTTGTAATTTTGTCAAATCCATTAGTTTGAATTTTAAGTTTGGTCACCTAAAATTACAAACTTGCCAGGACCGGTCAAAATTTGACTGGTCCTTTTTTTAGTGGCAGGCGTCAGACACACTCAAAGAAACAGTATCTGTCCTGGCAGGAATTATATGAAAAATCCCGCCATCAATAACCGCGGTATGGTATAAAAACATCCCGTCGGGAAAAGTCCTGTTCAGGATCCTTTTGCCCGACGGGGTGTTTATTACCATGTATCGTGACTATCGTGTGATAGTGTAGACTCCGCCCGCAACGGTTGGAAGATCGTACTCATAGACCTTGCGTATGATCGGGTGGCGCGGGGTGATTTCGGATGAGATGACCGGAGTCTTGACAGGCGCGACCTCAAAGAGTGGATTGGGATTGTCGCCCTTGGCCGGAGTGAGTCCTTCGCCCTTGAGTGGAACGTAGGAACGCAGTCGCAGGTTGCCGCCGAGGCGTGAGGTGATGGTGGCGGTGTTGAGTTGTGAACCGTCCCAAGTCATATCGACAACAAAGCCTCCACGGCTCACGAGCCCCTTGACACTGCCTTGGCTCCACTGGTCAGGGAGTGCGGGGAGCAGGTGAAGGGCCCGGTCGTGGCTCTGAATGAGCATCTCGGCCACGCCGGCTGTGTAGCCGAAGTTGCCGTCGATCTGAAACGGCGGATGGGCGTCGAAAAGGTTGGGATAGATGCGGCCGCGCAGCATATTGTTAATGATGGTGTAGGCGTGGTTACCGTCCTGCAGACGTGCCCAGAGATTGATTTTCCAGCCTATCGACCAGCCGGTGGCCTCGTCGCCGCGCTGTATCATGGTGTTGCGCACGGCCTCGAAAAGTTCCGGAGTTGTGTAGGGCGATATCTGGGCTGCGGGATAGAGACCGAAGGCGTGCGATATGTGGCGGTGGCCGTCCTTGGGTTTGTCATAGTCGCCGAGCCACTCCTGTAGCTGGTGATGGCGTCCTACGTGCATGGGCGGGAGCTTGGCTATGGTGGCCGAGAGCGAGTCGATGTAGGACTGTCGTTCGCCAAGCACGCGGGCTGCACTTAGGGTGTTGGTCAGCAGTTGGTGGACTATCTGGTTGTCCATCGTGCATCCGGCCACAATCCATGCCTTGGGGTGGGCCGAGGGTCCGTGTTCGGGCGACATGGAGGGCACCGTTACCATCCATCCGTTGTCGGGGTGTTCGGTCAGGAATGAGAGGAAAAAGTCGGCCGAACCCTTGAGGGCGGGATAATGGCGGGCGATGAAGTTGCGGTCGGCCGTGTGGAGATAGTGTTCCCACAGATGAGATGTGAGCCATGCGCCTCCGTTGGGCCATGTGCCGTAATTGGCCTTGTCGACTACGCCCGATGTGCGCCATATGTCAGTGTTGTGGTGGGTGACCCATCCGGGACATCCATACATCTCGCGGGCTGTCGTGCGGGCATTGTCGGAGAGGTCGTCGACGAGGGTGAAGAGCGGTTCGTGACATTCGGAGAGATTTGTCACCTCGGCGGGCCAGTAGTTCATCTCGGTGTTGATGTTGATGGTGTATTTGCCGTCCCACGGAGCGTTGGGCTTGTCATTCCATATGCCCTGGAGATTGGCGGCCTGTCCGCCAGGCTGAGATGACGAGATGAGCAGATAGCGGCCATACTGGAACAGGAGGGCGGCCAGTTGAGGGTCGGCCTTGTCGGCAAACTGACGTATGCGTTTGTCGGTGGGCATTGCAAGAGTCTCCTTGTCGGTGTCGCCGAGCGAGAGTGACATGCGGGCAAACTGTGTGCGGTAGTGGTCGATGTGTTCGCGGCGTGCACGGTCATAGGGTTTCTTGCGTGCGGCAGCCAGCAGCGAGGCGGCGCGTCGGGAAGGGTTGGCCGAGAGGTCTTTGTAATTGACAAAGTTGGTGGCTGTGCTTATGTATAATGTGGCGGCCGATGCTCCCGTCAGTGTCAGTGAGTCGCCGGCGGCGGTTAGACGTCCGCCCTGAGGCACGATCTCGAGGCGTGTCTCGGCTTTGACGGCTCCCTTGATGCCTTCGTGGTCACCGCCATAAGTGGTGAGGATGAGTGTCTTGCCTTTGCGCGACACTTCATAGCGGGCCATCGGTGAGGTGAACGATGCCGAGAATGTGAGCGCGTCGGGTGTCGAGGCTGTGAGGCGTATTATGGAGACGTCGTCAGTAAACGATGAGAAGGCTTCGCGACGATAGTCGACGTTGCCTACGGTGTAGGTGACGGTGGTCAGTGCGCTGTCGATGTCGAGGTCTCGATAATAGGCTGTAGCATTTTCGTGGCCGGGGAAGTTGAGGCGTAGCGAGCCTACAGTCTGGTAGGGCATGCCGTTGACACCGGTGAGAAAGGTGGTGTCGATGAGGGCCTGGGCCTCGGCATTGCGGCCGGCAAAGACGAGACGGCGCACTTCGGGCAGGGCTTTGAGTGCGCGGGCCGAGTGATTGGTGTGGGGCGAGCCTCCCCAGAGTGTTTCTTCGTTGAGCTGGATTTCTTCATGGGCCGGAGAGCCGTAGACCATCATGCCGAGACGGGAGTTGCCGAGCGGCAGGGCTTCGACCCATTCGGATGCGGGGGCGTCATACCATAGTTTCAACTGTGAGGCCCATGTTGCGGCCGATGACAGCGAGAGTGTGAGTAGTAGAGCTAAGGTTGATTTCAGAGACATTTATTTCAATTAGTAATTAGTAATTATGATGAATGGTTTGGCCAGACAAAGTTACGAAAAATCTCTGGAAAAGACGAATAAAAAGGGACAAATGTCTTCGTAACGCCTGTCAATAAGGCGTTTGCGGAGCCAAATGAGGACAACCGAAAAAACGGGGTAACGCAAAGGGAAGCGGATTTATGAAGCAGAACGGTCTCCAAATCGTTACCCGCCGAATGGTGATTTTTAACATATCGTGTTGTATCTGGCAGCTTGTGGCACAGGTTGGCATGTCAAGGTCTAACTCGTTGAGTAATAACTTTGCAAACAAAAAAAACGAGTATGGCAAGAAGTACATTCAAGGTGCTGTTCTACGTGAACGGCAGCAAGGAGAAAAACGGTATCGTCCCAATCATGGGACGGGTTACAATTAACGGGACTGTAGCGCAGTTCAGTTGCAAGCAGAGCATCCCGAAAACGCTTTGGGACGTGAGAGGGAACAAGGCGAAAGGCAAGAGCCGCGAGGCACGGGACATCAATCTTGTATTGGACAACATCAAGGCGCAAATCATCAAGCATTACCAGCGCATATCCGATCGTGAGGCATTCGTCACGGCTGAAATGGTGCGCAACGCCTTTCAGGGAATCGGCAGCGAGTATGAGACCTTGCTCAAGGCTTTCGACCGTGAGAACGAGGTGTTCAAGAAACGTGTAGGCAAAGACCGTACAATGGCGACCTACCGCTCACGTGTGGTGGCAAGAAACTACGTAGCGGCATTCATCAAGTCATTCTATAAGCGTACGGACATGGCTATGCCGGAACTTACTCCCGACTTCATCAAGGAGTTCGCCGCATACCTCTCAACGGAAGCCGGACTGCATAACGGGACGATATGGGAGAAATGTATGTGGCTGAAAGGCGTGGTGATGCGTGCGCACTTCAACGGGCTGATACCACGCAACCCTTTCGCACAGTTCCACATCAGCCCCAATGTAAAAGAACGGGAATATCTGACAGAAGATGAACTGAAAGCGGTCATGACACATGAGTTTGCAGACAGCAAATTCGCATACATCCGTGACATCTTTGTCTTTGCCAGTTTCACCGCCTTATCATTCGTGGACATTCAGGAACTGACGAATGACAACATCGTGGAGGTGAACGGTGAGAAGTGGATATTGTCCAAACGCCACAAGACAAAAGTACCGTTCCAGGTGAAACTGCTGGAGATACCCTTGCAGATAATCGAACGCTATCGCCCGATGCAGAGGGACAACCTTGTGTTTCCCGGACTAAACTACTGGTCCATCTGTAAGCCGCTGAAACGGATGATAAAGGAATGCGGCATAAACAAGTCAATATCATTCCATTGCGCTCGTCACGGCTTCGCAACGTTGGCTTTGAGTAAGGGGATGCCCATCGAGAGTGTAAGCCGTGTATTGGGACACACGAACATCGTCACGACCCAACTCTACGCGAAGATAACCATACAAAAGATAGACGATGACCTTACAAGGTTCGGCAACAAACTCAACCAGTCGTTTAATAACATTTCAATGGGATGAGTATGGAAAGAAACATCATAGCAATGAATGAATCCGGCTATATCATCATGCCGAATAATGTCGCCAGCATTTGGATGAGTGAACCGGAACTGGTGGGGCTGTTCGGGATAATTGTCCCGACACTTCGTGCAGCCATCCGCGCCGTGTATAAAAGCGGGGCACTGAAAGAATACGAGGTACAGAAGTATATCCGGCTGGAGAACGGGTATTATGCCGATGTGTTCAGTTTTCCGATGGTAGTCGCGCTTGCTTTCCGCATCAACAGCTTCGGTGCGGAGCAGGTCCGCAATGCCATATTTGAAAGGCTGTACTTGCGAAAAGATAAAACAATGTTCTTCTTTTCGCCGGGTATTCACAATATGAATATGTCTAATTATCAAGCATAAAACCCAATGATATGGCGACATGAAATAGTGAAACCGACAAATCTTTATATGTCAATCTATTGCCGATAAAACGCATTATCAATAAAACGTACTGCTGATAAAACGTATTTGTGGTCAGTTGAACAGACGTATTGCCGTTTTACCAGCAATACGTATTACCAACAAAAGTCCGAAGAAGCACCTTTTTCGGGCTTTTGTCGTATGCTTTTAAGCCAAATCCAAGAAAATCTTACGTGAGTCACGTGTGAGTTGTCAATCCGTCTTGTTTGTATTGCCGAATTTTGCGCCAGACAAACATTCGACAATCATAAAGCAATATGTGCCTATGGACAAGAAAAATACAGAAAAGGAGGAGTTTATCCGTGTGGGTACGACCCTCTACAAGTTAGTGAACCAGCCCCGTTTGAACGGAGGCTATGTGAAGAAACGCATCGTGTGGAACAACGAGACACTGCGGCAGGACTACGGCAAGGACTATCTCGCCACTGTGCCAAAGTATGACGGCTTTTGCACCGTCCCCGACCATGTGGGCTACCGTCCCGTGGTGGACAAGTTCCTGAACCTATACGAGCCTATAGAGCACCGCCCGCAACAAGGCGGGTTTCCCTGTATCCAGTCATTGGTGCGCCACATCTTCGGTGAACAATACGAGTTGGGCATGGATTACCTGCAACTGCTCTACCTGCAACCTGTACAGAAACTGCCTATCCTGTTGTTGGTGTCGGAAGAGCGCAATACAGGTAAAAGTACGTTTCTGAACTTCCTGAAAGCCGTGTTTCAGAACAATGTCACGTTCAATACCAACGAGGATTTCCGCAGCCAGTTCAATTCCGACTGGACGGGCAAACTGCTCATTGTGGTGGACGAGGTGCTGCTCAACCGAAGGGAAGACAGCGAACGGTTGAAGAACCTCAGTACCACACTTTCCTACAAGGTCGAAGCAAAGGGCAAAGACCGTGACGAGATAGCCTTCTTCGCCAAGTTCGTGCTGTGTTCCAACAACGAGTATCTGCCTGTCATCATTGACGCTGGCGAGACACGTTATTGGGTGCGAAAGATAAACCACCTGCAATCTGACGATACCAATTTCCTGCAAAAGCTGAAAGCGGAAATCCCGGCTTTCCTGTATCATTTGCAGCGCAGGACGATGGCAACGAAAAAAGAAAACCGGATGTGGTTTGCCCCGTCATTGCTGCATACCGAAGCCTTGCGGAAGATTATCCGCAGCAATCGCAACCGTCTGGAAATCGAGATGTGCGAGCTTATACTCGACATCATGGACAGTACAGGCACGGACACGTTCTCATTCTGCTATAACGATGTTCTTCTTTTACTGGTACACTCACAGGTAAAGGTGGAAAAACACCAAGTCCGGAAAGTGATACAGGAATGTTGGAAACTCACTCCTGCATCCAATACGCTTACCTACACCACCTACCAAGTGGACTGTACCCGTGAATGTCACTATTCGCCCATACGGAAAACCGGAAGATTCTATACCGTGACAAAAGAATATCTGACAACTCTCTGATTATTTTGATGAAATGATGAACAAGCATATAACCATACTGAAACATACAGGTTTATATTCTCATCAGATATTCATCAAAAGTATTCCAATGATGAAAAGGAGAAATGGGACTGACACACCATGCCCGTCACTATCAATAATTAATTTCTCTTTTGGCGAGTACTTTGATGAAAGGATGATGAATATGTATTATGCTGTCATTCTATAAAATGATGTACAGATTCATCAAATCATCGTTTTTACATTCATCACTAAATCTATTGTAAGATTATGACTACACAAGAAGCGAAACAAATCAGAATCGCAGACTATCTGCAAAGTCTGGGCTACACGCCCGTAAAGCAACAGGGAAACAGCCTGTGGTACAAATCTCCCTTCCGGCAGGAAACGGAAGCCTCGTTCAAGGTGAACACCGACCGCAACCTGTGGTTCGATTACGGGCTGGGCAAGGGCGGCAACATCATCGCACTGGCGCAAGAGTTATACGCATCCGACTATGTGCCGTACCTGCTCAACAAGATAGCGGAACAGGCTCCACACATCCGTCCTGTGTCTTTCTCTTTTCGCCAGCAGGCATCAGAGCCGAGTTTTCAACATCTGGAGGTGGGGGAACTCACCCATCCGGCACTGCTCCGCTACTTGCAGGAACGGGGCATAAACACCGCACTGGCAAAGCCGGAATGTAGGGAACTGCACTTCATCCACAACGGCAAGCCCTATTTCGCCATCGGTTTTCCGAACGAGGCGGGAGGATTTGAAGTGCGCAACCGTTTCTTCAAGGGCTGTATCGCGCCGAAGGACATCAGTCATATCCGGCAGCATGGAGAGCCGAGAGAGAAATGCCTCGTGTTCGAGGGCATGACGGACTATCTTTCCTTCCTCACGTTGCGGATGAAGAACTGTTCGGCCATGCCCAACCTCGACAGGCAGGATTATGTCATCCTCAATTCCGTCTTCAATGTTTCCAAAGCCGTAGATGTGCTGCATGGGTACGGGCGCATCTATTGCCTGCTTGATAATGACGAGGCGGGTAGAAGGGCGTATTGGGAACTGGAGAGGGAGTTTGCCGGACGCATCCGCGACTTCTCCGATAACTACAAAGGACATAAAGACCTGAACGATTACCTGTGCGGTAAACGGCAGGATTTAGCTGTTAGTCCACCACCAAGAACTATCGTAAAACAGAAGAAGAAAGGGTTGGGATTATGACATACGGCAGCGATATAATCCATTTCAGTGGATTTATGCACTTCATCGGTTTTACCAATATTTCAAATGAGTTATTATACTCACAACCCAATCCGACAAGCGGAGGATTCTTGTGTCCTCAAAGACACAGCAAGGTATATTTTCAGTTACTCCGATTGATTCCGGTAACTGAAAATCCTTGCACCGCCGTGAGCAGAATTATCCTCCACAGTCGGATAATTTCCAAGTTTTTTAATCAGAGATTAGACAATGGATGAACCATTAAATAGAAAGGACAAGACAATGAAAAAGACCAGTAAGTACGGGAGAAATCCTGTGTCAGACCCGAAAACGCACTGCGTGATGGTGCGTTTTGACGATATGGAATGGGATAAGTTCCTCACGATGTACGAGGAATCGCAGGTGTACGCAAAAGCCGTTTTCCTCAAAGCGCATTTCTTCGGGCAAAAGTTCAAGGTGCTGAAGGTGGACAAGGTGATGTTGGAATACTGCACCAAATTGTCCACCTTCCACGCCCAATTCCGTGCCATCGGCACGAACTACAACCAAGTCGTGAAGGAATTGCGCAACCATTTCTCGGAGAAAAAGGCGATGGCATTGCTCTACAAACTGGAGAAGCATACCATCGACCTTGTGAAGCTGAGCCGGGAGATAGTGGAACTTTCGAGAGAGATGTATGCCAAGTGGGAGCAACAGGCAAAATAGAAAATTGCAAATAAGATTTATAATGCGATATCCATATGCACAACTGTTAGGCCAATAGTTTTAATGGCTTACAAATGCATCATACCTGAAGGCTTTTGATTTCAATTAAACAGAACAACATCACAATTGTACCACATAGCAACTGAATAATGTTGTTCTGTATTAGTTTTGATTATTCAAAAAGAGAGTTCTGCCTATGATATCCCATCACTACCTTAAAACAACACTCCATTGTTTTGATACCAATATTAGGGTATGAGATAAGAGAAATCATGGATTTAAGGTTATCATCACGAAGTGCATTATTAATTGTCTCAATCTGTCGCTTCTGCCGAATTTGAGTTACTTTCTTCAATTCATCGTATGGAATGGATAGCCATTTTTCTCGGAATGTTTCATACAAGTCATCTGAAGCCATCGGATCATAGTCGTAAATCTCAACAGGAATATTGCATTGCGACAGATAGCTTACCATAAGTGTTCGAACGGTGTCTTTATCAAGTCCACCGTTATGTGTTCCCAACATAGGGAATGCAACGGATGTAATACCGCGCTCTTCATATGTGTCAACAAACTTTTTCAGTCCTTGTTCCAGGTACTCGATTTTGCTTGGATATTTCCAATGGAATTTTGTTGGGAAATTCAGCACCCATGGGTCGGTTTCATCACCTTTATAAAGCCATAGTTTGCCTATACCGATAAGATGCCGTTTGCAATAATCGTGGTAAATGTCAAACATCTGTGGATAACGCAGTTTGTAAACCAGCGCAATGCCTTTTCCCATCACGCCCACGCAATTGACCGTGTTGACAACGGTCTGTGCTTTCGTATTAAAGATGTTTCCTCTTACTATCGTTATGTTGTTCATGTCGTTTATGCTAAATGTTTTGATATACGAGCCATTCTTTTGTCCTTGCTTTCGGGTCAACGAAAGAGATATTGAACGGAATGTCTGTCTTCTTCCATGCTATAGTACCCTTTAAGCGTAGTTCGTTTGTTGTGTCATGAATAACTTCGCAAGCAGACAAGTCGAACTCCACTTCAGACATTTTCTCGCCTGTGACGTTGAAATAGTATTCATCCTCAAAGTCGGTTGACAGGCGAACGTTGTCTTCTGATGACGAAAGATTAAGTCTGCGGTTTTCTTTCTCAAAAAGACTCTCATCGCAGTATGCCACAATCTTCTCAGAGATTGGATCATCTGCAAAGATTTGTTTCAATAGCTCCGCATAAGAACTATCGTAGCATATAATTTGGAGAGACTTGAGTTCGCTAAAGTCAAATTCCGACATAACAAGAAATTCTTGCTGAGAGTATCTCATTACTTTACTCATCTCGTTCAAATGCACTTCACGACTATATTTGCCAGAACTTTTTGCTGTTATATATGCATCTTGCATTGTGCTATACAGATATTCAAGTCCTAATGATTCTGGTTTAACAATGATTTGATACACATTCGGGGTATCCGACTGCATATTTTTGTCGCTGTAATAACATTTCTCTGGAATCTTCGCCAAGACTTCATCTATGTCAAACCTGAAGAACACAGGTATAGGACATTTCGGTAGACCCAACCCAACAGCTTTTGGATATTTGCTTTTCCATTCGAGTGTTGATTCCCATTCACCATACCAATTTTTATACCACTTTGTTCTCCACTCGCCTAGTTTTGAATCAGCGCCCAAAGCCTCATTGTAATACTGTGTAGGAGTACAAGGACGGAAGTAGAAGCGAGCAAATTTGTGTGCCTTGCTGCTGCGGAACACAACAGAACCCGCAGAGTCATATTTCAATAATCCTAATTCCTCCGCACGGTCACGGCTGAGGATTTTTCGACTACGGATAACATCTATTGCGTTGTAGAAATGCGTGAAATGGTAGATGTGCGGATTGCTGCGATAATCCTTGATTCTGTCGGAAAATGTCACGATGCTGCGATGGTCAGCAAAGATGCTTTCAAAATCAGGAATGTCTTCTTGAACTTTTATATTCCGCATCAACTCTGACCAGAACCATTTGTCCTCGTACTTGCGAACCAGTTCCTCTGTAAACTTTATTTTCTGCGACTGAGAAACAAATCTCCAATTGAGTCGGTTGGCAAATTCCTGCAACATTTCAGTCGCAACATCCACACCAAGACGTTCATTAAAATCATCCCATGAAATAGCATCGTTGTATTTCTTCAAGAAATCAACTGTTGCGATAGAAAGGAGTGCGGGACAACGATTGACAAATACATTCCAGTTAATTTTATCCTTGAATGTATCAATTACAACGCCTGTAAGTTCCTTGTTTTCAGAAACTGAATCCCAGTCTATTTCATGATTATGCTCGGTAAGATAAGTCAACAAATCAACAGACGGCACAAAGATGTCGAGAGTTGACAGGTAATGCCAATCCCAATCTTTTTCCTTGTGGCTGAGAACTACATCAAACGGCAAACCTTCGCGATGTGTAAGGAAATGCCAATCCCATGGTTTATTTTCGTGTTGGTCGATATATTCAAACGAGAAATTGATGCTTTCGTTTTGTACCAGAGCATTCCAATCCCATTGTTTTTTCTTATCGAATTTCTCTATTATTTGCTCAGTTAGTCCTATGTCTGTGCGGCGTGACAATTTTCTGAAATCCAATGAATCGGTAAACAACTTGAAGTAATAGTCTTTACCTTTTTGAGCAGAAATCCATGTTGCATGTTCAGATATGTATTCCCAATCCCATTCTTTTTTCTGTAAGAACAGTTTCGGTAGTTTCATGATGTTTGGCAGTTTTGTCAGTTTGTTGAAATCCCACTGAAAACTGTCATTGTTCAGCATGTCTTCGTATATGCGCAACCACAAACTTTGTGTTTTGTTTGCACCTGTCTTTGAGAACAGCCTGTTTGCCGCAGCAGATGCCGAGAACTTAGCCCACTGTACATTCTCTGTATGTTGCTCAATGTATTCCTTTACAGGAAACTCAGCCAGCTCATACATATGAGCATAATCCCAGCGATATTGTTCGCCGCTGTATTCATCGACGAGCGAAATGAGTTCGTTTGCAAGGAATTTGCTGGTTATTACTGTCCATATTTCTTCCGTCAAGTTCTGTCCAGAAATCACCTTGGCATAGGTTTCCAGAAACTTGTCAGCCAGCAATTCTTTGCTAGTAATACGATTGGCAAAAACAGTATGATTCCATTTATCAGCATACTTGTTTATATTAGATTGAATGTCTGCAACAGGCAGATTTTCTGTCAGATATTCCCAATCCAACATTTCATACCATGCCTATTCATCCAATGTCGCCAAGTCAACAGATTGACAAATACTTTCTGTGAACAGAGTTTTGTTCCATCCTTCTGAGTAGCTGTCAAGGATGGTTTCTGTAGAAAGATTTGCAATCAATCGTTTCTGAATATCCAACGACGTAGCCAACAATTGACCGATTCTTGCTTTTGCCGACAACAAAAGGAACAATTCTTCCAACATTGCAGTATCGCAACACATGATAATTGTCGCGGCATCCACTATATCCCAATGCGAGGTAATGAAAGCGAGGTCGTGGCAAATTGCTGGATTCTGTGACAAAGCAATCTTATTCCATTGGAAATTCGGATTATTGTCAACAATTGCAGAATCTGTTACATGGTGAGAAACCCAACTGTAACCTTGCGGAGTTGTTACTTTATCGCTGTATTTCTGGAAGAAGTTCGCATTCCAAACCAAGTTCGGGTTACACTCAAATCCCGTCTGATATGTAGTTGAAGGCCAAGAAATCAATCCACAAGATTCAAAGGAATCAATAATCTCGTCAGCCCAAATAAAACCAAGACTGTTGGCATTGAATCGCAGAGGTAGTTCTGAGGCCCGGATACTGTCTTTCAGTGGTTGCGATGTTGCATAAAGGCTGGCGAGTTTATTGTCAGTAAAAATGCGCTGCACAAGTATCTGCATATTGATATGCGGATACAAGACAGCGATGTTAGAGACAATAAAGTCAATAGGATATTCAGTCACTATAAATTGCCAATCCCAGCGTGCATCGGGGTTTGTTACTATGTATTGACGTTGCGTATCATCCAGTTCTTTTGTGATATCGGTAAGGTCGAACGGAATGTCGCCAAGATGTTGTACAATGAAGTCCATACCAACAATAGGTAGAACGTCATCCCAATCCCATTGGTCATCGTCTTTCCCCTCAGGGAATGAATGTTCGACGAGGAATTTCTGTATTAACTCCTTCTCTACGGGAGTGCGGGCGAACAATGTGTATTTATCCCATGGATAATCCGTTGAATGGGTGGAAATATATTGGCTGTCAAGCCTGAGTGTCAATGCCCCCCAGTCCAAGTCTTGAATGTGGTTAGGGATTGTATTTTTCAAAACTTCTACATCGCAATACTTTGACAAAGAATGCCAACGATCAGCATCACATTGTGAAATTATAAGCTGAAGTAATTGTGGGTCAGTCCAAACTAATCTGGGGTCTTCAATCAGTTGGTCAACCTCGATAATATCTTCAAATGGCTGCAATGCCTTGTAGTCCAGAATAACATCTGGATTGTTGACAAGGCGATAGTACAGGCATTGTTCCACTTTACGTTCTTTTGCATCGGTGTTAACTTTAAGTTCAAACAGAGCATTCAATACCGGACAGCTATTGCTTGCCGAAATGAAATTCAGTGAATATTTACCTTCTGTCTCGTAAAGTTCAATATCCAGTTTAATTGGCTTTACACCCAAATAATTGGTGAGCTCAGCTTTGTAAACACAGATTCCTTCTGGAACTTGCATCTTTAAGTTGTTTACCAGCATATCATCTGTCCCTCTGTTGATTACTTCACACAAACAATCTTCGTAATTGAGAGTTTTGGAATGGTCAAGCGAAAGAGACAAACCCAATTCAGAATGGAACGGATAAAGCGATACGATTCCGCCATCAGCATCTTTCAAATTGACAAACTCTAAGGCATCTGTGTTGGCAGATAAGAATTTGTATTTCTCTTTGTTCTGCAAACAAATCTTGCCTAAAGCAGTAAGGGTTACGGTCCCGTTTTCTTTGTCAACGTTTATTATTCCCCATTCTTGCACCGAATGTAGGAACTTATGGAATAGTTTATTTTCTGCCTCGTCGTAGTACATACCATTTTCTGGCTGCGCTTCTACATCGAAACCGAGAGCCCGTCCAAGAGCAACACATTCAAGTTGTGCGTTTTCACTTTCCAAAAGCAATTCGCCGACAAGTATGTCTAATGGCTCCAGTTTGTGGGTGGTGTAGTATTCAACTGTGCAAGAACGCGTTTTCAGAGCAAGCGAACGCGATTGTCTATCTTTCTCGATAGAACGATATGTCAAATTGTTGTATGTCTGATATCCCATATTAGTCGGCTACATTAAAAAGATGCTGCAAATAAATACCATACCACAAGCCTGTTCCACAAACGTGGATTTGCTTGATATTAAATTTCTCCATAAGCAGAAGATACATCGGCAATCCCATTCGTAGGGTGAGCATATCGTCAATAGCATCGCCTGTCATTTGCACGGCTGACGCATCTTAATTTTTTACAAAATCAAAACTTTTTAAGGCATAAAGTAGATAGTCGTTGTCCCATCCGGCTCTCTTCCTATGGCCTTTTACCCCCATCGAGGATACCTTTGCGTTCTTG
>Ga0209064_1003443_pt1 | contig 13904 bp, 17 predicted proteins | sample Inofromicrocosms_FD_187498 | JGI IMG/M metagenome (GOLD analysis project Ga0209064, IMG submission 187498) | Mouse cecum microbial communities from Vienna, Austria - Inoculum for glucosamine and mucus D2O microcosms (SPAdes) (version 2) | ecosystem: Host-associated > Mammals > Digestive system >... | reverse complement strand
GAAGCCCTGACAGCATTTGATTATCATAAACTGATGGAATCCCGCCGGATTACATATGGCAATGCTTATGCGTTAATTCTGCGCGGCGAATGGGGCGAACCCAAAGAACTGCTGCCGATTGCCCCGGGCTATATGCAGCCTGTTTTGGACGATAACGGTAAACTGTGGTATGTCGGCATCAATCCCAAAACCAAGGAGTACCGCAAATTTTGGGCGGCAGATGTGCTGCATTATAAGGCATTTACGGCAGATGGGTTGGAAGGCATCAGCTATTTGCGGCGTGGCGCGGAAACCATTGAAGCGGCATTGCAGGCACAAAAATATGAAACCAGCTTTTATAAAAATGGCGCACAGCTTACCGGTGTGCTGACAACCGAAACCGATCTTGCCAGCACAAAATATAAAACGGATGCGCCTTCAATTAAAACGCAAATCCGGGAAGAATGGGCGCGTATTCATTCTGGTGCGGATAATGCGTTTCGGATTGCCGTGCTTGACCATGGTCTAAAGTATACGCCCATTACCAGCACCAACCGCGATGCACAATTTATCGAAAGCAAAAGCGCAAGCATTGAAGATATTGGCAGATTGTTTAACATCCCACTGTATAAATTGGGTGTTGGCAAGCAGACATATTCATCCAATGAACAAGCTGCAATTGAATATATGCAGCGCACACTTGCGCCGATTGTTTCGGAATATGAACAGGAGGACAGTTATAAATTATTGCTTTCCAGTGAACGGGAAAAGGGTTTGCAAATCCGCCGGAATATGATGGGCGAATTGCGCGGCGACTGGGCAGCACGTGCGGCATGGTACAAGGCTATGCGGGAAATTGGTGCATACAGCATTGATGATATTCGGGCGCTGGAAGATTTGCAGGATGTGCCGGGTGGCGCGGAGCGGTACGCGTCCTTAAACTATGTTCCGGCAGATGTATTTCGGCAATTGTCGTTAAATCGGAATCAACCGGCAGGAGGTGAATAAAAATTGAGATTTTCATTAAATGGGATTATTTCGTCAGATGAAGATGCACCAGTTTGGAAGTTTTTCGGCTGGCGTGCAGTTTGCCCGGCAGATATTCGCGCTGCATTGTCCGGCAATACGGATGATGAATTTGTGTTAGAAATTAATTCCGGCGGCGGTTCCGTTTATGCCGGGTTTGAGATGTATTCTTTATTGCGTGGCGCGTCAGTTAAAACCCGCGCAGAGGTGCAAAGTCTTGCTGGTTCTGCGGCATCGGTTGTGCTGATGGGTGCAGATGTGGCGGCATGTTCTCCAGTGGCGCAAGTGATGATTCATTTGCCCAGCACGGCAACACAGGGCAACCAAATTGTCCATGGGCAATCTGTGCAGATGCTAAATGCGGTCACGGCTTCTATCATCGCGGGATATGAAAGTAAATGCCAAGGCAAAACATCACCGGAAGCCCTGCGCAAGCTGATGGACAAAGAAACTTTTTTAACCGCCCAGCAGGCTTTGGATATGGGTTTGATTGATGAAATCATTGGCGAAGGGCAATCTATAAACCCAATGAATGTCATGAACGCATCCGGCGGGCTGCCGGATATTGAAAAACTGCGTGCGGCTTATCTGGAACAGCATCAGCCCGAACCGGAACCGGAATCAAAACTACAACCGGAAAATGAGCATCGGAAACGTGTACTTGCTATTGCGGAAGCGACACTGAAAACACAGGAAATCTTTTGACTTTGGAGGAAACCGACATGAAGAAAAAATTGCTTGATTTGCTGGCGCAGAAAAAATCTGCCGTACAGGCAATGCGTGATGCAGATGCAAAAAACGACCAAACTGCCTTTGACGCGGCAGCGGAAAAGGTGTCCAATTTGGACACCGAAATTGCACGGGTGCAGGCAATCATTGCAGCGGAAGAAGCGCTTCCAGCGCCACAGCCGCAGGATGGCACCCCGATTCCCGCGGCAGGTGGTCAGCCGCCGCACAACTCCACCGACTGCATCCATGCCTTTGCAGAGTGCATCCGCGCACAATTGCGCGGCGACCAGGCGACCTTTGCCGCCAATGCGGAAATTGTCCGCAAAGCGGTGCGCAATGAAGATGCTGGCGCACTGACTGAGGGCACACCAGCCAGCGGCGGTTTGATTGTGCCGCAGGATATCCAAACAACAATCAACGAATTGCGCCGCGCATTAAATCCGCTTGCGGAGCTGTTTTCTGTTGAAAATGTTTCGGCGTTATCTGGTTCGCGTGTGGTGGATACCCACCCGGTTGCAGGCTTTACCAAACTTGCGGAAATGGGTACAATTGCCCGCGATGATAAACCGGCATTTGCAAAAATTGAATTTAAAGTAGAAGATTATGCGTTGATTGTGCCAGTATCCAATGATTTGCTGGATGATACCGACCAAAACTTGCTTGCATATTTATCTGGCTGGTTTGCAAAAAAGGGTGTCATTACGGAAAATAAAGTATTGCTTACCCTGCTTTCCGCACTGCATGACAAGGCAACTGCGCTTGCGGCAGGCAAAGAACTTGCAGGCATTAAAAAGCTGCTGAATGTGGCGCTTGATCCGGCAATTTCTCTGACAAGTTCTTTTATCACCAACCAGGATGGTTTTAATTATCTGGATACTTTAGAGGACAAGCAAGGGCGTCCGCTGCTCCAGCCAGACCCGACCAATGGCACAGTGAAAATGCTGCTTAGCCGTCCGGTTCATGTGGTCAGTAATGCGGTATTGCTGGGCATCGCGGCGAAAACCGGCGAAAGTGCAACACCTGCAAAAGCCCCGATTTATATTGGTGATTTCACACAGTATGCAACACTGTTCCGCCGCAAGGCGCTGGAGATTGCCGCAACCAATATCGGCGGCAATGCCTGGGTGACAAACAGCACTGAAGTGCGCGGCATTATGCGTTTGGATGCTAAAACTTTTGACAGTGCGGCGGCAGTCTGTGGGCTGCTGACCCTGCCGGCATAAGCCTATGACAGACAGTGAACGGCTTGAAAGCTGTAAAGCCTATTTGCGGCTGGATTATGATACAGATGATGGGTTACTTACATCGCTGCTTCATGCGGTTGACGATTATCTGACTGGCGCGGGTGTAACCCGCGACCAGTCCCCAGCGACCTATGATTTGATTGCCCATGATATGGTATTGCGTATCTATGATGGGCGGGATGTGGACGCCGTCCACGCGGCAACCGCGCCGCTGGTGCGCAGTATGCTGACACAACTGAAACTGCGTGCGGCTTATGGTGGTGATATAGAATGATGTCATGCGGCAAACTCCGGCAGCGGATTGATGTGTATCAAATGTGCGAAACCACGCAGGGTCGAGAAACCGATTTTATCCCGCAGAAAACCGGAACGATATGGGGAAATGTTGTACCGGTAAGCGGAAAAACCGGAACGATTCCGGGCGAAAGCATACAGGTGGAAGTGACCCACCGGGTGACGATTCGGGCAAAAGCAATCCCTGATTTATCGCCGGAAATGTGGTTTGTTTGTGAGGGCTTGCGGCTTGATGTGTTGTATTTTTATCCGATTTACAACCGTCCAGGCTGGACGGAAATTTTCTGTAAGGCGGTGCTTGACCATGGCGGAAGCGTCTTTTCTGTTTGGTGAACTGGATCAACTGATAGAAAATATGGAGGAGGAAGCCAAAAACTACAATAAGCGCAGCAAGGCAATGATGAAGAAACAAATTCGTAAATTGCGGCGCGATGCCAGAGCGCGGGCGCGGGCACAGGGAATCAAAAAGCAAACCGGCAACTATCAGAAATCCATTAAACATGGCAAGGTTTGGCGGAAAGATGGGGACACATTATCTGCCCGTATTTATTCCGACGCGCCGCACGCGCACTTGTTGGAGGAAGGGCATGATATGGTTGTCAACCCCGGCAAAGGGCGCGGCAATGGTCATGGTGTCATTCCCGGCAAAGGCATTGGGCGCAAAGTTGGTCATATTGATGCAACTTGGGTATTTGATTCTGCACTAAAAGCGCTTGTCCCTCAATTTGAAGAAGCTGTAGAAGATATGTTGGATGAGGTGGTGCGCGGAATATGCAGATAAAACAGATTCAAGATGCACTAACTGCATTAGTCCTGGACACGCTGCCAAAGGGTGCAAAAGTCCTGCGGCAGGATGTGCCTGAGCCGCTCCCCCGCCCTTGCGTCAAAATTGATATCCTGCCGTTTGCGGTAAGCCCAGCTTGTGCTGGGACGCGGGAATATGATATTGATGTAGATATCTGGTATTATCCGCAGGACAAAGACCGTCCGCGTGATGAATGCAGACAGGCAGCAGAATTGCTGACTGATGCGCTGGCAGACGGTTTTGATGTCGGCGGCGAAGCATGGCTGCAAATCACCGATGATATTTCCTGTGATTTGTCAAATGGTGTGCTGGTGCTCCAATTCCAAATTGCATGGACGGCATCCGTGGACGAAACCGGCGAACTCATGGAAACTCTGATACTTGATAAAAAGGAAGTGACCGATTATGGCAGTAACAATGCCTAAGATTGACATTACGTTTGTCCAAAAAGCAACCTCACTGATTTCCCGCAGTGAACGCGGCATTGCTATTCTGATTGTGAAAGATGACACGGACAAGACATTTACTTGCAGGCAGTACAGCGATTTGCCCGGCGCGCTTGCCGACGAAACCTCTTATACTGCGGATAATTTCGCGGCAATCAGTGATATGTTGGCGTTCACACCATTTAAAACCTATGTGTTCCGAATGGATGCGGAAAGCAATGTCAGCGCTTATGCCGGTGATGAGGACAGCGACGCTGCCGGTACAGAAACCCCACGGACATTATCCGTTGTGCTGGATGAGATTTCGCGCACCGTGAAAACAGGCTGGATTACCATTGCAGGCATGACCGCAGAAGATTCCACAGCGCTGGCAAGCTGGGTGCAGTCCCAGGAAAAACGAAGCAAAAGTTATAAAGCCGTGGTTTATCAAACGGCTGTTGCGCCGGACAGTATGCATGTAGTGAATTTTGTGAATGAGTATGTAACATTCAATGACAGCCGCGGCAAGCAGGCTGGCACGGCATATTTGCCAAGTCTTGCCGCAATTTTTGCCCGCTGCAATGTTGTGCGCGGCTGTACCAATTATTTGTGCAGCAATTTGAAATTCGTAGAGGAAGTTGCGGACAATGATACCGCGCTTGGCAAAGGGCAGTTTATCCTGTTTGTTGATGAAGATGGGGATGTCCGTATTGGACAGGGCATTAACTCTATGACTTCTACCGACGGCAAAACCCGTACCGAGGATATGAAATTCATTGAAACTGTGGAAGCGATGGATTTAATGCGGGATGATATCGCGAAAACGTTCCGCACGGAATACCTTGGCAATTACCGCAACAGCCGGGATAACCAAATGTTATTTATTGCGGCGCTCAACAATTCCTATTTCCGGCAGCTTGCACAGGAAAACATCCTTGACCCGGCATATGCAAATGCTGCATCCATTGATGTGGAAGCCCAGCGGGCGGCATGGATGGCATCCGGTAAAACCGAAGCAGCAGACTGGGATGATGATAAAGTCCGGGAAATGGCATTCAAACGGACAGTGTATTTAACTGCCAGTGTGAAAATCCTGGGCAGCATGACCGATTTGATTTTACCAATCAATATGGCGTAAGGAGTGAATAAAAAATGGCTGGATTTAATGTAAACCATGTGATCCGCGGCACAGGCGGTAATGCCTGGTGGAACGGCAGGCATATTGCGACTTTGCAAAGTGCGGAACTGAAAATCAGCGGTGATTTTGAAGAAATCAATGTTTGTGGTGATACGTCTACTTATCGGATTTACAATGGCTATTCAGGCGAAGGCACCATGACCTGGATTAAGACAGACAGCAGCGTTATGGTGGACTTGGCGGAAGCGTTCCGCAGCGGCGTGATGCCGGATATTACTGTTGTTACCTCGGTGGCGCAGCCTGGCACAAATAAGGTGGAACGTATTGCCTGCACGGATGTTACGGTTGATGAATTGATGCTGACCAAATTCGAGAAAAAAGCAATCACAGAACAGGAAGTTGCCTTTAAGTTTGGCAATTTTGAAGTGCTGGAAACCATTTAACTGGAGGGCTAACCATGGATAAAAAATTATTAACACTGTTTGCGGCACGTGCAGAACAGAAAGAAAAATCCCGTTTGGAAGTAAAGGAGTTTGATTTCCCCGGCATTGGGAAATTGGCGTTTCATAAGCCCAAACAAACGGAAATTTTAGAGTACATGGAAGCCCTTGCAGAGGGAAAAGGCGTGAAAGATGCAATGGAAATTGTGAAGTCAGTGATTTATGATTGCTGCCCGACACTGCAAGATCCGGAACTGCATCAGTCCCTTGGCGTTACCGATCCACACGACACAGTTTTGCGGCTGATGGATATTTCTGAAATCAACGACTTTGGAGCCGCAGTGTTTGAATGGGTTGGGCTTACAACTCCTGATGCAGACGGCGCTGCCAAAACCGCAAAAAACTCATAACGCACGACCCGTTGCTTGACCTGATGGCATTCTATGCGCCGCATGGCATTCCGCCGGATGTGGTGCGGCGTATGGATTTAACGGATCGTGCGATACTTCGTACAGCGCGGGATTTGTGGTACCAGGATTGTGTAGATATCGTATTTGCAGGCATTGCAAAGGTGCTGGAAACCATCTGGGAAGGGCGGGATAAGCATGGCGGCAGGTAAAGTGATACAGGCTGTTTTGCGGCTGCAAGACAATATGTCCGGTGGTATCCTGAAAGCCGCCCGCAATGCCAAAAAAGCTGGCGCGGATATCAATAATGATATGATGCAGGCAACACGACAGGTTGTTGCCTGGAAGAATAAATTTCTTGGCGGCATTACAGATGTCACAAAAAAGCTGGCAACTGTCAGCGCGGCAACTGCAACCGCTGCCATTGGCGGATTCTTTGCGCTGGATAATCTGACTGAAGAATACCGTGTTTCACAGGCAAAGCTGAATACTGCATTTCAATCTGTCGGAATGACCACGGATAATGCGCGGGTTGCATACAGTGAGTTTTACCGAATTTTAGGTGATAATGATACCGCAACCGAAGCCAGTCAATTGCTTGCAAGTCTTACTTCAAACGAACAGGATTTGTTGAAATGGACAAATATTGCGGCTGGTGTTTGTGGCAAATGGGGCGACAGCCTGCCAATTGAAGGGTTAATTGAAGCCTGCAACGAAACTGCCCGAATAGGTACAGTTACCGGCGTGTTAGCAGATGCAATTAACTGGGCAGCAGAAGAAGGAAAAACTTACGGTGTTACACTCAAAGCCAATACCAAAGCAAACGAAGAATGGAATAAAGCTGTAACAAATGCAGAGTCCGCAGAGGATTATTTTAACCTTGCTTTGCAGGATTGCGCGACACAGGAAGAACGCGTCAATCTGCTTATGCAGACTTTGACCGGCACATACAGCGATGCGGCAGATGCGTTTTGGGAGAACAATGCGGCAGTTGTTGCGGCGCGGTCAAACCAACTGCTGTGGTGGAAAGCAACTGCCAAACTTGGCGAAACTTCCAGCCGGGTTAAAAGTTCATTGCTGCAAATGTTTGGTGCATCCGAACAGGAAGGTGTGCGTGCCGGTTCTGTTTTTGATTTTCTGCAAACCAAAGCGGATATGCTGGCAGATAAATTAAATGGCTGGATGGATGCTGGCAAAGCAGATGAATTTGCGGCAAAGCTCGATGCTGGTCTTGCAGCCGCACTGGAACGGGCTGGGCAGGCATTTGATTGGTGCAAAGAACACAGTGAGGGGTTAAAGAATGCACTAAAAATCCTTGTCGGTGTTTTTGCAGGTATTAAAACTGCGAATTTTGCAACTGGGATATTGAATACAGGCAAAACCCTTGTGGATTTCGGTAAGACTGTCAGGACTGTAGCAATGACCGCGCTGCCGGATATGACAGGTGTGGTGCAAACCGCTATCGGTCCACTGGATATGAACCGGCACCATACTTTAATTGGCGGCATTAAAACTGCATTTTCGGGTATTGGTTCATCCGTAAAAACCGGGCTTGCATCGGTCGGCAAGTTTATTGCGGCAAATCCGGTTGTACTTGTGATTGCCGGGATTGTCACAGCTTGTGTACTGCTATATCGGCATTCGGAGAAATTCCGGAATTTTGTCAACAATCTTGTTTCAAGTATCAAAGCAAAACTTGCCCCGGCGCTGGAATCTGTCAAAGAATTTTTCGGCAGGCTTGCAGAAAAAATGAAAACTGACCTTGTGCCATTTTTGAAAGAAGTTGGCGCAAAGGCGGTTGAACTTGGCGGCAAATTCGTGCAGTTTATCACACCAGTGATTCAAGATGTAATCCAGTGGGTAAAACAGCTTGCAGAATCATTTTCCTATTGGATTCAGCCTGCATTTGTTGCATTTAAGCAAATTGCGGAAACATTAAGCAAGGTGTTCCATACCAGCATTGTGCCTGCATTCAGCGCGGTAAAAGGCGCAATGGGCAATGTGGCAGGCGTATTTGTACAGTATGGCATACCTGCGATAAAAAAACTGGTGGAAATCGGCGGGCAGATTGCCGGGATATTTTTAACCCATGTTGTGCCAGCTCTTGGCACAGCGCTTGGTGCGCTGGTGAAACTTGCCGGATGGGTGATTGAACATGTCGTTCCAGCGGTGGCTGGATTTATTTCCGTTGCTGTAACGCTTGCAAGCAAATTTATTGAGCTTGTAAGCCCTGCGGTTAGTTGGCTTGCAGAAAAGGTATCAGAACTTGCTGGATGGATTACCGCGCACGTTGTTCCAGCGATCGGCGACTTCCTTAGCTTTGCCGGGGAATTGGCAACTTCGCTTGGGAAAACGTTGTTTAACGCGGTGCAGTGGCTAATTGACAAATTTACAGCACTGAAAAATTTCCTGATGAAAACATTAAGTCCGGTGATTAATTTTATCAAAGGTGCATTTGATGCGGTAAGACAGACGGTTGGCAAGCTGATTGATAAAGTCAAAGAATTTCTTGGTATGGATACGAAAAAGACCATAGATGTCAGCTTCCGCGAAACGGTTGGAAATACAGGGCAAGTTATCAAGGGTATGTATATCAATCAAGTGTCGGGCTTGGACGGACGTGCATTAGGTACAAATTACTGGCGCGGTGGTCTGGTTCGCGTTAATGAACGTGGCGGCGAAATTATGAACCTGCCATCCGGCACGCAAATTATCCCGCATGATATCAGTGAAAAAATGGTTGGCGGCAATACCAACAATACCAATGTAACTGTCAATCTTTACGGTATGGACGTTCGGAATCCCAAACAGCTTGGGGAAATTGTTGTCGCGGAAATTATGCGGCAAATCCACAATACACCATAAGGAGGCAAGCCATGGTAGAAACTGTTTTCAGCGCGAACAACCGGGAACAAGTCATGGTGCTGCCATGGACGCCGCCCGGACTGCAAATTGCCGAACGGCAAAATAATAACACCTTTGATGGGTTAAGCCGCGGCAGGGCTGTAATTGGGACAATGGCGCCGCGTGTGATTTCGTTTTCGTCTGTTTTTCCGCGGGTGCATCAACGCTGGATGCACCCGCAAGCCCTTCATACCCCGCTGGATTATGTGGAGTTTTTCCGCAAATGGCGGGAAGAACTTGTCCCAATCCGGATTGTTATTACCGATAATACGCGGGAAATTATCAATATGGCGGTTACTGTGGATGATTTCACATGGAAACTGCGCAAAAATGGCGATTATGAATATAGCATTACACTTTCCGAGTATGTTTTTATCAAGTGATATTTTGGCACGGCAAAAGCCGGAGATTACTCCCCGGCTTTGTTGTCCAGTACATACAGTTCTGTTAGTGTTACATCCAGCGCGGCGGCAAGTGCCGCTGCAATGGATATCATGCAGTCGCCGCGCTTTTCAATATCTTGTATGGTACGGCGCGGCACACCAGATAACGCGGCAAGTTTGGGTACGCTTAGCCCCTGTGCCAAGCGGATTTCCCGCAAGTGCAGCATGATTGATTCCCCCTTGTCAGATTGATTTAATAAGATAAAAAAGCGAAAAACACAACCCCAAAAGGAAAAATACTTGCAAAGCAACTTTGATATATATATTTTTCATCTTGCGCAATTGAAAGACTTATGATATAGTTTGAATAAGGTTGGGGGCTTGCGCCCCCGCGCCTTAGTCTTGGAGTATATCAATCAGGATTTTGAGCCATCCCACGATTGATATGAGCCGTATTATGAGCTTTTCGGTTGCTTTCAGCAATTCGGAAAGCTCTTTTATTTTGTCGTCTTTCAATCATTGCACCTCCTTTCTATGCTTATAGTATAGCACGTTTTAACGTGCTAGTCAAGCATTTATTTAAAATTTATATAAAATATTCTAAAGAAAGAGGTGTAGACCGTGTATTACGGAACCGATGAATATCATCTGCTGCTGATGCGGGCAGGCGCTTGGGAAGATATCACCAGCCAGACCTCAAACCTTTCCAGCAGCGATGAAATGAATACATTGAGTGTGGAAGTCAGCTTTTCCATTGATGCAAATCCGCTGGATAAATATATCCCCAAACTGGCAGTACAGGTTGGGGATAAAATCAAAATCATGAATAAAGATAAGGAAATTTTTCAGGGTGTTGTGACCGAGGACAGTCTTGATTTTACTTATACTGCGCATGATTTTGGCTGGTATCTGAATAAATCCACGTTGACTTTTCAGGCGAACAATGCGCCCGCGGATGATGTGATTACCGGGCTTTGCAGCCGTGCTGGCGTGCCGCTGGGCAATGTGCCTGCAATGCCGCAGAAAATCACAAAATTATATGTTGGTGAAACTGTTTCCGGCATTATGACTGATGTTTTGTCGCAGGTAACAACCTTGACCGGACGGGAATTTTTATATCGTGTGGAAGCCGGGAAGCTTTGGATACGGGATATGCCGGATGATGTTGTTGTCCTCAAGCATTATCCGGCTTGGAACATCTCCCCTTACCCGGCAACCTGGGCGCTTGGCAAAGTTTCCGGTGGGCATAGTTTGGATGATTTTGCAAACGCTGTGCAGCTTGTTAATGAGGGCGATAATGTCGCGCATATTGTTGCATCGGCGGAAAATGCCGCAAGTATCGCGAAATTTGGACGGGTGCAAACGACATTAACTGTTTCAGATGATATGAATGGCACGCCTGCTGCCATCGTAAAAGCTGCTTTGGAAAAGTCAGACCGCCTGCCGGGAGAATTTACAATCGCGCAAATGTATGGCGCGGATATCGCGAAATCCGGGCGGGTTGTGCAGTTTGGATCAGATGCGTTTGGGCTGTCTGGGCTATACCGTATCAAATCTGTGACGCATGAATATGGGCATCCGCATACCATGAGTTTAACTGTTGTGCCGGTCAGTGTGCCGCGTGCTGGGGATGGTGTGGTAGGTATTCCTGGCAGTACAGTTACAGCGCCGCCAGCAGCATCTGATGGTGGCGCAACACCCAGTGCACCGACGCCTGGCACAACAGATACGGTGACTGGTTCTACAACCCAAACCGTAAAAGAAATGCTGGAAGCTGGGACAAATAAATCTGATGCGGTATCTATCATTACTACAGGCGGCGGCGCGGCGCTTGTGGCTGTTGCGAAAAAAGAAGTCGGTACAAAGGAAAGCCCATTGGGTTCCAACAAGCAGAAATATGGCGCATGGTTTGGTATGAATGGCGTGCGCTGGTGCGCGATTTTCGTTAGCTGGTGCGCCAATGCCGCCGGGATTCCGGCAAGTGTTATGCCGCATGGCGAAGCTTCTGTTTCCGGTTTTCAGGACTGGTATGCAAGCCGGAAACTGTTCCGGAAAAAATCATCTGGATATATCCCACAGCCTGGCGATTTGATGATTCAAAAAAGCGCGGGCGCAAGTCATATTGGCATTGTGGAAAAAGCGGACAGCGACAGTTTTTCTACGATTGAGGGTAACACCCCAAACAAAGTTGGACGGCGTACATACCAATATACTGATGCAAAACTAACTGGGTTTTGCACACCCAAATGGTAGGTGACAATATGAGCAGTTTAAGTGAATTTGCGCTTCTTTTGCAGCAAATGCGGTCAAAAGAAGTATCTGGGTATGAAATCGGTACAGTGGTAAAACTTATCCCGTTTACCGTATCGCTGTATGGCGGCAGTATGATGGCGGCTAACCCGTTGCTGAAGCTCACAGAAACCGCTGCTGCAAAGGATTGGCGGGTTGGTAATCAGGTGCTTTGCCTGATGCAGCCAAGCGGTGTTGTGCTTGTGGACAGGATGTGATTAAAATGCAGTTATTCCCTGATTTTACGGAAACCACGGTGTCCAATTTGGACACCAGCCAACCTGCCGCAGAAATACAAACCAGCTTAAAATATGACCATGAAAATAAACTGTTTCACATGATAGACGGTTCACCGGTCACGTGTACTGGCAAACAGGCTGTGCGGGAATGGATTGCATTGATGCTGCGTGTACAGCGCGGTAAAGATCCTGTTTTCGCGGAAGATTGCGGCATTGATGTGGATGGGCTGCTGGGCACGCGGGCTTTCCCGGACGGCTTTACACGGTCGGAAATGATACGCGAAATCCGCGAAACTTTAGCCTTATGCCCTGCCATCAGCGGCGCGGAAGGGTTTGAGGTAACACGCATTGGCGCGAATATGGCAGTGCATTTCACTGCCTTGCTGCGAAATGGCGAAACATTGGAGGTGAATGAAAATGTCGGTGGATAGCATTCATGCGGCGTTGCTGGCGCAGATCCCGGACAGCTATCAGAAAACAACAGGGTTTCCAACCTGGATGCTGACACGCGCCATGGCGCATGGGCTTGCCGAAGGAGAATCAGCCATTACAAAAGCACAGCAAAACCTTGATCCGGAAAATCTGCATGGCGATGATTTAACCCATTATGTGTTTACGCGAACCGGACAGGAACGGCGGGAAGCTGTGTTTGCCAGCGGAATGCTGACCGTTTCCGGCGAAGGGATTATTCAGGCTGGGGATTTGTTCGAAACCGAAGGCGGCATTCAGTTCCGTGCTGCCGAAACTGTGATTGTTTCAGGCACGGCAAATGTTCCTGTATTTTGCGTAACGCCTGGTGCGGCTGGCAATGTCGCGGCGGGTACAGTCTGCAAAATGCCTGTGCAGCTCCCCGGCATTGACAGCATAACCAATCCCTTGCCGATGACAAACGGTTTTGACGCGGAAACAGATGCGGAATTATTGGAACGGTTTTTAGAACGGTTGCAGCAGCCTGTAACCGGTTCTAACAAGTGGCAATATCTTATGTGGGCAAAAGAAGTTTCCGGCGTTGGTGCGGCGCGTGTGTTCCCACTGGGGCATGGTGATGGCACGGTAGATGTGATTATCATTGACAGTGATGGACAGCCCGCAAACCCTGCACTGGTGCAGGCTGTACAGGAATATATCGATCCGGAAAGTGCCGGAAAAGGTGAAGGACAAGCCGGAATCGGGGCGCATTGTTATGTATCTGCCGCGGAAGGTGTTGCTGTGGATGTGGCTGTTACAGTGAAATGTTTGGACAGCACTGGGATTTCGGAAGCGGTGCAAAAATCCATTGTAAGCTATTTGGCAAGTATTGCATTCCAGCAGGATTATGTATCTTATGGCAAACTGGCTGTTGCTGTGAATGAAACAGCAGGTGTGCTGGATTATCGGGATTTTACCATCAATGGGTATACAGCTAATATTCCTGTTGGTGAAAGGCAAGTTGCCATTTGCGGGGAGGTGACTGTTGCTTGTGAGAACACGTAAACCCGGCACCGGGCTGGAATGGGTACTGCCCAAAGAATACCGGCGGGATCAATGGGTATGTGATATCCTTGGGACTTGTGATGGGAAACTGTCTGAAACCATCTTGGCACCTGCTTTGCAGCTTGCGCG
>Ga0209064_1003442_pt1 | contig 13904 bp, 9 predicted proteins | sample Inofromicrocosms_FD_187498 | JGI IMG/M metagenome (GOLD analysis project Ga0209064, IMG submission 187498) | Mouse cecum microbial communities from Vienna, Austria - Inoculum for glucosamine and mucus D2O microcosms (SPAdes) (version 2) | ecosystem: Host-associated > Mammals > Digestive system >... | reverse complement strand
CCCTCTTCGTCAATGCTTCTCTGGGCGTAATGCAGCACATAGTCCAGGTATTTCTGCTCCTTGGTGTCCTCCCACAAACGGACAAAACCCCAAAGGAGGAACCCCTGTGGATAGCACCACAGGCGGTAGGGATACATATCCGCGTGGGGATACCTCATCATGACGGTATCGGCAACGCGGCGGGAAAGACCTTTGGAAAATGACGCTTCCTTCATCTCAGCCGTCTCCTTTCCATGGATTTTATTTATTGCGCACAACAGGCTCAATGATTTTGTCAATCAGGGCAAGCTCCTCCTGTGTAAAGGAGGTGTTTTTCAGGCAGCCAACACAGTCCGCAATCTGGGAGGGCTTGCTGGCCCCAATCAGCACGGAGGTGGTGGTCTCATCCTTCAGAATCCAGCTCAGGGCCATCTGGGCAAGGGACTGTCCCCGCTCCGCGGCCAGCTTTGCCAGAGCACGGCTTGCCTCCAGCTGCTGTTCGGTGATGCTCTGCTCCTTGAGGAACCGATTGTCCAGCTTGACGCGGCTGTCCTCCGGGATTCCGTGGAGGTAGCGGTCGGTCAGCAGACCCTGGGCGAGGGGGCTGTAGGTGATAAGTCCGAGTCCCTCCTCTGCCAGATATCCCTTGAGGTCATCCTTTTCCGCGTTGCGGTCCAGGATGGAATAGCGGTTCTGGTCGATGATGACAGGGGTCCGCAGCTCTCTAAGAACCTTGATAATCTCCTTGGCGCGGTCGGTGTAGTAGTTGGAGATGCCCACATACAGCGCCTTGCCGGAGCGCACCGCCTGATCCAGGGCACTTGCCGTCTCCTCAACGGGGGTGTTGGAATCCTGGACATGGTGGTAAAAGATATCGACGTAATCCAGGCCCAGGCGTTTCAGGCTCTTGTCCAGGCTGGCCAGCAGGTATTTCCGGGAGCCTCCCTTTGCGCCGTAGGGGCCGTCCCAGTGCTTGAAGCCCGCCTTGGTGGAAATCAGCAGCTCATCCCGGTAGGGCTTCAGGTCAGATGCCAGCACCCGGCCCAGGTTTTCCTCCGCCGCGCCCTCCGGCGGGCCGTAGTTGTTGGCCAGGTCAAAGTGGGTGATTCCCAGGTCAAAGGCGGCGAACAGCAGCTCCTTGATGCTCTCATAGCTGGAGATGTTGCCGAAATTGTGCCACAGGCCAAGGGAGACGGCGGGCAGCTTCAGGCCGCTTTTTCCGCAGTAGCGGTACTGCATTTCCCCGTCATAGCGGGCGGGATTGGCGAGATAACTCATACAACAGCACTCCTTATGTTAATATACCAAAAACGGGACGCAAAAGTATTTACCGTGCCATTCTGCGTCCCGCTTTTAAAAGATTTTCGTTTATGGTAGAAAGGTTTCGGTTAAACAGGCTCACAGACCAGGACGCGGCCGGAATGGGCGGGCATACCGGAGAGCTTCATACTGCCGGAGAAGGTTCCCAGGGCTTCCTCTGTCCAGAAGTCAGAAATCTTACAGTTTCCTTCCAGGGGAATGTCCAGCTCCTGGGGTTCGTCGCCCCAGTTGAACAGCTGAATCAGCGTCCTTCCGTCCTTTTGGATGCGTCCTATCCGCAGGGTGTAGTCGTCAAACTTGGCGGCGGTGCCGGTGGTGGCAACCAGCTTTTTCATCACCGCGATGTTTTCGTCGGTCAGGTCATAGATCAGGTCGCCGCTGAGCATCATGCCGCCGCAGGCAACCGCGAAGGCCTTGTGGAACTCAATCTCGTCATCGGTCATGGTGGACATGGGGGCGACGACCGTTCCGTCCGGCAGGCGGCGCTGGAGGGCCATGTTCTGGAGCTCAATCACGTCCGGGTCATTGAACCACAGCACATCGTGCTGCCAGTTTCTCCAGAACAGCTCCTCGGCGTTCTGGCGGATATATTTCCACTCCCGGTGGATATCGTTTGTCACCCGGTTGCCGTGGCACAGGCCGATGGCGGGCCACATGGGAGCGTTGCAGGCGAGGATAAAGGTGTCGTCCCCAAAGGCATCGCAGATGTCCTTCATCAGCAGGCGGTAGGCCTCAATGCCGGTCTGCTTCCGATTATACCGGACGCCCGCCTGATAGGCCCCGTAGGCGATGAAGTCCAGCTTAAAGTACCGAATGCCCCAGTCGTCGTGGAAGTGCCGCAGGATATCAACGATGTACGCCCTGGCTTCTGGGTTGGTTCCGTCCAGGATACGGTGGCCCTTGCGCCCCACCTTGATGGCGGGGTTCCCAGCCTCGTCCTGTACCATCCATTCAGGGTGGTTGTTGGGCAAGTACCAGTCCATATGCTGCATAAAGGGGCAGAGATAGCCGCCCGCCTGAACTCCCTCGGCGCGGATTAAATCGCAGGTAGTCTTCATATCACCGCCCATGCTGGGGTTGGGGGTGAGCCAATCCTTGCCGGGGGCGCTGTAGCCCGCGTCAATCTGGATCATCCCCAGCTCTGGGATGCGCTGGGCCATAGCCCTGGCGTTCTTTACCAGCCCCTCGGTGGTCATGGGGCGCAGGCTGTAGTAGGAGCACCAGCCGGAGGGCATCTCAGGCCACATCATTCTGGGGTGGTTGCGGTTAAGCCGGTCCGCCATCTCCGCAATCAGCTGGTCACGGTCACCGGAGGCGGCGTAAAGCTCCTCCATGGTCCACTCCTCGCCCCGGTCCAGGACGATGTTTTCGGTGTTCATGATAATCTCGAACCGGTCCTTGTTGAACCGGAACTCGCCGGAATATTTGTTGGTGGAGCAGAAGCCGAACAGCATGGCGTCCTTCCCCTCCGGCATAAAGGTGATGTAGTTGTAAACCGTCCACATGTTCTGGTTGTGGACGCTGCGCTCAAAGTGAAAGAAATCCCAGTCGGTGCCGTAGGAGCCTATCACCCGCAGATGCTCCACCGTGCCGGTATACTGGGTCAGCATCTGGAAACCCTCGCCGTAGAACATGGTTGTGGGGGTGACATCTGCAAAGGGAATGTTGGACTCGTACAGCACCACCTCACGGACGGCGATATGACGGCTGGAGCAGTTCTTGACCTTAACGGTAAGGAAGCCGTCCTTCATTTCGGAGGTTACTTGGATTCCCTTAGGCTGTAGGGAACCATCCGTCAGGCGTATATAGGGCTGGAAGGACTTGATTGGCTCATAAATGGTAGAATGTTTCATTGTGATACCCTTTCTGATTCTTCACAGATGTTTTCCAAAGCCGCTTCAATCTCGGCGTTTCCCGAATAATGGCGGCCCTGATAGATGACATAAGGAATCTGGATGCGTTCGGACGGGACATTTTCTTTGGACATCAGGTCTTTGAAAGCTGCTTTGGTTTCCGGATTATCGGTGTTCAGACGTACCGCCGGTATCTCCGGATGTCCGGCAAAAAACGCTTCCATCGTCTCTTTAATGGCCTGGCAGTCCTTGCAGGTGTCGCGGTAATAGTATTCCATTACCTCCGGCGTTTCGCCAAGGCCGCTTTCCCTCCAGAACATCTCCCGCAGGTTCTCCCCCTCCCGAATATCGCTTCCCATCAGGAAGCTGTCGTTCATCACCAGAAGATGGTCGCTGTAATCTTCTTTGGAAAGCCCCACGCGTTTCAGGCACGTTTCCAGCTGGTCCTCCGCGCCGGTAAACGTATTGTATATGTGGAGCGTATAGCTGCAATATCCTTTGATATCCCCGGTTTGCTGGTTAAAAAAATCAGTGAATTCCCCTTCGTCGTTGCAGGAAAGGCAGGGGTTGTCGTAAAAGTAATACACGTCAAGACTCTGGGACGGCTGTTCCCGCTGAGTAAAAAGTCTCCACAGAAGGATCACGCCCAAAGCCAGTACGGCGGCAGCAGTTACGGCAGCTAACATTCTCTTTTTTTTCATGTTATATCGTCCTTCCCCTTTCCTGTGGTTTTTTGTTTGTGGTTGAAAGACATGCGCCGTGCCGGTTCGGTACGGCGCACACCCACACATTTCAAAAATATATCAGGAAACCTTATCCCTTTTTGTACTCGTCATAGTACCTCTGGTAGATGGCCAGGTAGTCAGCAAGCCCCAGGTTCCCCAGCTCGGTAATGTAAGCGTCCCAATCGTTGTCGATGCTCTTATTGCCGGTGACAAAGGCAGCAGTGCTCTCATCCACATAGTTGATGATGGTGGTCTGAAGCCGCGCAATCTCGGCGTTGTCCTCCTCGGAGAAGAAGAAGGAAGGCATAACCATGGAAATGTCGGCCTTCTTTGCTTCATAAGGCTCGGTGTTCACATACAGATAGCGTTCAAAGGAGGCGGTGCCGGGAATGCTCATATCGTTTGGGGAGGCCCACTTGGAGTGGTTGGTGGCATAGTTTGCGAACATGGAGCCCCAGCAGTAGTTGTTGTAATAAGGTTCACCCTCCTGAGGAATTTTGTCATCCTCGGTGACGTTGGAGTACAGGGCTTGCTGTCCGTCCTTGCCCAGCTCGCCTTCCTTGGCGTAGTGCCATCTGACGTTTTCTTCGCCGAAGCCGTGCAGCAGGCCAATCTCCTGGCTGGCGAACAGGCCGTCACAGAAGCGGAAAGCCAGTTCAGGATTCTTGGAGGAGCCGGAAATCATGGTGCGGAAGTTATCGTAGTTGCTCAGGGAGGTGTTGGTGGTGATACACAGCCCATCAGGTCCGGTCAGCGGAGGCAGGGCGATGTATTCCTTCCAGCGGTCATCAAGGTTGCCGTTGGTGATAACTGTGGTGTGCTGGGCAGGAACTGCGCCGAAGATGGGATGCTCGCCGCTGTCGTTGCGGGCCTTCATGGTGGTGCGGTCCTGGATGTAGGATTCGGGATCCATCAGTCCCTCGGAGTAGAGCTTGTTGAGGTAGCGCAGGCCCTCTCTCCAGCCCTCCTGGTTATAGGAGACAGCTGCCGAACCGTCTTTTACATACAGGTATTTGGTTCTGGGATTGGAGTAGGTAAAGGCGTTCATCAGGTAGCCAGCCATGTAGGAGCTGGAGCCGGTGGCCTCGGTGCAGTTGGAAAGGGGAACCTCATCGTTGGGGTCACCGTTGCCGTTGGCGTCCTCGTTCTTAAAGCGCACCAGCATATCGTAGAATTCGTCCGGCGTAGTGGGAGGGGTGATACCCAGGTTATCCATCCATACCTTATTGACCCACATCTTCACAGGATAAGAGCAGTGGAAGCAGGAGCCCACGTCGTTAAAGCCGTAGATATCGCCGTTAGGGGCGGTGACGCCTGTTCTCCAAGCCTCATCCTGGGAGAGGATATTGTCAAGGTAGTAGCTTTCGCAGGTATCAAAGAAGCTGTTGATGGGGAGGATGATGCCCTGGGTGCCGTACTTGTAGACAAGGGTTTTGCTCAGGGTCTTATTCTTGGTGGTGTAAATGTCCATCTCGTCGCCGCCTGCCATCATCAGGTTCAGCTTTTCTAGGTACTGGTCGGAGTTGACCACAGACCAGTTGACGGTAATGCCTGTCAAATTCTCATAATACTGGGTAAACCAGTTCTGGGAGAGGTCCACGCCGTTGTCGTCGTTGGTGAAGACGGAAACGGACGCAGGCTCTGTCACCAGGGGGAAGGCGTTGGATTTTTTACCGCCGGATTCAGCTTGGCTGGCAGATGAACCAGACGCTGTAGAAGCAGTGGAACCGGATGATGCCGCGCCGCTGGAAGACTCAGAACCGGAGCAGCCGGCAACGCTCAGCAGCATGGACGCTGCAAGAATGCCAGAAAGCATAGCGCGTGTGTGTTTCATGGGGAAACCTCCTTTATTTTGGTAAAAGTGTTTTCACGACATCTTAATTAAACGTCGGAAGTTGATTTATACAAATACCCGACCGGATATTGACCGGGTACCGGTATGCGTAATGATTTGGGACTAGGCATCTTATCCCTTCAGGGAACCCACCATGACACCCTTGACAAAGTATTTCTGCAAAAATGGATAGAACAGCATAATCGGCAGGCTGGTGAACACGATGACGGCGTATTTCAGCACCTCAATGGTCTCCGCCGTCTTTTCTGCGGCAGCGATATTGTCGGTCTGTTCCATCAGCGCCTGGGTGGAGGCGATGATGTTGCGGAGCACCAGCTGAAGGTTGTACAGCTCCGGCTTATTCAAGTAGAGCATGGCGGTGTAATACTGGTTCCAATGCCCCACAGCATAGAACAGGGCCATAATCGCTATGATGGTGGTGGAGTTGGGCAGAACAAGGCGCATAAAGCATTGGAAGTCGCTTGCCCCGTCTATCTCGCCGGCCTCAATCAGCTCATCCGGAATGGAGTTCATGAAGAACGTCCGGGTGATAATCATGTTCCAAACGCTCATGGCGCCGGGAATAATCATAGCCCACCGGGTGTTGAGCAGGCCCAGGTTGCGGATGTTCAGGTAGGATGGGATCAGACCGCCGCCAAACATCATAGTAAAGGTAAATATCCAGAGGATAAACTTTTTGCCGGGCAGATTTTTTCGGGAAAGGGGGTAGGCACAGATAATCGTCATGAAGATGTTGAGGACAGTACCCATCACCGTGTAATAGATGGTGTTGGTCATGCCGGTGGTGATGCTCTTGGTATTGAGCAGGGTTTTGTAGGCGTTTAGGTTAAAGCCCACCGGGAAGATCAGCACCTTGCCCGCGCTGACCGCGCCGGAATTGGACAGGGACACGCTGATTACATGCATTAGCGGCAGGATTACGATGAGTATCATGAAAAGCAGCAGTATGGTATCCAGTATGTAGAACAGCCGGTCATCCCAGGACCGTTTGATTTTTTGCTTGGTCATAATCGCCTTTCTCCTTTCGTTATTTTACCACAGGCTGGTCTCAGTCACTTTGCGGGAAATGGTGTTTACAAAGACAAGCAGAATCATCGAGACAACGGACTGGAACAGACCTACGGCGGTGGAGAATCCGTATTCCGTATTGACAAGACCCATCTTATACACGTAGGTGGAGATGATTTCGGAGCTGCTTTGGTTCAAGCTGTTCTGGAGGAGGTAAACCTTTTCAAAGCCGACGTTGAGAACCTTGGAGGTAGACATAATCAAAAGGATGATAGCGGTGGGCATAATGCTGGGAATATCCACATTCCAGATGCGCTGCCAGATGTTCGCGCCGTCCACGGTAGCGGCCTCATAGAGCTCCGGAGAGATGGCGGTGAGGGCGGCAATGTACATAATGGCATCATAACCCACGCCTTGCCAGATGCCGGATATAATGTAGATGGTCTTGAACTTTTTGGGGTCTCCCAGGAAGTTGATGGTATTTCCGCCTGCGTTGGCAATCAGCGTATTGACGATGCCGGTGCCGCTGAGCAGCTGCATCACAATACTGGTGACAACCACCACGGAGAGAAAATGGGGGGCATATGTAACCAGCTGGGTAATCTTCCGCAGCTTTGGATAATTGGTCTCGTTGATGGCGATGGCCAGGATGATAGGGGGAAAAAACCCGGCAATCAATCCAAAGAGGCTCAGGCTGATGGTGTTGTACATCAGCCGCCCGAACATGGCGGACTTAAAGAGGTTCTGAAAGTGCTTGAAGCCGACCCAGGGACTTCCCCAGATACCAAGGCGGGCATTGTAGTTTTTAAAGGCCAGCTGGATGCCGAACATGGGGATATAATTGAATATAATGATGTAAATCAGGGGGAGCAGCAGCATGAGGTACAGCTGCCATCGCCGCAGCGCCAAGCGGCACTGTTTCCTGGCCGGTGATAACCGGTTGGATGGCACTTGTTGTGCACGCGAGGTGGTTTCTGCCATGCGGAACACTTCCTTCTTTCATAATATTTACGGGACAATACACCTCAATGCGTACGAAGCATACAGCGTTTTTGCTATATTTCGCAAACATAAAATTTGTTTTTTGTGCTTGTTCCCCATGGCCCTATTATAAAGGACCAATCCGCACAAATACAAGAATCACTTTGATTTTGCGCCGTCGATATGTTTACGTTTTATGACGGCTTTATATCCTGCATTTTGTTTTTGACCCTACAGTTTGCTTTTTTATATAGATATTTAAGGATTAAATTAAACAAAAATATGATTTTAATTCTTTTTTAAGTCTACATTTTGTCAAATGCCATGCTGAATGAATATTGAGAGCCTCAGCAAATCAAAACAAAAAAAACAGATGAATTTAATGTTTTTTGGGCTATTATAATAAAAAAGAGGCAAAACCGAACTGGCTCTGCCTCTTTTGGACTGTCTGTTTTTTCTCATTTGCCCTTCCGGTTAAACTCTCGATACCGGCTGGGGGCCATGTTTTCATACTTTTTAAAGGCGCGGGTAAAGCTCATTGCGGAGTTGAAGCCGACCTTTACGGCGATCTCCTGAATGGTCATATCGGAATCCAGGAGCAGCTTTTTGGCGTTTTCAATCCGCACCTTGGCGATATGGTACATCAGGCCGAAGCCAGTATCCTCCTTAAACAGGGAGAAGAGATAGGTCCGGGATTTGCCAAAAATGCCGCAGAGGGATTCCACGCTCAGGTTGATATCGCTGTAATGCTCGTCAATGTAACGGAGCACATCGCCTTGAAGGCGGCTTTCCGCCTGCTTGTGCTCTCTGGCATACAAGGAGCACACTTCAACCGCCAACTGCTCTACACGCGGATACACCTGTTCAGGCTTCGCCCCCTGCTGGAGCAGATAGAGCGTTTCGTGAAACATCCTCTCCAGCCCCGCGGTGTCTGTCAGCATATTGGTGGAGCGGAGCATGGTGCCGGTAAACTGGTGCAGCAGGCACTGTAGATATGTTTGGTTTAAAGCGGCGTTTTTTCGGTTATTATCCCATATCTCCCGCATCACCGCCTTTACGTCCTCCGGGTTGCCGCTGAACAGCGCGCCGGTCAGCCGTCTCTCGTCATCACTGGAATACAGGATGCTTTCCAGAACATGCGGCGCCTTTGCCTGTTTTTCATCTGCGCCGATTCCGAACACCTGGCGGTACTGAATGTCGTATCTAACCTCCGCATAGCATTCGGGAAGCTGCTCCAGCCCCTCACGGCATTTTGACAGAGACAGCAGGGGAACCGGGAGGGCGTTTTCCACCGCCCAGCAGTTTAGCTGCAACGTAATATCCTGAAAATGCTCCTGCCAAAATTCACACAGATTTCCAGTGGTATTGAGCAGCAGAAGCAGGCATTCATCCATCCTGAGAAGATGGAAACAGTTTGCGCTATCGTTTTGGCAGATGCCCTGCCCGATTTGTTGTAAAAACATCCGCAGGTCCTCATCCTGCGCAGGGTACGAAGTGATTCCCTGGTCGTCCGCTCCAGGGCTGAGGGCCAGCAGGGCAAAGAATGGAAAGGGAAACTCCCGCTTCAGCTGTTCTAAAGTCTCTTGCTTGCCGCGGGCATCCAGGGATTTCTTCAACATCAGCACAAGGGAGGTATCTATTAAAAGGGCGTCCTGTCTTGAAAGCTGTTCCTCCAGCCGGCTGTTGGTCATATGCGTGGTGGTAAACGCCTCCATAATGACGTTGTATTCATCCGTTCTGTTATCCGGACTGGACGAATTCCACTGGGGCACCATCTGCAGCAGCTTTTGAATGGGGGAGTAATTGCGGGAAACAAACAAGGCCGTAAAGGCAATACAGCCAATCAGCACCAGAAACAGCCCGCACAGGAACACAATATTAGTGGAACGCCGCGCTTGGGCGTATACGTTCGGAGGGGTCTGCATCCAGTAAAACACATCCAGCGTATTGGAGGCGAGCAGCGAAAGGGTATGTCCCTTCCCGGCAGATATGCGCAAAATGCCATCCTGCTGGATAGGAAGCTCGCTTTGGGACAGGACCGACTCCATACCCTCTGTGGAATCCAGTACAAATTCCCCTGAACCGGACAGTATATTCCAGTAGCACCCACTTTTTTCAATGATATCGTCCGCCAGGTTGAGAAGCCTGTTCTGGTCAATCAGCATGACAATGCTCAGCTCTGTATTGATGAAGCCGATTGAGGGGAGGGTTTTGATATACGCCAGTGTATTCCCCCCTCTGGCCAAAGGGGTGGTGATGGCATTGCCGGGATAGATCTCACTGATCTCACTGAGCCACTGCTCCAACTGGAGGGTATCATTCTGGTGGTAAGATATGTAAATGATATCCGCGGTGGCGGCAGTCATATCGGTGACAAATTCCTGTGTATCCCAGAAATAAAGGTAGATGCCGCCGATATAGGAGTTTTGCTTGGAGAAGTTCGCAAGACTTTCCCGCAGCTTCATCTTAGAGTAGGAGCGCTTTTGAGGGGAATCGTTCAAATGTCCGCAAAAATCCGCCAGCTCGTTGCAGGAGAGGATATTGGCCGCTATGGTGCGAATATCGTAGAGGTTCTGGTCCAGCAGCGACTGCACCTGTGTCAGCAGCACCTCGTTGTTGTCCAGCGTCTGCCGGGTGTATTCATTGCGGCTGAAAAAGTAGATGGCAATTCCAATGATGATTGGGATTAGGGACAAGCTCATACAGGATATGACCCACCGGCGCTGAACCATGCTGACGCCGCCTCGCCGTCTAAAGACAAACTTTTTCACAGGACACTTCAACTCCAAATTATGAACCGCACAGGGAAAAGCGGGGACTTCCACTGTGCTTTTAGATAATTATACCATAAATATTTGATTTGAGCAATGTATTTTTGTAGTATAGCTGTCATAGCCACCACATTTTCATAATTTCAGATCACTTTTTTGAAGCTGTCTGTATCAGCGCCAGTGCGAAAAAACGATATTTTTCAGTTGACGCCAGCAATATTTTTTCTTGTTTAAACTAGCTGAAATAAAAGCCCAAAACAATAAACGGCCTGATTCAAAATGCTGTTCGCATACTTTGAATCAGGCCGTCAGTTATTTTTTGGTTCTTCTATAATTGGTACACCCTTTCGTGAAAAGATAAGCAAGTCTACATTCCATCCTATATATCCAGTGTATCCGGCTATTGATAACCTGTAACCGCTGATCTATAAAAACGCCATGTTTCCCTGCTTTCTGCTGCGGCATCTCTTATTGTTTTCTCAAACACCGCTCAATGGAATTCGGTAAAACAGCATCTCCGGCCTGCCATGGCCCTCCCCTTTTCGACAGCTTATGAAAACCTCTTTCGGCGTATCCTCCTCTCCCTGACTGCTCCCGGTCCCTCGATAACTGCGCGGAACCTTTTCACGAAGCCTCTTCCGGGATTCATTTTATCGGCTTTTCCGATACGCTCTGTCGAATCTCTTTGTTTTACACAGTAATTCCTTCACAGATGATAGTTCCCCTTCTGTTTTCGCTTTTCCATTCTGGATTCAGCTTTCGGGAAATAAGGGACTGTTTCTTAAAAATGAAAACTCCACATTTCGTTTCACTCCCTGCTTTGATTCTGTTTCCGCCTGGATTTCGCTTTGACCGGCGCTATTGCGCTTTCACGTTCCATTCTGACAGATTGGATATCACTGGGAATTTCGTTTTCAGCTTAAAGATTTATCCCGCCAATGCCTGTTCAAATTTCTGTGATTTTTCCTGCAATGGTATCAGCTCCCATTCTTTTGATGGTGTTGGATATGCTCCATGTTACATTCATTGCAGCTGATGGACACTTTTCTTTTGAACTCTGGCTTGTTCTCCCTCTTACAGTTCCACATTGGAATTGACGTCGGGAAACGTTCTCTGTTGCTAGGTCATCGGGTATCACTCTCCTTTCTGTGATTCTATAATAGCACAGACTGATGCAAAACGCAAGAGGGTTTCGTAAATTTCAGCATTTTATTTTATAATTGTTTGAAACTTATGGATATTTTGCACATATAGGCGCTATGAGAAAACAGAGGACAGGGTGGAGCAAGGGTGGGAGGAAAGGCCGGAAACGATAAAAAAACGCGGCAGCAAAGCTGAAAAGTTGATTTGCAATTATCATAAAATCGTGTATAATAAGGATATAGCGGCCGCGGTGAGGACGGCGGCCGGTTCCCATAACAATCAAGAGCCTTTCGGGAGGACATCACATGAAGATAGTCACAACGCAGCAGATGAAAGCAATCGAAAGCGCGGCTGTTGACCAGGGTATGACCTTTGCGCAGCTGATGGAAAATGCGGGGGAGAGGGCAGCGGACATTATCCGCAAGGTCATTAAGGAGCCCCAGGCCACAAAGTGCCTCATATTCTGCGGCAAGGGAAACAACGGCGGGGACGGGTTTGTTGTGACCCGCCATCTGTTCAACGACGGCGTGAAGGTGGTGGCGGTGCTGACCGATGGGGTACCGGTCACAAACGAGGCCCAGTCGATGCTGGAGCAGCTTCTCAATCAGGGGGCGCTGGTCATTGATTACAGCGGGCATCAGGAGCAGGTGCGCGGCCTGGCCCAGAACACCGATATCATCGTGGACGCGGTATACGGCACCGGCTTTTCCGGGGAACCGGACGAAGCGCACAAGGAGATATTTCAGCTTATCAACAACTCGGTGTGCGCGGTGTTTTCGCTGGACGTCCCCAGCGGCATCCGCGCGGATTCCTGTGGGGACAATCCCTATGCTGTCAACGCGGACTTCACCATCTGCTTTGACAGCCTGAAACTGGCCCATAAGCTATCCCCGGCCGCCGGCAGGTGTGGGCGGGTGTTTACCGTGGAAATCGGCATTCCTGACGAATGCCGCAAGGGGATTATGTCGGAGACGGAGGTCTCCGAGGAGGAGGATGTCTTTGCCTGTCTGCCAGTGCGCACCCCCAATTCCCACAAGGGGACCTATGGAAAATTCCTCAACGTCAGCGGCAGCCTGGGGTATACGGGCGCGGCGGTACTTTCCACCACGGCGGCCATGCGCTGCGGCGCGGGATATGTCACCCTTGCCGCGCCGGAGCCGGTGGGAAGGGATTTGTCATCCAGGCTGATTGAATCCACCATGATGCTTCTGGCACCAAACGAGCTCAACCAGATCGCCGCTTCCAACATTCCGGAGCTGATTGAACGGGCCAAGCGCTGCACCGCGGTGCTGGCGGGCTGCGGCATCGGCAAGTCGGAGGATACCAAGGAACTGATCTTTTCCCTGATCCGCAATGTGGAGTGTCCGCTTATCATCGACGCCGACGGGCTGAATGTGCTGGCGTCCCAGCCAGAGATCCTGCTGGAGCGAAGGGGTAAGACGATACTGACCCCCCACACGGTGGAAATGTCCCGGCTGACCGGAAGAAGGCTCAATGACATATTGGCCGACCGGTTCCAGGCCGCCAGGGCCTTTGCGGAAGAATACCATGTCATCATGGTGTTAAAGGGCCCGGACACCATTATCACCGACGGGGTGAGGAATTACATCAACCCCACGGGCAACGCCGGGCTGGCCAAGGCGGGGAGCGGCGATGTGCTGGCGGGGATGATAGGCTCCTTTGCCGCCCAGAAGATCCCTCCCATAGATGCGGCGCGGTGCGGGGTGTTTCTCCACGGCATGGCGGCGGACCGCTGCGCCGGGCGGCTTTCTCAGTACGGGATGCTGCCCTCGGATATCCTGACGGATTTGTGCGGGATTTTTTTGGAGAAGGGAAGATAATTCACACAAAATAAGCTCTGTGGATGGCCGGTTTTGGGCCGGTTGTCCACAGAGCTTGTTTTTTCTTGTTGCCTTTAGCGCCATCTCCCGGTCCGCGAAAGATGCCGTCGGCGGCTATGGGCCGCCTCCAGCCTTTCGCTGGGCCAAAAGCCCGGATTGCTTCCTTTGATGGGTTTACGAAAACCAGAGTTGGCTCGCCACCGGAGAGAGCAAAAGACGGGCTTTTTGGATTAGCGGTTTTTAGGCGGGGTCAACGTGGTTTTTGGTTGGTGCAGGGGTGTTTCGCGCCTGCGGGCGCGACCAGGGCGCTGCCCTGGACCTGCCAGGGGGCTTTTGAGGAACAGCCCCCTGGACCCCAAACCTTTTTGATTTGAGCGAGGTCATCTCTTCCTTTGGGGCTTTCCTACTTTAGCAGCTTTTTCATCCGT
>Ga0209064_1003441_pt1 | contig 13907 bp, 17 predicted proteins | sample Inofromicrocosms_FD_187498 | JGI IMG/M metagenome (GOLD analysis project Ga0209064, IMG submission 187498) | Mouse cecum microbial communities from Vienna, Austria - Inoculum for glucosamine and mucus D2O microcosms (SPAdes) (version 2) | ecosystem: Host-associated > Mammals > Digestive system >... | reverse complement strand
GCTCCGTAGTGAATTTTTACGTTTGCGACAATCATTTTCGAAGAATACTTTGTTTATATAAGACCATTGACCCTCGGTCAAAAGTGTCTGATAGAGATTGATTCTATGCATATGAACAATGTTTTTCTCCTTCAACACTTTGGCTGAGGGTTTGTTATGCCCTATAACATTTTTTCAATTCTAATTTTAAACAGTTTCTTAGAGGATATACCTTTTTGCCAATATTTGTTTAATACTCCTGATAATTACCAAATAAGAATTTCCACCACCGATTTCATTCTTATTGGTTATATTTCCACCCTTTAAGACAAACAATAATAACTGCTATGATACTAAAAAATCACATTCTTGCTAAGGCAGTGCTACTTATGGTCTTAATGACAAGCTGCTCTCAAGAAGATAATCTTCTTAAAGAGCCAACAATCGATCCAAACACTCATAACGGACAAGAAGAGATTATTTCTCTTTCAAATGGGAACGTTGTTGAGAAAAGAGATGGTTTCGTTTTTTACGAAGGAGATATTTGTCTAACTGCAGAGCAATTTAATAACTTGCGTGAAAGCGGTAATATTCATGGCTGTTGGAGACTATAATTTTAAACAAGGCTCAAAGTTCAATCCTTATTTAGGTATGGGCATAGGTCTTTCCTTATATGATGCTATAAATGAAGTTGTGTATGAAAGTTCCGGAACGTCATTCGTACTCCGTCCAAGATTGGGAATAGAGCTATTCAGGCACCTAAGAATCGGAGTATTTTCCACAATAAGTAAAACCGGATATAATAATTGTGGTATTTCAATAGGAGGGGTAATCGGAGGACGACCAAAGAAAACAACCAACGCATATTAGCATCGTCTAAGCGTACTCAAAACGACCATTTGTAAAATTAAAGAATTTAACATTTCGTTTTAACTAAGAGTAAAGAACTTAAAGACTGTGATCGTTGTTAAAAATACGTAACGTTTAAATTTACAAAATTTCAACAACATGAAAAAATTGTATCTTATTATTGCAGCTGTGATGGCTATTCCATCATTAATGTCTGCGCAAGCTCTGGAATTAGAGGAGGCTCCCGATTTCGAGATTGGATGTCGCTCTGTTTACTGGGGTACAGAAGCCAGCACACACCCTAACAATCCTTGTAAGGGTGCTACTACCCGCAAATGTGCTGAAATTGATAATCAGATTATCAGCGTGGGTAATGGATCTTCCATGGTTATCACTACGGTAAAAGACGGAGATGGAGTAGTGAAATCAGTCTCTCGTAATGTTGTTGCAGCCTCAGCTTCAGACATTATTCAGGAAGAAATACTCAATCTACCAGCCAATGCTGAGATGACACATGTAAGGCAGTAACATTAGCTCTCTATTAGATGAAATACCGCATTATCATACTCTTCATTGTGGCTTTATTTACAGAACAATTAATGTCACAAAGTTTGGTTGATAAATCGGCAGATATAGGCTTGATGGTTCGTCAGATTCCTAATTCAGAGTCTGATGCCATCAAGTTTTTTTCGAAATTGCCGATTGAGTCAGATACCATATACGCAACTATTTTTCGTCCTGCTAATTGTCCAAGGTGTGATGGATTCTTAAATAAGATCCATGGTTTCATTAAGAGTGAGACAACGAAACCTTCTGTATTGATAGCCGTTTATCCTGATTCTGTAGCAGCAAAGAGCTACATAGATAAGTATGATTTAAAGGCAGACTACTATATCTTTGATGTTAAGGAAGATTTCTCAAAATTTCTATCATTTAGCCCAGGTTATCTTCATGTTGGTTATATTCTTAAATTCAATAAGGTAAAAGGAGAACTTATAGTGGGTTCGAATGCTGATAATGTAAGTGCACCTTTCTTTAAAGAACTAAATACATATAACAAAAGAAAAGAAGTCTTTGAATATCCCAGTGCAGGAGGTAATTACTATGATTGGGGTAAAGAAGGAACAACATTAGATGTTATTGCATCATATCCAATAGAAATCCCAGATAACCAATTTAAGATTTCAGAAATATTGTATCAGCCAGTATATTATAACAATAAATTGCTGTTTAATGATAAATTGGCTATGGCTGTTGCTGAATTTGAATTAAGGGACTCGGTTATAGCATTTAAACGATTGGTAGAACCAGATACGATAGAATACAGTCGATTTGTGAATTTGCCTACATCATACTACAATAAACTACTAAAGTCTAACCAGTTGAAAAACATACCTCTTCAGCCATTTATCATTGATGATAACATTTATGGCATTGCATATTCATTGCCTGAATTATGGCTTGACGAAGAAAAGGTATTAAATTATAGGAATAAGCCATGCTATATTGAGAGGTCTTTTGTTGATGAAAACTACGCCCAACTGGTGCCATTGGAATATGATTTTGAAGATGTGTTTTATTACCCACATTTTAATATGAAATGGTCAGGTAATGATGAAGTTGTTGTAGGTGTTCAGAGAATAACCTGGCCGATGATCAGTAATAAAAATGAATATATCAATAATCCTGAGAATAATCCGTTTTGTGACTCTTTTTATGCATATAAACAACCAACATTAGCAACTTACCGGAAATGTGATGGGAAATTGTCTTATAGGTTTGGAGTATTACCGTCTTTTGCTAAAAAGACGAAGACGGGTTATTGTTTTTCAGATATGGTATTTGATTATTGGAATGATGAAGTAGTATATGGTTCAGCGTATGATGGGCGTATTATGATATCATCGAGGGAATCTTTGGATTGTCAGGATTGTCAAAGGCTTTATATCGCATTTCAATTAGATGACTCAATATTTCAAGTGCCTGACAGTTCCGATTATTATTCTTATAATTGCAATGCTTTAGCAGAGCCATATTTAAGTAGAAAAATAGTGGATCTAAAAATTGATGATGAGTATATTCATTGTCTTGTGAGAAACTGTACGGATGCTTTTGAAAGGCCAGAGCTTGAGGATTATAATTATATCGTAATCGATAGAAATACCGGGAAACGAGATATTATGAAGTTTCCTTCAAGAGACAGCAATGAGAGAAGAGTAGCCTATGGTCTAAAAAGAAATTTGAATGGAACTGTAAGACCGTTCTATTTGAGATCCTTTAATGACGGTTGGCGAATAGTTGAAGTCTCTGCTGATGGAAATTTAAAAAAAACAATGGCCGATACTTAATGTTGGTCATTGTTTTTTTATAAATATAACCATTACCTTTGCAACATATGATATTCTTATCCATAGATTAATAACAAAGCAATGATAGAGAATTATCCTTATTAAAAACGGCCGTTTTTGAAACTGTCCGGCAAATGGGTTTCAGACAGCCTCAAGCAAGTAAATATCCGTCTCAAAACCCATATCTAAATCAAGTTCTCTTTTCGTGAGAGAATCTTGGTTTTAGAGACCCTTTAAAATCGACTTCTTGCCATAAGTGGTATTTTTGACCCACTTATGGCAAGAAGTCGATCTGTAAATAGAATTCTCAACACTCAAATTTACCACCATACGTCATATTTACCACCCCTGCAGTGGCAAATTCAATCATCGTATAGCTATGAATCGATTCTTATGACAGCCTCTTCCTCATCGAATAATAGCCACAAGTCCGTTTTCGCACCCACTTATGGCTTAATCAGAAATGCGTGCTGCCATATTTTCATTCAATCTAACCAAATTTTTAATCCGCAAACAAATCATCAAGAGTCACAAAAGAGTTTATCTCAAACTTCTGTGGGTTCTGGACTACGCCTGAAGAAGTAACCATCGTTAAATGGACCCCTTTCTTAGAAGCTATTTCCTGTTGGTAACGACTACGCCTCAATCGCAATTTTTGCATATATTCTGGAGTGATCGCAAACGGTTCTTCCGTAAATTTCACCTCACATAAATTAACCATACCATCAGCCCTATCAATAACCATATCAACCTGAACTCCGGGATAAGAATCCGTTTTCGGGGCACTCCACGCATACCATATTGCATGTATTCCTGAAATACCCAGGGCCTTCGCTATCTGAGTCCTATGCTGAAAGCATAGCCGTTCAAAAGCCAATCCGCTCCATGCAGAATGTGCCGGAGTCATATAATTGGAACTCCAATAGTTAGAACCCTTTATCTTATTTCTTATAAACTCATGGTAAAAAAGGGAGAAATTATCCACCAACTGAAAAATAGCATCCTTACTTTTCTTATTTGGCTGAGTAGTCTTAACTATAAAGCCGCATAGTTCAAGGTTCTCTATAATTGAAGTCAAACGTCCGGAACTATCATAACCAGACAATTCTGAAATTTCCTGCCGGGTAAGACCTCTCTTCTTTTGAGCAAGAGCCTCGATAATGGCTTCATAAGGTTCCGGATTGGAAAATAATGAGGAATACAAAGCCTTATATTCCATTGTCATATCTGCGTCATTACCAAAGAAGAGTCTATCTATATTGGAAACAAGACTCATCTTTCTGTCAAACTTATTCCAATAATGAGGGATACCACCCATTATCATATAGGCTTCAGCTATCTGTAGCCGAGTCCATCCAAGTCCCAGTCTAGAGCTCAGTTGCTCACATTCACTAAGACTGAACGGGTTTACTGGAATCTGCCTTGTCACACGATTATACAGTCCACCGTGATTACGGAATACCTTGTTAAACATCCAAGATGTTGCACTGCCACAAATTATCAAAACGATGTCTTGTGTCCATGCCGCCCATCTATTCCAAAAGTTTCCCAATGCTTCCACGAAACCTGCTTTTGGAGCGTCCATCCAAGGCAATTCATCAAGAAAGATTACTTTTTTGTTATTGTTCCTTATATCTCCATTTTTGCTCTCAAGCAAATTTTGCAACTGATAAAAAGCCTCTATCCAATTTTTAGGTTTAGCACATTTGGGCAACCCCTGCTGTCGTAAAGCCAAATGGAAAGCCTCAAGCTGCTGCCTATTACTTTTCTTCTCAAGTCCGGTATATTGGAATGAAAATTCGCCATCAAAAGCCCTCTTTATTAAAAAAGTCTTGCCTACTCTACGACGTCCATATACCGCGATAAACTGACTCTCATCAGAAAACAATGTTTCGTTAAGGGTCTCCAATTCATTTTTTCGACCTACGATAAATCTTGCCTTTGTATCCATAACGGATGCAAAGATAGTAAAAAATATCGTTTCGCCGTTCCAAATCCACCTTTTTATTACTACATTTGGAACCACCAAACATTATTTGTAACCCAAAAGTATTATCTTTGCATCTAAAAAAGGACATGACCATAGGATATGCAAGAGTATCGACAGCCGGGCAGAACCTTGACGGGCAGTGCGACAATCTCCGGCAAGCCGGATGTGAGAGGATATACAGCGAGAAGACATCGGGTGTCAAGGCGCAGCGTCCGGAGCTGGAGCGGATGCTCGACGCTTTAAGGGAAGGGGACACAGTGGTTATAACGGAACTGACCCGGCTGGGTCGCTCCGTCAAGGAACTGTTCGCCATCATCGAGAGGGTACATGAAGCCGGAGCCTCGATAAAGTCTCTCCGTGAGACTTGGCTCGACACCACCACACCGCAAGGCAACCTGCTCTTTACAATCTTCGCCGGACTGTCCCAGTTCGAGAGAGACCTCATACGGCAGCGTACAAAATCCGGACTTGAAGCTGCCAGGGCAAGAGGACGCAAGGGAGGACGTCCCAAAGCGTCCTCCGGCAAGGTAGAGACGGCACTGAAGATGTACGATTCAAAGCTGCACACCATAGAGGAAATAACCATTGCCACAGGAATAAGCCGTTCAACGCTCTACCGGGCTATCGAAGAACGCAAGAAAAATAAATCAATAAACAACTAAATTACTATTTATTGATACCCATCACATCTTCATGCCACGCCTCGGAGTGTCCGGCTTCTGTTGCCGACGCTGCTCTTCCTCCTGTTTCCTCTTCAGACCAAGGGCTTCTGCAACCTTTGCCCATATCTGCTTGAAGAAGTCCGCTATCCGCATACCGCACATGGAGATAAACGAGTAATTCCCGCTTCCCTCCTTTTTTATTGTGACATCCTGCCAATACTCCCTCGGTATCTGATTCCCATTAGAGGGGTCTTTCCAAGGATATGGTTTAATAGTCACTGCCTCACCGCTCAAAATGCGATCCTGCAACTTAGGTTCTGTAATCTCTATCGAGACAAGCTCTCGCAAAAGCCTTGTCTCCTCTGGATGTCTCCGTTCCAAAGACGAATGTACTCCCGAAACCGTTTTCTGCAACTGCTTCATGTCTGCCTCTGATTTTTCTCTCGCTTTTCTCTCCTTCTCGGTCTCATTCCGTTCCTTCTGTATCTCGGTGTCCTTACTTGCCACAAGCAGCTTGAGTCCGGCGTTCTCCTTCGCCAGCCTCTCGACATCCTTCTTCGCCCAGAAACTTATCGACGCACTGTTGATACGGTCAAGAGCCTCAGACTCTATTCTCGCCACTTCTCTTTCCCTGCTGTCATACGATTCCAAAAGCCTGTCGGCGGAAAGCTCCACACCCTCAAGATACTCGTTGGCCGTGAAAAGTGTGTCGAACCTGCCCTGCTCCTTTTCAATCCTTGGCCGGAGTTCATCGAGTGTCCTCTGTTGCCGGGCAATCTCACTGTCTTTCTGCTCAAGCTCCGAATCCCTAAGCGATATCTCGTCTTCCTTCCTCCGGATTATGTCGTCCCGCTTCCGGATCTCGGTGTCCTTGTCCTCCACCAGACGCTCAACTTTCGCCAGTTCCGAAAGCACCTCGTCAAGCCGGGCGTGCATCTCTTCACAGTGTTCCTTGTAGTATTCGGCAAGATCCTTGTGCCGTGCCGGACTGTTCTCCTCTCCGCGCCGGAGACCGAACTGCTCCATCGCGGCGGCATACTCCGTCTGGTAACGCTTCAGACCGCTCTGCGTCATTATGTCATCGGCGCACAGTCTCAGCGTCGATGCGTCAGCCTTCTTCTTGTAACGCCTTTTCTTTTTCGGTGGCTCCGTACCCTCGGACTCGGCTTTTTCCTTGTCCTTCGCCGCCCTCTTCTTCGTAGTCGCCTGTTTCTTGCTCTCCCCCTGAACTACCGGGACAAGCGACACATGAAGGTGCGGTGTCTCCTCGTCCATGTGCAGCACGGCACTGACGATATTCTCCTTACCGTGTTCACGCTGCGCCCACTTCACCGACTCACGACACCAATCCATCAGCCTGCCCTGTGCTATAATCTCGGCCATAGCCTCCGGCGACGCGCTGAGACGGATTTCAATACAGCATACCTGGTCTTTCCGGATTTTCCGCTCATATTCGTTACCGTCCTTATCGGTCTGATGCTTGACAGCCATAAGCCTTTTCTCTATGGCTGCGGTGCGCCCTGTCTTCCTCGCCTCGGTTATGAACTCACGGTTATGTCTGGTCAGATCCGACCTCTTGATGTTATAGGGAATGCGAACCGTGCCGTCCGCCGTCTTCCTCTCGATATGGGTAGTGTAATTGACCGGCGGTCCGTAGCATTTGGCGTAATGGCATACAACGTAGTTTCTCATATTTGTTTTGTAAGGATATACGGACATCTACGTCGCTACATCAGTCTGGACGTCTGTCCTCTTTATCTGATTGCTTGATTGCTGTTCATACGTATGAATGACTGAACGTATGAACACATGAACGTTCAGTCCAGCAATCAGCAATTCATTTATCTGTTCAATCATTTAATCACTCAGTCATCTGAATGAATGATTGATTAATCATACGTTCGTTCAATCATTCGATCATTTGTTTGATTGTTCATTTGAATGTTTGATCAAACAAACAATCAAACGGCAAAACGGATTCCGGACACCTCCGGATACGGCCAGGAAGGGATGCAAGGGGAACTGCGGCCGCAGAGCGGTTCCCTTTGCCGGAGGGTGCAGGGAGAGGGTCACTCCCTGCTCAGGGGTGCCGGGGGCTGAAAGCCCTTGGCCGAGGGTCCGGGAAGGGTCATCCCGGCGGTAGGGTTCAAAGGGGAGAGGCCACTCCCCTTGCGGGGGTTGTAGGGGGCGGAGCCTCATGCCTTAATAGGGCAAAATATAGCATCCCAACGGAGTGGATGCGGTGGCGTAGCCAATATTTTGCCCTATTAAGCTATGGCAAATTTTTCAAATTTGCTCTTTCGCGCAAGCGATGGCACTGCTCCTATAACACCGGTACACCATGCTTTGTTTACAAAAAAAGCCCTGTCTTTAGACCGAGCCTTACATATTGAAAATGTCTGTGCAAATACAATGGAATTTTATGAATTGTCTGTCATTCCATATTACCCATACCCTTTATCATCTGTTGTATCACCGTAACATCGACAGTCGAATAATCCGCCTTGTCATAGATGTCTATAAGATACACTTTGCCCTCTGTTTCTGCGGCAAGGACTGTATATGTTATAACCCTTGCTCCGCCTGATTTTCCCCGGCCCTTTGATGTTATCGCCATTCGGATCTTACGGATACCCGGACTTAGTTCATCACCCTGAAATGGATTTTCCTGCAACGATTTTGTGAAATCAAGGATATCCTGCTTTAATGACCTGTGCCTTTTGGCCAGAGCCTTGAACGCCCGTTCAAAATCAGGTGTGGGTATTATATCAAAGTTCATCGAGCATATCCTGAATAGTCCTGCGTGGAAGTTTGCCCTCCTCGATCATCTTTACCTGCTCCAGCCCCTTGCATATCCGGGTTGTCAAGGAATCTTCCTCCGTAACCGGAGTAATCTTGAACATACCTATTCGGGAGGAAAGAAGTACCGACTCCCCCCTAAGTGCCTTGGTCAGAATATTCGTCTGGTTGGCTCTGAAATCTCTTGCGCTTACAATCTCCATATCCGATAATTTTAATTTCCTGCAAATATAATAAATGGTAGCCAAATTGGTACACCATTTTATTATTTTTAACAATTATTTCTTTTACGTCTCATCGGGTTTTGTGCAGAGAGCATCATCCCACCAGCGGTGGACTGTCGGTCTTGTCAGCCCGGTCTCACGGGCGCATTGGGACTTGTTCTTACAACCAGGATGCTGATCCTGCCATTCTCGAACAATCGCCGCAAATGAACTATTTTCCAAAGTAGATTTCTTACGACCGTTGCCAATGCGCCAATCTCCATCAGGATGTGTAACACCATCTCTAATTGCATTCATTACCTTAATATGTTTCTCTCGTCCTCGGCCATTTCTCTTGTTCCTCTCGATACGAATACCTGTTGTTGTCTCAATGACCCTTAACGGCCACTTGCAATACTGCTCGTCATAGGCCCTCATAGCGTCCCTCACATCATCCTCCGAGAAAGGGTTGTCAACAGTCTCCGTCTTGCGGTCAAAAGCCGGAACAAGTGCAAGGGCATCGTTAAGGACTTCCTCACGGGATATGCCACACTTGACGGCATACACCACCAAGGTAAGCACACACCAATATCGGTGGTGAACCGTCACCTCGCTACCGTCCCTCAGCTTGCCAAGCCACCAGTCATAAAGTCCCCTGTTGATGTTCCATCTTTTCCCGACACGCTTACGGCCGATAACCCTCGATGCGTACCATTCCGGCCACCGCTTCTTTGCCTCCTCCAGAGTAACCCTTGCCGGATTATGCGGATGCTTCTCGCTCAATTGGGCTATCTCCTCATCCGACAGTTTGTAAATACCAAGAAAACTATTCAAACTTTCCAGCGTGTGTAACGGTGCCGATCGATTCCAAAACGCTCGTATGGGCTTGCCGAACTTAGTCTTTGTTCCCGGCAGACGGAAACCCTGCACGACACTCTGAACCTGTGGATTTCCAAGTCTCGACACAAGCCACACTATCTTGGTCAGACCCGCCTTCATCTTATTGAGGGTATCAAGACGTGTCTCATACATCCCTATAGGACTCTCAAGCAGATAATACACATGAACGCCATGACCAGAATTGACTATAATGTTGGCAACCGGATAGACACCCGTTGTCATACCTCTCAACAACGCCCTGACCTCATGGATACTCACACCATCCAAATCTATGGCAAAAGCATAGAGATACCGGGCGTTCCGATAAGAATTAGTCCTTCCCACATAAGTAACAGGGGACATAATCGCAAACTCCCGATTCTCCAGAAAAGTCAACGTCTCATCATCATCAAGAAGCATCAGCCTATGTCTCGCCTTACCATCATCCTTGTAGAATATAACAGGGTTATACCTCCACATACGATAACCACTGTAATCAATCTGAGGGGAGGACGACTGACCGGGGACTTCGCTATCACTGACCCCTCTACGATTCCTCATCTTCTGACTAAGCCAAAGCTGGTACTCGTGACTCTGAATCTCCTCAAATGGAACAACGACCTCCCCGTTACCCAAAGATCTCCGCTCAAACAACGTCTCAACAAATTCACCGACCTCAAGCTCCGTCAACTCATAATGCTCGTTCTCCAATAAATATAGACTCTTCCCCTCAAACTCCCGCTCAAGCTCCTCGACAGAGACACGGTTCAAACGAGCCTTCAGAGCATCCAAAGACCATATAAATTTATTGAACTGTTCATCAGTCAACGAATCAAAATCAAACTTCTCTATATCCATAATATGAAAATTTGAACAGATAGGCGCTCGTTCCTCGCGCCATCACAGGGGGGGCGTATATTATCAATGAATTTTCTTTTACACTTCTAGCAAATTTAGCATCTTTTTTCGAAACCTCCAAATCTATCTGAAATGTGCAGGCGGAATCTGCTAAAGAACCCACCTAATACAATACCTATTTATTTGTTTACTTATTTAGTCATTTAACCATTTAGTGTTTTACTGCTTTATCGGCAAGATATTTCTTCAAAGCCGAAATCACAATTTCCTTCTGCGTTGTCCTCTCGATTACTGCGAGCATCCTCACTTCTTGAATAAGTGAATCGGGCAGCTTGAATGTCACATTGACTTCAAGCTCATCACCTCCAGCCTTCGGTCTTCCCGGCTTACGCTTATTGTTCACATCATCCATAGCTCTATCTTATTTCAGCGAACTCTTGCGGGAACATCCCGGCAGCATACTCTTCAAGCTCGCGGGAGATTTCTCCAACCCGTCTCACACCATCCTCCGTCTCCATTATGGACATCTCAGGGACAAAGAGAGAGGCTGTATATCTCTGCATCGATTCTCCCTCCGTAAAGCACAATCCTATCCCGGTGGAGACATCGGTAATGGAGACTGCCTTACCATTCTTTTCAATTTTATATTTCATGTTTTTTATATTGTTTTACTATTATATTTTTATATTGTTTTATTGTTACAAAGATAATCACTAATTCCCATCTGACAAAAATAAATCACTAAATAAGTAAATATCTATTTCACTATATCAATAAATATCGTTAACTTTGCAGAGCCTTTTGAAAGAAGGGTTAGAAATCAATAACAAAACATCAATGAAAGCAAAAATCATCGCAGTCGCCAACCATAAGGGAGGTGTAGGCAAGACAGCTTCGGTGGCATCCATCGGGGCCATTCTTGCGTCACGAGGCAAAAAGGTTCTGCTCGTGGATCTCGATACCCAAGCAAACCTTACCCGTCATTTTATGGAGAACATTCCACCTCGCATTATATACCATGCGATAAGAGAACAGTCCAACCTACCAATCTATCCAATCCGGACTAACCTCGATATTGTTCCCAGCGGTCTCGATATGGCAGGAATTGACCTGGAACTTCAGATGATGTTTAACCGGGAACGGGTTCTTAAAGTCCTTCTTGACCCTTATAACAGCATCTATGACTACATCATACTTGACTGTCCTCCGGCTCTCGGTCTTGTCACCATCAATGCTCTGACGGCAGCCACCCACCTTATAGTTCCGATGAAGGCAGACCTTATGTCAAACTACGGACTCTCAATGATGGATCAGTTCTGCGTCAAGATGCAGATCTTGAACCCCGGCATACATATTGACTATATTTTCTTCAACATATATGAGAAGGGGCAGACAATCACGGATGCTATAGAAGCCGATGTCCGGACAAAATACGGAGACCGGGTTCTATCCACCGTGGTCAGAAAGAACAACGATGTATCAAAAGCGGCTTTCGACTTTACCGACATTGTAAGTTTTAATCCTGATGCAAACGGGGCAAAGGACTTCCAATCCCTTGTTACTGAACTCGAAGGTAAACTATAATAGACAACTAAAACACTAAACTAATATTTACCCATTTAAATAAGCAACTATGGCCACAAAAAAAAATCTAACTGTTCCGCAGAACGGCACTCAGCCAGCAGAAGTTAAGACACCTATGGATAATATGATTTCCGGAGCTGCTCCTAAGAAATTAACAAATAAACGACCGACTTCTTTCAGCCTTGATCCGGAACTACTCATACAATTTAAAGCCGGCTGTGTACACCAAGGTCGTCCTATGTCAAGTGTAATTGAAGAGCTAATGCTCCAATTTATAAACCAACAATGATTTATCGTATAGTAATTTTTATAGCCTCTATCTTTCTATTTCTTAGCTGTTCTAAAAATAAACAGGATGGACGGTTAACTCATATCTCTGAGATAGTTTCGGAATCCCCCCACGAAGCCTTATATAGTCTTGACAGCATTGACTATATGTCTCTTTCTAATGCAGATAAATATTTCTATGATTTTCTGACTATAAAGGCAAAAGATAAGGCTTATATAAGACATTACTCTGATAGTCTTTTTATTCGTGTACATGACTATTATTCAAATAGTCGTACAGCACCCCTATACCCTGAGGTTCTATACTATGGAGGAAGAGTATATAGTGATTTAGGGGATTATCCAACAGCTCTAAATTATTTTCATCTTTCGCTAGATTATTTACCGTCTAATACAACCAATCAGAATTTACGGAATAGAGTGCTCAGCCAAACTGGCCGATTACTTAATTCATTGAGACTTTTCGAGGATGCTGTACCATATATTAAATCTGCCATAGAAATTAATAGGCAATTTAAAGACACAACAAGTATTATTTATAATTTGCAATTACTAGGTGGCACATATCTCCGTGCAGAGAATTATAAACTTTCCGAAAAAATTTTTAAGGAGTGTCTTGAATTAAATAGCCGATATTCATCACCCTTTCAAGCCGCAAAATCTCAAATGTATTTAGCGGCAGTAAAATATAAGCAAAACCAAATAGACTCCGCTTTATTACTAATTAGAAATATACCTGAAAAAGTAAAACCCAATATACGCAATAGTGCACTTGCATATGCATCTAATATTTATCTGAAGGCTGGCCTATTGGATTCTGCCTATTTTTATTCGCGCGAACTAATACACAGCCCAGACTCTATGCATAGGCAGATTGGATATCAAGTCATTCTTTCTCCTGAACTTCGTAAGTTTATAAATACCGATACTTTGGATCAATATATCTGTGAATATCGAGATTTGCTTGAAACGTTTTATGATGAAAATAAGAACCAATTAGCAATCAATCAACAAAACCTATATAACTATCAGCTACATGAGCGAGAAAAAGCAGAGGCTGAAGAATATAATAAAACTTTGTGGAAATGGATTACAGGTTTAGCATTCGCCTCTATTATAATGGTTTTAGTCATATTATTCCTAAAAAATAGAGATAAAAATCACATCATAGAGCTACAACAGGCTATTGAATATATTAATAACCTTGAACAAGAATTAAATATTTCTAAAAACAGCCTTATTAACAACAGCCACATAGAAACAGAAGAATCATATGCGGACTCTGAAGGTTCAATAAATCCATTACCAATACTTGGAACAACAAAGAATACAGAACAAGAACTTAGAAACTGTTTAAATTTGATTCAATAAAATTTTTATGGCAGCCAAATCAATCATTTCTTCAGCGACCTCTGTTGATTCTTCATAATTGCGTGAAAGGCGACGGAACCAATCAAGCCATGAGAAA
>Ga0209064_1003433_pt1 | contig 13949 bp, 17 predicted proteins | sample Inofromicrocosms_FD_187498 | JGI IMG/M metagenome (GOLD analysis project Ga0209064, IMG submission 187498) | Mouse cecum microbial communities from Vienna, Austria - Inoculum for glucosamine and mucus D2O microcosms (SPAdes) (version 2) | ecosystem: Host-associated > Mammals > Digestive system >... | reverse complement strand
GTTTAATAATTGCCATGATAATCCTCCCTTGAATGTGGTTATGTGTATATTGTATCACATAACCACATAAAACACAATACTAAAATGCCAAAAAGTATTGAAATTTCAACACTTTTTGGCATTTCTGCCTCTTGATTTATATGGTTATGAAAATTCAAAAAACTTAAGAAATCCTAATCGGCTAGGCCGTGAATTGTAACGTTCAACGTTTTCCTGCTCATATATAGTACTATCAATCACTGGTAACATATTATATAGTTTGGTAAATCCATTATATACACACAATTCTTTACGTATACTTTCCAAAAAGTCATTTTTCCACTGTTCCCTATGTGCTTCACTGCAATAATTGATAAAAGTCAAGACTGTATTCAGCTTGAAATTTTCCAGAATGTTTTCCGCTTCCTTTTCAGGCAACTTACTAATAGCTACCAATAAATCCTCTTGTGTGTAAAATTTCTTCTCTGTCATAGTTGTTACCATAATAATCCTCCGTTTTCATTTTGATGTTTTTGCAGATTTTCTTTTAGTGGTTCTCTTTGGTTTTGTTTGTACTTCTGTTTGTACAGTTTTTGTATCTGATTTTATTTCTGTTTCAACCTTTGTTTCTTCCATAGGTTCTGTCTTCTGTTTCCTAGTATTCTCCGCTTTCAATGTACCTTTGCATTTCGCATCATAAGCAAGGTTGATACCGTTTACAATCTCATTGTGGGTTCCCAGCGTAAGTCCCCTCTCACCCTTCTCTATTTGTGAGATTAGAGTGTGGCTAACATTACAGTAGTTACTAACTTCCCTGTATGAAAGATCGCGCAACATACGGTACTGTCTTAAATCATCTTTATTTAGCATTGTATTTTCCCTTCGTAAAAATTTTTTCGGTTTTATTTAAGGGGCAAGCAGAACTGCCCACCCCATAAACAAGAATGAAAGAAAGATAAAAGAAATTTATGTATAAAGAAAAGCACTGATTACTACTTAGTTTCATCAGTGCCGGATTTGGTTGTTTCATCAGTGCTTGGTGTTGTTGTAATAGTCTTTCTAAGGATAGAAACACCCTTTGAATTTAACAGCTTCACGGCATACAGTTCATCAGCGGAAAGATATGTACTCTTACTTAAAGAGTTTCTTTCTTCTTCTGTATTGGCTTCCTTCTGCCAAATAATACCAAGCGCGTTCTTTTTAACGATATACGTCTTGCATTCTTTTAATGTCTCATCAAACGTATTGTTATTGCAAATAATTACAGGAACAATCCCATTCCAATAACCAATAATATGGTCTTCTGTCACAACACCGTTTCCATCTTTAGCATAGGTACGATCAATCTTGGTAAACTGATCAAATCCCTTAATAGCACTTCTAAGTCTGGAATTGATAATAATACCAGCAAAAGAACTATCTGCCACATCATCACCAAATACGTCAAAACCTGCTTCCATTTCTAATGCAGTAAGGCCTATTGCGTTGGAAACTGGTGTTTTATATGCCGCGCTGTTATCCATTTCATTAACTAGATCAGCGTCTACCGCTTCTGCCATAGCATCTCCAAGCTGTTCCGTAAGCAAATCTACAAGACTTGCCTTTACTTGATGTTTGTCAATATCAAATAATTCAACAGCGTCTCCAACCATTTTTACCTCTGCAACATTGTCAGTCATGGATAACTGGCTAGGTGTAAGTTTGTCACCTTTCTTCATGGTAACTGCTTTACCAATTCTGTCTACAACTGGAAAATGGATTTTATTACCACATTCTCTTATGTTTTCTGCAATAGAAGTTGCATCAAACGCAATCTTACCAATTCTTAGACTGGTTTCCATTCGTGCATTAATGGCTGCACTAAATAATTCAGGAATTACAACTGCCATATATTTTCACCATTTTAACCTTTCTTACTTTTTAAATTTTGCCATAAGCCGCTTATACAACTCTGGACTTTTATTCATGATCTCCACCTTTTCAGAGTATTTCATCTTACCCCACTCTTCGGCGGTAATCTTATCACCTGCATTATGGGAATCAGGCACATATCCTTTATCCTTTGTAACTTCTTTCATCGCACTGTTAAAAGCCGTTACAAAAGCATCCACATCTACATCTGCTTTCAGATATGTAGCAAGTGCCTTATCAATGCCCTTACCCTGTAATGTGTCCTGTAAAGAGAGAAATGCTTTTTGTGCATTTACTTCCGCTTGTGCTTTCTCTAATTCCGCAAGACGGTTTTCGATTGCAATTTCAGATTCCGACTTCTCCACGGGGGATAGCTTCTTAATCTGTTCCTGCAAATCTTTGATCTGCTTGGAATATGATGTACGCAATTTGTCTTCCGCACTTTGAATCTTCTTAGAAACTTCATCCTCTGTATATGTTACCGGCTTATCGTCTTTACCATCTACTTTAGAATCCGTCTTTGACTTTGCCCCAGGTGGAGTAAAGTTATCCTTAATCGCATCTAATTTTTCATCATTTACAATAATATTTTCGTCCATGTATTAAATCCTTTCCATGTTCACGCATACCGCCCCATATGATATGTTTCGATACCCGTACCCATTGAGATATTTTTTATTGTATATAAAGCATAATCGCTTATATTCTTTTTGGAGGATGGACAGATTAAGGCACTGCCCTTGCCTATTGGTCATTTATTTGACAAATATATCAAATAACTAAAGAGATTTTCCGCAATACAACATAGCATTGCTGAACCAACAAGTTTTTGTAGCTGCATATATGGGTGTACATACAGCATGGCTAATGTAAGGAGTGTGCGGTTGTTTCCCATTATTTTTGGAGGAGGGTTACTTCCGCACTGAATACATAAAATATGGATTATAAAATTGAATTAACAAGTGAACTTGTCTTGCACCTGCTTTATTTATATCAAATGCACTGATAAAGGACTGTCTATGCGCTAACCACACAAACAGCCCTCTTTCATGCACCTAATACCATTATAATATTTAATAGTTTTTGGACTTCAAAAATCCGTCCAACATTTCAGAATCCAGTTCATCTAAATCAGCCTTACCATTTTTGAAAAGACTTAGAATACTGATATTAATGCCTAACTTTCTTGCAATAAATTTCTGCGTTGTTCCCTCAGATGCAAGAAAACTATGCAAACGGCTTCTTAATTCATTTTGCATCTGTTTTTTCCTTTCTACTTATATATGTCAAAATCCTTGAATGAATTTTGTTCATTTTTTATATTGTTTTATTTCTATAATATATGATATAATTAAAAATTACTTTACATATATAATATCTTTAAGTCGAAATACTGTACGTTCAAAAACCGCATAAAACAAGCATTTTCAGGCATACAGAAATAATTTTTCTGTAAACTTAGTATGCACAAAAATATTGCACATACTAAGCTATATTGATAATATAAGACTTACCATATAAAACAAAGATTTCTTTATCTGGTAATATCTCCATATCTTCTGTTACCTCTTTAACTGTTGATATCTTTCCTACACTACTTTGGATGGCAGATAAAAAAATTTCTTCATGTGCTTTATATATCCACTGTAACATCCGGCTTCCCATCTTGGATTCCAGTAATGACTGATCCCTTTTATCTATATCGTTTTTCTTCACAAGTTTACCATTGGTATCATATCTGTCTCGTATATCATAAACTTTGCGAATAAGTGTGATTACATCATTTTGTGTAACTGTTATCTTGCTGTATTCCTCAATCGCTTTTTGTTCAACTGCCATTTTCTCTTTATACATTTGCTCACCAATGATTTCATTGTTTCTATATCTAGCTTCAATATTACATAGTTCTTTACCATACTCAATCGCACTGTTTATAATATTTTTCACTCTATGGAAATCTGCTTTCTGTCCAGATGGTATATTTTTTAATATCATGGTAATCGGAATTGTTGGTGTGGATTTACCCTTTTTGATATTTTCATCTAATACCTGCCTTACCATATCCATCGGCGTATCAAATGGAAGGTACATTTTTTCCACTAATTTCTTTTCCCTATCCCTGAGATCATCCACACGCTTTTTATCATTATAGAGTCTCTCACCATCTTCCTGCTGTATGAAAAATTCTTTAACCTTTTCCTCATTCCTTTTATCTTCTTTAGGGATTTTATTATATATTTCATAAACTTCTTTACTATATTTCTTTAACACACTTTTACGGTTCCTTCTCATAAATCTAGGCTTCTTCATATATTTTTTTGTCCTGTTCCCAACGGTTTCTTCAAAAATAATCGAATCACCTTCAATGATTGCACCCTCTTCAGAAAAATATGGTCTTGAATTAATATTCCTGATCTCTCTTTCGATATTGACAGGATATTCACGTTTTGCGGAATCAATGGCTATATTGCTAAGCACTTCAAGCAGACATATATCATCATAAATCTGGTTCAAATATTTAACTTTCTGTTCCTGTGATCCACTGTTATAAATGTGCCAGTAATAAGACTGTAAATTTTGTGCCAGATTACAAATCCTGCCAATATAATCATTTGCAAGGCGTGAATCGGTATCTGATAAATTGGCATCCGTGAATGGAAGCATCTTAGCCTTTGGGGAAATTCCATTTATCGGCAGTAACTGCCTTTGTGCTTCCCTTACTTTCCGCAGAACAATTTCATTATCACCCACCAGACAGGTATCACTATCCACATCCGCACCATTAAGTTTAGGACTCAGGAAAGCACCATATCCAAAAAATGATACAGCTATAATATTATCAGTCATATTGAACCATTCGTATTCTGGATGATATGTATTCACGAACAATGTAGCATTGGATTCACAAATATGCGGGCTTCTAAAACCGAATAATTCTTTTTCAATATCATTTCCATTTTCATCAAATGTACGGAACTTAGGAGAATAACATTCAAACTGTTTTTTTCTGTCATGCTCTGGATTATCCATAATACTATTTAATGCCTGACCGTTTTTATCCACCTCTAACATTCCAGCACTCGCCAATAACATTTCATAAGGATTACCAAACAGTACACAATAGTCTGAATTTTCAGTAAATATTTTCCCATGTTCTATACGTTCTCTTAGCCTCTTTAACTGTTCATCCTTATAATCCTTATAAATCTGTGTATATTCTACTTTGTCATTAACTGCCAATAGCGCAAGTATCATACTCTGTTTTGCACTGGAATTTTTTCTTGTGTCCAGCATATTCTTAAAAAATGCAACATGATTCTTAGATAACATGATTTCATTTATCTGTTCCATGCTCAACTGCTTTAGTTCGTCTTTTGTAAAATTAAGCGAATTAAGCATCTGATACGCCAACTGCTGATAAAGTCCTTCTACAAACTTGGATGTTTTTTCATATTTGCAGACACCCATCTCTGTACCTTGCAATCTTTTCACTTCTGCCCTGTACCAATCCCATACTAAAGATTCTCTTTCCAATTTAGATTTTTCGCTGACTTCATCTTCAGATAATCCTAGCTTGTCATATAAAATACAACTCATAAATGGTTCTTTAAAAATCTTTATGGAATTTTTTGTTGTGACCATTTTTATCGTTGATGTTTCCATCAGATTTCCGAAACGGTCTTCTGCATAATACAAGCCATCCTGATAAATAAGATGCTTCTTTGTTTCTTCACTTTGATACCATTTCTGTAACCTGGTATTGAATCCTGCCGATTTAAGAAAATGGTTTCTCAAAAGAATAAATCCTTTATTTTCCAATGTATGTATAATTGGTTTCCCATTCTTATTATAAGTTTTATAGCTTGTCCTGAATACAGATTCATCTATAAGTGACTGCCCATCCCATAAATCCGTTGTCTGTGTATAATCTTTTGGAGAAATGATCAATCTTGACTCTGTTTTTTCTTTAGATTCCCCATGGTTATCAGGCACTATATAAGTGAATTCTTCACTCTCAACTACATTACTTTTCATTGTGTAAGAACTGCTCACATCATCAATAAGCAAGATACTATATGGATCAATATTGACTGTACAGATTATGCTACTGGAAGTAAGGCTTTCATAACTTCTCGAGCCTGTAATATCGACTTTGATATATTTAGGCTTTTTATATGGTTTACCATTCTTCCCGATAATTTCTTTCTTAAAATTTAATCCCATCCTTACCCATAACAACATTTCAGGCAGATATTTTTCATCTATAAAAAGGCAATCGCCTGTTCTGGCTTTACTACTGCTACGCTCAAACTGTACATAATGCACACCATTAATCCATACACCATCACGATAGAAAATATCTCTCAATTTATTCCTGTTGATTACTTTTCTAAAAAACGTTCCATTTTTAGATATAGCGTCTTGAAACATATAATCTTTTGAAAAAGAAATATTAATGATAACATCACAAAAGCCACAAGTATTACCCATTGAAAATTGATCCTTTTTATCTAAAATACTTGCGAGTTTTCTTCTCATTAGCGAATCTGGCAGATTCCCTCTATAATAATACCTATTATCTTTTCCTTTTAATTCAAAATTCCTATTCTTATCTAATTTAAAAATACCACTGTTACTTGAATATTCTTTTATTTCTGCTTCTATTGTTGTAAGTTCGTTGCTTTTAGAAATAATTCTGTTTTTAATTTCCTGAGTTATATTCAGTTCCTTTTTAGCATTATCCTTAATTTCTTTCAGTTCTTTTTTCACTGTATTTTTCTTGCTACATAACTTAACATAATTTTCAATCTTTTCTTTAAACTCTGGATACCTTTCTACGCCCATCATATATAAAAGGCTTGCTTCCATGTTTCTTATAAGTATCGTTTTACCTTCATAATTATTCTGTTGTCTTTTCTTACTCAAATAAACATTACTCCTTTTAAAATATTTTCTATGGGATAGCGTTTTATTATCCCACTATATACTTCTACAAATTATTTTCCACATAACTTTTAACTGATTCAAACATACGGAAAAACCATCCCGTTTTCCTCTAACTGAATTTCGATATCTATTATTTGGGAATCCAAAGCATTACACATCTCCTCCGAAAAGAAATCCATTTCACCATCGTGCCAAATTGCCTGATCCATTATTTTCTGTTTTCTATTCTCAAGTTCCTCTAATTTTTCAAGCACATCCATTTTTACATTTTTATCCATATTTTTCCTCCATCGTTTAATCCAAATGGCAGAGATAAGGAATACCCTTGTAATTCTCTTTACCTGTCCAACTGACAGGCCATATAATTTATTTCTTTTTTAACGTGCTTGCACCATAAGCACCATTTCCCGATCTTTCTAAATCCCCCACAATTCTTTCAATTTGTTCAAATATTGCATTGCCTCATTGTCACCTGTTTTGATATTATCTGGATGATATATTTTCATTAAATCCTTGTGGAATTTTCTCACATAATATTCTGCTTTATTCAATTTGGCAAAATTATAAAATTCTTGAATATCACTTAGAGCTTCGTTTAATTTCGCATTATCTTCTTTCGCCTTTTCTCTCACCTTTGCATTATATTTATTATTTTCATTAACCACTTCTTTATGTGCCATATCCCAAGCCATTTCAAAATCATTCTGGTATTTTTCTGGCACACGCCTTAAATAAACATCATCTGGTCTTTCATCAAAATAGCAGTTACCTTCATATAAAATTTCTTCCTTATCAGCAAACTCTATATAAATTTGACATTTCCAAGAAAACGGACTTCCTTTTCTTTGACTAAATCTATATTTTACAGAAAGCGGAATATCCAACGATTCAAATAAAGAACTACGCCTACGCATCAGTGTTTCTCTTTCCGTTCTCAAAGAAGAAATCTCTTTGTCAATTTCATTCATACGATTATCAAATTCTATGATTTTCTGTTCTGGTGTGATTGATTCTTTCTCTGTCGGTTTCGGATTCTTTACCATTTGGTAAGCTTTATCTATTGATATCTCTTTATCATGCAACTGTTGATTGATCTCTTTGCTTCCATGCTTTTTAACATAATCCAATTTATAATAACTACCAACGGAAACACCCGTTGCTTTTGCCATTTCTTTTTGAACATTAACCTCTCTCAAATTTGATTTGCCTTTGCCACCAGCAGATTGATTCTCTTTTGCTCTCTTTTGAAACATATCTTTAAACTTTTGGACTATATCATATTTTTCTTCTGGCGATAAATTTCTACGTCCTAATTGCTGCTCAAGCATCCACTGCTTAACATCTTCTCTTGTTTCTAATTCTGCCATGATTTTATAGTCCTGCCAGTAATGCCAATCAATCTCATGTTTTTTTAATATATTGTAACGGTTATGCCCGTCTATAATAATCCATTCGCCTGTATCTGGTTCCTGCCATATCTTTATAGGGTCTAACATTCCATATTGTAAAATACTGTTTTCAAGGTTTTTTAATTCCTCTGGTGTTAAAACAGATAATAATTCTTCAAACTCTTTATCAACTGTCAAATCTTTTATATCTATGTATGCCATATACACTTTTCTCCTTTTTTACTCGCTTACTTTATCTTTTTCCACGTAACAAACCATATTTATTTTTTCACACCATTCCATTAAATTCTCATATGATATTTCTATAAATGTATCCTTATCAACAGGATAATTTACTGAATCAAAGAACGTAAATATTAAACAGTTTTTTATGCTTTCATCAATAACACATCCACTTATGTATTCGCTGTTATTAAAAGCATCTTTCATACCCATATTTCTACATTCAAAGTTATCTGTACACCATATACCATGTAAAAAATCAATTTGCTTCTTTCTGTATAACTTATCTTCGTCATATACACGGTACATTTTTTTCTTTTTTAACATTCTTCTTTTTCTCCTTTTCATCCAAAAATTATCCAAGTGAGCAATCGTCAGATTGCGAACTAATCAGTCACCGCTTGCGGTGGCTGCCTACTGTCAGGGACTACATCAACTCATAATCATTCTTCTCTATCAAACTAATCACTTCTAATACTTCTTTCTGAGTTGCTTTATCTTTACAACTTTTAGTCATCTGAATAATCATTTTCATAGAATATATAGGTAATAATAAAGAACGTAATTTTTCTCTATATCCCATCCAAATCAAACGTGTTGCATTGTATCCTCCATAGTCCTTATAATCATGACACCATTTCTTTTCAAGATAGGCATTTTTACTTATTATTGACTCACAAGCTGCCAAACATGATATCAATAATGAATCTGTCAATCTCTTATTTCGTAAATTTTCTTTGTCCTGTTTTGTCATAAATAATCAATCTCCTTTTATGTTGTCTCTGACAGTAGGCACAGCCTAAATTCCTCAAAGTCCAGCAGAGCTGTCCTTTTCTGAATTTAGTCAGTGATTATTTTTGGAGCATCCTGCCAAATGGCTACGCCATTTTGTCAGTCTGTCCAAAAATGAATACATTTTTTGTAAATAGATATTTCTATTGGAAAGACTTTTTATTAGTTCAATATTAAATTGTATAAATGGGAATTTTATATTTGAAATTGGCGTGGTTATCTGTTACTATATTCTTTAAAGAAATTCCTCTGAAACCCTTGATTTTACTAGCTTTTTTGAAAGATTTAGGAAGTTTTTCTTCCTAAGATGCTATGTTATGTTGATACTCTAAACTCATATTAATCCATGAATTGAGCAATGTCCTCATTCTGATAGATGGTATGTATATATTAATTTTTTCATTGTTCCGAATCCTACTTCTCCAAATCCATTGTATCATTTCAGATAATGCATAAAGTTCTTCATCTATGACAATCCCCTTTTGTCTGAAAAATTGTGAAACAGAAGGATGCAAATATACATTTAAACAATAGGCCAAATTATAACAATATCCATATTTATTGGTTGATCTCGCATTACAAGCCAAAAATCCATATGCTCTTTCAGTACTTTTTAATTGTTCTGCCGTAAACTCTTTTGAATATCCTTTTCCTCTTAAATTCGTCTTTGAATCTTTAAATGTTGTCCACATAATTGTTTCACTTTTTGCATTTAAGATATTTGCAAAGTAATTGTACAAATTCTTTTTCATCTGCTGTATTATCGGTATATTTACTTTCTTACCAAACCATGTAGAAGATAATCCTGTCTGCTTCTGTTTTATATTGGTATTCAAGTTCCCATCATAGATATTTAATAGTTTTGAATAAACTTTTGTATCTGGCAAACAAAAATCTGTTATAAAATATTTTCCATTCTCACTACATATGCTTTTCTTGTCATATCTGATTTTATATAAATCAAAATATCCCTTTAATATACTTGCTTCAAATAAATATGTCAGTATATATATATTATCAAATAATGTAAAAATATCAGGTGGGTAATGCCATAACAAAAATTTTTGATTGATACAAACAAGACTTCTACTTTCTGCTAATATCTTGATATCATTATATTTAGTATCGTAATTTGCTTTTTCTTTATTCCATATGACAAATCCGTCTTCATCAATAGTAATACATCCACTGTCTTTTAATAATGGTACATCATCTTTTTGTACATTATATGGTTCTATTACATTAAGCACTTCATCTAATATCAATGTATAATGTCCCTTTTTTATATTTTCTCTGCTTTCATCATCAAATTTCTTAAATAAAGCATGTGTTGATGCGATATCATATTGGCAATCCAATAATTCATTCAGATTTTCAAGTTTACTTCCACCTTTATATATTGGTTGCTTAAATTCTCTGTCAGTGTTATCCAATATTCTTTCCACTTCACTTAAAAATGGTGTAATGTACAAAATATTTTCAAATTGGTTATCATTAATATATTGTATACTCCAACTGGTCTTTCCTGTTCCCATAGGGTTATCAACTACTGTAATTTTACTGATACTACATTCCTCCAATCATTTTTTCCTTATTTTTGTCATTTCTACATAATTTCTACTCATAATTAATATTCTCCTTTTGACGGGCAACAAAGACGGTATATACAGCAATACCGCCTTTTGGTTTATAGTTACATTAAATTACTTCTACATTTACTATGCTGACTGTTGAACAATCTCAAAATTTGCGTATGTTGCCAAATCAAGAAATGTCATGCCGTTCTCACCAGCCACAATCACATCATTTTCATCTACGACCATATAACCTTTATCAATTCCTAAAGTATTCATAACCGCCGTATCTTTGGAATTTCTGTATTCCTTTACATGAAGATTATCTTCTTTCAGCGAATCCTCAATCATTTTCATTGTAAGAATCGGCTTGACATTGATTGCCTGCATAAACGGCTCTTTTCCATTTCCCAACCCAAGTTCATATGTCACCATATTATCCTCATGTAATGACTTGAATCCGTCCATCTTAATCTGTGAGTAGTGGCAGAATACGTCTTCCTTTGTTTCGGAATCCACAAGGAATCCATAACCTTTTTGACTGTCAAACCATTTTGTTGTTGCATTTCTCATAACTAAAAATCTCCTTTTCATTTGATAAAATATTTTTATGTACCGTTGGTAATGGTACTGGTTACCTTTGATTAATATTTCTACATTTACACACTTAATTTACACGGCATATTTTCCCACAAATAATCTTCCACCCATTGTACAGGTTCTTTACATTCCATCATCTTATCTGTTGCAACATCCCAATATCCCGGCTCATTCCAGTATTCAGGCTTCCTATAAATACCTTTCTCTGTCATATAGGCATATAATTTTTCATGCAAATCATATATTACTTTGTTCACACAGACATTTGATCCGTATGATAATAATTCTCTCATTGTCCTATGTAAAATGCTCTCATTCTTCGCAACTTCTTCATTCCATAATTCAGATAATCTTTTTATTCCGTCTTCCAGATTTACATATATGTCACTTATAGGTTTAGGAGGGTGAAGATCATTATATATGAACATTTTAGACACTGAGAGGTTACACTTCTCACAGATTACCTTTCCAGTTAAACTACCACAAAAACAGGAAAAGAGTATTTGTGGTTTATGTTCACAAGTACATGTATCAAATTTACATATACTATTTGCATACTCTGTTAAATCCAATGGAGGTTGTATCCATCTATTCCCTTCTAATTGTTCTCTTTTTCCATCCGCAATCCACATGATATTTGTAATGACAAAATAATCATAAAATGATGTAGTCTTGGAAATAGGCAATCCACTAGGATTCAAAAAATGTTTCACACAGTTATGTATTACTTCTATATTATTCTCGCCTTTTATATAATCAACACCGGAAGATACCCATAAAGCTAATGTTTCCAAGGGTATTTCTATCTTATATTCTTTGTTTCTCATTTCGTCTATCGTGTTACAAAAGTTCTTAAAACATTTATCATCATATAATTTGATAAATAATTCTCTATAATTCATCTTCTCATTCACCCTCTTTCATCTTTCACATACGAATAACCAGTTACCTTTATAGTTCTCTGACAATTTGCTTTCATTTCAATCATTCCGAACTCTACCAACTTTTCAAGCCTACCTACCACTGTAGATAATGCACACCCTACGCCATTTGCTATCTCACGATATGACGGCGAATAACCATTTTCTTTAATAAAGTCGATAATGAATTGATACGTCTCTTGCATAATCGTCACCTTCTCCTATTGACTGGTACAATATTTCTCGATAAAATCCCTTATCTTTTCTTTATCTACATACATTGCTTCAAATGTTATAGTATTAAGATCATCGCTATGTAATTCTTTCCCTGTAATTGACTCAAGATATATTGAAATCATCTCTGCTACACAATCATACACTTTACCAAGTAAACCATCTTCTGGGCTACTTTCTTCGCCATAACCGCCAAATATGTGATAAATGTCTCTAATCTTTGTTGCTGCTTCATTCGCATTTTCAAGAAATGCCTGTCCATCCATTTTCATATTCATCCTCCCTATATCATCCTCTACAACATACTTCTACATTTAGGCGGTTCTCTTGCACGTTTCATACAAACCACCATCCAATCACGGCGTAGTAATGCTATTTGATAATTTTCGCATTAAAAATCATCTGAAAACCTGTCAGACATCCATACGCTCTCTAGTTGGCGTAATCACTGCTATTTTTAGATAATATCCCTGAATAATGGCTATTGGCTTGCCATCATCAGAAAACAAGTTGCCATCTTGTCTTGACGATATATAGTTGGATTTTCTCAACTATCACCGTTTCGGCTTGATATTTTGGTTATTCTCTGTACTTGATAATCAAATTAGGAAACTCTTTAATGAATTTAATCGTAATCGTTTCATCTTCATCAAGCAAAATCACATCTATTGAATCTGGTTCAAACTGTACTTCTCCACTTTGACATATCAGGATCATGCACAGATACTTGCTATTATCGTTCATATCCTTATCAAAATGTACATCCGTACATAACAGATCAATGCCAAATCCATCTATATCTTCACTGTTAGCATCAAACAATCCTGTTTTGTGTGACATAAATTCTTCCAGTTCCATCATTGTAATAGGCTTATTCATGGTAATCTCCTTATTTGTTGGTAGGTGGCAAAATACCACCCACCCATATTTACTTCTGCATTTAGGATTCCAGTTCGTTTAACAAATCCAAACTCACATTGCTACGCCTTCTCTTTGGCTTTTCTTCATTCTGTTTATTCCTACTTGCCAATAGCCGTTCTCTCATTGTCATAGGCATTTTTCCTTTAATAACTGTTTTCCACTGTGGAATATGCACTTCCTTCAAGTATTCAGATAATATTTCTACATCTGATTGCTTTAGACATTCCATCCCCCCTTTGAATCTGGACAAATCATTTACATCTATGCCCACATTCAAAGCAATGGACTTTAGCATCAAGCCTTGATTTGTAATCTCAATCAGCTTGTCTCGTACTGAATCGTTGTTGTGTGACAATTCCTATAACCTCCACTTCTCTTTTTCAGGTAAGGAATTAGCATATTCTGACCACGATAAGATATTTACTGATTATCTGTGACTA
>Ga0209064_1003429_pt1 | contig 13962 bp, 20 predicted proteins | sample Inofromicrocosms_FD_187498 | JGI IMG/M metagenome (GOLD analysis project Ga0209064, IMG submission 187498) | Mouse cecum microbial communities from Vienna, Austria - Inoculum for glucosamine and mucus D2O microcosms (SPAdes) (version 2) | ecosystem: Host-associated > Mammals > Digestive system >... | reverse complement strand
CCACCGACAGCCCCATTCTGGACAGTCAGGTGCCGGTGCGGCAGATTCTGGAGCAGCTGGTGGCCCGGACGGGGATACCCCCCTTTATGCTGGGGCTGTCCTGGTCCTCCACCGAGCGGATGAGCACCCAGCAGGCCGATCTGCTCACCACCGAGATCACTGCCATCCGGCGGTCGGTGGAGCCCGCCCTGTGCCGGACGGCCGAGCTCTGGCTGCGGCTCCACGGGTTTGCCGGACAGCCTGAGATCGTCTGGGAGGACATCAACCTCCAGGACATGGTGGAGGAGGCCCGGGCTGAGCTTTACCGGGCCCAGGCGAAAAAATTGAGGAGGGAATTATGAGAATTGTGAAGGAGGCCGTGGGCGGCGAGCACACGGCGGTGACGGCTCAGGATTTGGAGCTGATCGGGGCGCTGGCCCGGCGGCCCCTGGGGGCGGAGGAGGTGTATACCTTCTCGGTGCGGCTGTGCGACAACGAGATCGACCGGGACTTTGAGCGCTTTACCCTCCAGACCCTGGAGGAGCTGGCCCCCCTGTTTGTGGGCAAGGCGGGTATCTTTGACCACCAGTGGTCGGCCCGGGGACAGGCCGCCCGCATCTACCGGACCGAGGTGGTCCGGGAGGCCGGCCAGGTGACCCGGGCCGGGGATGGGTACGCTTGGCTGAAGGGCTATGCCTACATGGTGCGCACCGAGAGCAATCGGGATCTGATCGCCGAGATCGAGGGGGGAATCAAAAAGGAGGTCAGCGTGGGGTGCGCGGTGGAGCACGCCATTTGCTCGGTGTGCGGCTGCGACCGGACCCAGACCGACTGCGGACACGAGAAGGGGCAGGAGTACGGCGGACAGCTTTGCTGGGTCGACCTGGAGGGGGCGGGGGACGCCTATGAGTTCTCCTTTGTGGCCGTCCCCGCCCAGCCCGCCGCCGGAGTGGTGAAGGGGGCCCGGCGGGGGACCTCCGGCCAGCTGGAGGAGGAGGCCGCCCTGGGGCGGAAGTACCTGGAAAACCTGCGGGGAGAGGTGGTCCGGCTGGCCCTGCTGGCCGACCGGGAACTGGACGGCAGGGCCATGAAGTCGCTGGCCGGCAAGCTGTCCCACCAGGAGCTGGAGGAGCTGCGCAGGTCCTACGCCCGACAGGCCGGGGAGCGGTTTCCTCTGCGGACGCAGCTGAGCTATGAGACAAAGCACGTCCCCTTTGATGAGGAAAACAGGGCGTTTTTGGGGTGAGACACCTCAGTCCGGCCTGCGGGCGGGACGCCCCCTCAGTCAGCGGCTATGCCGCTGACTGCTCCCCCACAAGGGTGGAGCCAAGACGCCGGGGGGAATGTCCTGTAGGGCAGGGGCTCTGCCCCTGCCTTCCGAAGAGAGCAAAAACCTGTTCAGGCAAGGGCAGAGCCCTTGCCCTACATGACACAATGTGAAATAGGAGGTAAACATGGCATATTATTACGACAATCTGAAGCTGGACAAGGGGATGTACCGGGAGGCGGGGCGGTCCTTCAGCCAGGTGCTGGAGCGGGAGGACCCCAGCGAGCGGTATAAGGGCACCAGCCTGGAGGGGCTGGACGCCTTTCAGCGGCAGCTCAAGCGGTTCGACATCAAGGTGAAGGGGGAGACCAGCGACCCGGTGGAGGCCTTCTTCCGCACCTCCGACGCCGCGGTGCTCTTCCCCGAGTACATCGCCCGCACCGTCCGCCAGGGGATGGAGGAGGGGGATATCCTCCCCCACATCACCGCCGCCGTCACCAAAATCGACGGGATGGACTACCGCTCCATCTCCTCTGAGGCCGGGGGCGAGGAGAAAAAGCTCAAGCCCGTGACCGAGGGCTCCGCCATCCCCTCCACCACCATCAAGGTGCAGGCCAACCTGGTGAAGCTGAAGAAGCGGGGCCGGATGCTGGTGGCCAGCTATGAGGCGGTAAGGTTCCAGAAGCTGGACCTGTTCTCCGTCACCCTGCGGCAGATCGGCGCGCACATCGCCCGGACCCATCTGGAGGACGCGGTGGGCGTGCTCATCAACGGGGACGGCAACGAGAACGCCGCCCAGGTGACCGCCCTGGCCGCGGGCGAGAGCCTGAACTACGAGGCCCTGGTGGACTTCTGGGCCAAATTTGACCCCTATGTGATGAACACTCTTCTGGTGTCCGGCGACGTGATGCTCCAGCTGCTGAAGCTGCCCGAGTTCCAGAATCCCCTCACCGGGCTGAACTTCCAGGGCACCGGCAAGCTGACCACCCCCCTGGGGGCCACCCTGCTGCGCACCTCGGTGCTGCCCGTTAAGACCGCCGTGGGTCTGGACCGGCGGTTTGCCCTGGAGATGGTGCAGAGCGGCGACGTGCTGGTGGAGTATGACAAGCTCATCGACCGGCAGCTGGAGCGGGCCGCCATCACCACAATCAGCGGCTTCGCCAAGGTGTTCAGCAGCGCCAGCCGCGTGCTGAAGGTGTAACCATGACCCAGGAGATTTTGTCCATGTGCAGGGCGATGGGGGCCGGGGAGGACCGGAAGGAGCTGCTCCTCCCCCTGGCCCAGGCGGTGGAGCGCCAGCTGGCCGGACGGCTCAGGGAGGGGACGGTCCCGGAGGACTGCGGCACCGCCTTTCCCCTGGCGGCGGCTATGCTGGTGATGGACCGGCTGGCCGGGATCGCCGGCGGCGGAGCCGGCGAGGTCAGCTCCTTTACCGCCGGGGACCTCACCATCCGCAGGGAGAGCGGAAGCAGCGGCAGGAGCCTGTCCGCCCAGGCGGAGGAGCTGCTGGCCCCCTGGCTGGGGGACACCGGATTCGTCTTTCAGGGGGTCGCGGGATGATGAGACAGCTGTGGGACGACATTTTGACGCGCTTCGGACAGGAGGTGACTCTGCGGGGGGAGGAGGCTGTGACCTGCAGGGCTATCATACAGCCCTGTCCCCACCGGAGCGGAGGACAGGAGGTCCCCGGCCCCCTGGGGCTGGAGCGGCAGGAGCGCTTCCGGTATATGGGTCCGGCGGAGCACCCCCTTCACCCGGACATGGTGGTGGAGTGGAAGGGCCAGGCGTACCGTGTCCAGTCCGCCCACCTGATGGGGGAGGATATCTGTCCCCACTGGTGGGCCATGCTGTCCCCCAGAGATGAGGAGGCACTATGAGCGCGGGGCTGGAGTCTGTCCGCCGGGCAATGGCGGACTACCTCAACGAAAAGGGGGTCCGGGCCATCACCGCCTGGCCCGCCGCCCCCCGGCAGGAGCGGGAGGAGCCGGTGGTGGTGGTCTCCCTCCGGGGGTGCCGGGCCGGAGCGGCCAGCTTTCAGAACTACCTGGGGGACCGGTTTGACCAGGAGACCGGACGCTGGGAGGAGCGCTATGGCAAAAAGGCCGAGCTCACCTTCGGGCTGGACATCTACGCCCCGGAAAAGGGGGGCGGCGAGGCGGTGCAGGAGACCTTCGACGCCCTGGCCGGAGCCCTCCTCCTGGGCGGGCCCCAGGGGATGGACCTGCGGGAGTTCTCCTGCGGGCAGACCCTCTGGGATGGGGAGCGCCGGCGGCTGAAGCGGCCGGTGGAGGCGGTATGCACCGCCTGGCTGTGCGCCGTCGCCGACCAGGGCGGCGGGTTTATCGATTTTAACTTGAGAGGTGTGGTAAAACAATGAATGTTTCAGTACATCAGCGTCCGGGGGTCTACTCCTCCTATGACGCGTCGGCGGTGGTCAGCGGCAGAGGCTCGGGCCGGGTGGTGGGGCTGGCGGGCATCAGCACCCAGGCCCAGGCCGGGGTGGTGCAGACCATCACCAGCTATGACCGGGCGGCGGCCGTGTTCGGCTCCGGCGGAGACGAGGACATGGCGGAGCTGATCCGCCTGGCCCTGAAAAACGGGGCCGCCGCCGTGGCGGCGGTGGCGGTGGCTGACGAGAGCGGCTATGAGGCAGCCTTCGTCCAGCTGGCCGGGGTGGAGAACATCGCCCTGGTCATCTGTGACAGCACCGACCTGGCCGTGCAGAAGCTGCTGCGGGACAGCGTGATTGAGGCCTCCGAGCTGCGCCGGGAGCGGCTGTGTGTGGCAGCCGGGGCCAGAGATGAGGACGTGGACGGCCTGATCGCCCGGGCCGGGGAGCTGAACCACGAGCGTGTGGTGCTGGTGGCCCCCGGGGGTGTGGACAGCGAGGGGACGGCCCTCTCCGGCCTGACCCTGGCCGCCGCCGTGGCCGGCGCCATCGCCGGGGAGAGCGACCCTGCCCTCCCCCTGGGGGGCGCGGAGCTGCTGGGTCTGGACGGACTGTCCGCCCGGCTGGAGGACCGGGACGTGGACCGGCTCATCCTGGGGGGCGTCACCCCGGTGGAGAGCCTGGGCGGCGTGGTGAGCGTGGTGCGGGGGGTGACCACCCGGACCACCTCCGGCGGGACGGCGGACGCCACCTGGCGGGATCTGTCCGCCATTCGGGTGGTGGACGACGTGATTCCCGGCCTGCGCGCCGCCCTGCGGGCCAAATTCCGACGGGCCAAAAACACCGCCCAGAGCCGGGGCGCCATCCGGGCTCAGGTGGTGCTGGAGCTGGAGCACAAGCTGGCCCGGGAGATCATTACCGGGTACGAGGGGGTGGCCGTGGCCGCTGACCCCCAGGACCCCACCCGGTGCCTGGTGGACTTCTCCTTCTCTGTGGCCCACGGGCTGAACCAGATCTGGCTGACGGCCCATATTACAGTTTAACTCCGCACACACAACGCGTTGTAACTGCGGCACAAGACGGCGCGGTTCGCTCTGCGCCGCATGAAGATAAGGAGGTATTGCCATTTTATGAGCATTGCAGGATTTCCCACCAGCAGCGATATCTATCTGGAGGCCGACGGCGTCCGGGTGGCGGTGGTGCAGAGCTACACCGCCAAAACCACCAAGAGCAGCACGGCGGTGGAGGCCTTCGGCGAGGCGGAGCCGGTGGCCACCGCCCCCGGTCAGGCCGCCCATGTCATTGAGCTCACCCGGCTGTACGCCACGGACGAGGCCATCAGGGACAGCATCGACTTCTACAGCCTGTCCGGCTTTTCCCTGGTGATCTGCAAGCCGGACCGGAAAATCATCTACTCCGACTGCCAGTGGAGCTCCATTCAGGAGAGCGCCAGCATCGGCAGCATGGTGCTGGAAAAGGTCACCCTGGTGGCCTCCCGGCGGATTGAGACGGGGGTGTAGACCTTGGCACTTTCTATTTTGGCCGGCCGGGACCGGCTCTCGCTGGATAACGGCTTCGACCTGCGGCTGCTGTCCGCCCTGGAGACCCTTCAGGCCCGCCGGGAGGGGATGGAGCTGGCCGGAGACGACCGGGAGCTGGCCCTGTGCTCCAACGCCTGCCTGCTGGCCCGGGCGCTGGAGAGAAGCGAGGACCGGAAACCGGTCTTTTCCGACGGACAGGCGGTGCTGGCCGGACTGACCGCGGAGGAGATCGCCGCCCTGGCCGCCCGGTGGAGCCGGTTCAGCCGGGAGAACGACCCCGGGCTGGACCTCTCCGAGGAGGCGCTGGAGGAGGTAAAAAAAAACTCCGTGACAGCCCCGGTGAGCGGCTGCGCTGGCGGGTGCTGAGGCAGTTCAAGGCCCTGCCCACCGAGGAGCGGGTCAGATCCATGTACGGGCGGGACTACCTCTGGTGCCTGGCCAACGGTATTCTGGACCGGGAGGAGGCCCTGGAGGGGCTGTGCCCCGCCTGCCGGTCCAGGGCGCTGGAGGAACGCTGCGCCCTATGCGGCCAGCCCGCGCCTCAGTGGGGGGCGGAAAATGCCGCGTTTGACCTGGGGCGCTTTATGCAGTTAAAGGAGGGGAGCGGGGCTTGACCGACTATCTGGAGGCACTTCTGGAGCACACCGACATTCTGCTGGAGCAGGTGCGCCGGCTGGAGCGGAGCGGAGGACAGACCGGACCGGCCTCGCCGGCACAGCCCTCCCCTCCCCTGCGGCGGGAGCGGGACGCTCTTTCCCGGCAGACCGGCGGAGCGCCGGAGCTCCCCTCCCTCGGGGAGTGGGCCGCTGCCAAGGGCAGGGACGCCCGTCAGAGCCGAGCGCGGCGGGCCCACACCCTTCTGGCGGAGGAGGAAGATGCCGGGAGAGAGCCGGGCGAAATTCCGGTATCTCCCCTGGCCGCCTCCCCGAAACGGGAGGAAACTGTCCCGCCCCTGCTGAACCAGCTGAAGCGGCTGGAGCGGACCGGTGTTCTCCCCCTGGGGACGGCCTCTCCCGGACCGGAGGGCGGGGCCAGCCTCCGGCAGGAGAGGGCATGGAGCCCGCCCTCCCCCTCCGCTTCCCCCTCCGGGGCGGGCTATCCCGACGCGGCCGGCAGCCCGGCGCCCGATCAGAGAGGCTCCCCCGGCCTCGGAGAGAGCGGGACCCCGCCCGACGGGGCGCTGGGCTGGGCGGAACAGGCCGACCGGGTCTTTCGCCGGGACAGCCGCCGGTATGACGGGGGCTTCTATCTCTACTGAGGAGGAACACACAGATGATGTTATCACCTATGCGCTATAAGAGCTACACCTGGCCCCACAACCCCCGGGTGTACTCCATCGACTACCGGAGAACTATGGCGGTACACAAGGCCCCCTTCGGCCGCTGCCAGCTCCAGGACCTGGGGGAGGCCCACCGGGTGATGGAGGGCGAGGGGGAGTTTGTGGGCCAGGGGGCCTACAGCGAGTTTCAGCGGCTGGCCTGCGTGTTCTATGAGCGGGGACCGGGACTGCTGGTCCATCCCCTGTGGCAGGCGGCCAACACCTATTTTGTCTCTCTGCGGCTGGAACAGGCCCCGCGGCCCGACTACCTGCGCTACTCCTTCTCCTTCTGGGAGGAGAACGGCGCCTCCGGCGCTCTGGCGACCCGGAGTGTGGAGGCCGTCCGGCAGGAGAGCCTCCCGGAGAGCGTCCTTGCGGAGGCGCCCCCAAAGCCGGCCGCCCAGGCCAGCTATCACCGGGTGGTGAAGGGGGACACCCTGTGGACCCTGTCCCGACGGTATGGATTGTCCCTGACCGCGCTGGTGGCCCTGAATCCGCAGATCAAAAACCCCAACCTGATTCGGGTGGGCGAGGAGGTGCGGGTGGGTTGACAGCCTATGTGACCGACTCCGCCGGCGGGCGATGGGCCCTCCCCTCCCCCACCGCCTGGCGGATGGAGTACACCGCCGGGGTGCCCTGCGACAGCTTCTGGCTGCGCTGTCCCTGGGATCAAAACAACCCCACCCTGCCCGGCAGCTGGGTGAGGTTCGCCGCGGACCACGAGGGCCAGCGGGTGTTTACTGGGGTGGTGGATGAGTGTGAGGTGTCCCTCTCCGCTGCGGGCCGGCTGCTGGAGGTGTCCGGCCGGGGAATGGCCGCCCTGCTGCTGGACAACGAGGCCCTGGGCCAGGACTACCAGTCCGCCACCCAGGCGGACATCCTGCAAAACCACGCCGCCCCCTACGGCATCGAGGCCGCCCCGGGTGCCAGCCTTCCGCCGGTATCCCGGCTGTCGGTGCCCACGGGGAGCAGCGAGTGGTCCGTGATCTATGAGTTCGCCCGGTACTACGGCGGGGTGGCTCCCCGGTTCGACCGGGAGGGCCGGCTGGTGCTCACCGGCTGGAACGACAGCCGGGAGCGGGTGGTGGACGACAGCGCCCCCCTAATCTCCCTGGCGCGCCGGGACCGGCGGTACGGGGTGCTGTCTCAGGTGCTGGTGCGGGACCGGTGGAGCGGCCGGGTGGAGACGGTGAGCAATGCCCCGTTCCAGGCCGCCGGAGGCATGGCCCGCCGGGTGGTCACCATGCCCGCCCGCAGCAGCTACAAGGCTATGCGGTACTCCGGACAGTTTCAGCTGGATAAGTCGGCCGCCGGGCTGGAGCGGGTGGAGGTGACCCTGGGGGAGGCCTTCTGCGCCTGGCCCGGAGACCTGGTTACCCTGCAGCGCAGCGGCTGGGACTGGAATGGCCGGTATCGGGCGGCGGAGGTGACCGTGGGCATGGACGCCGGGGGCTGCTGGAGCAGGCTCGAGCTGGCTCCGCCGGACTTTGTGGTCTGAGAAGGAGGGCCGCCGGGGGCGGCCCCTGCAAAATTTTTGTGAGGTGAGCGTTATGTGGACATCGGAGCGGAATCGAAACCTGCCCCTGCGGGAGGCGGCGGCGGAGCTGGGAAGCGTCACGCTGGGGGGAGACCCCGCCGGAGTCAGCCTGGGGGGCGAGCGGCGGTGGCTGACTGTATACGGCCCCGGGGGCTACCGCTGGCGGCCCTCGGCGGGAAGCAAGGTGCTGGTGCTGAAGGCCGGTGCCGAGGGGGAGTCCCCCTGTATACTGGGCACCGCCCAGGAGGGCGGGGAGCTGAAATCCGGAGAGGTGGAGCTGTCGGGCGGGGTGTGCTCCGCCCTGCTGGGCCAGGAGGGGCTGCGGCTGACGGGGGGAGAGAGCGCCGCCCTGCTGGGACCCGAGGGCGTGAAGCTGACCGGCGGAGCCGGCGGCCTGGAGCTGAAGGGCGGACGGGCGGAGCTGAACGGCGACCTCTACCTCAACGGCCGCCCCCTGTATGACGTGGTGCGGGATATTTTGATTGATCTGCTGGGATAGGGGGAATCGGTATGGAGTGGAAGCTGATGGACGGGGACTACGTTCCCGACGGAATGGGGGGCCTCACCGCCCTGTCCGGCGGAGAGGAGGTGCTGGCACGGGTGCTGTACCGGCTTACCGCCCGGCGGGGGGCCCTCCCCTTCCTGCCCAATCTGGGCAGCCGGCTGTATCAGCTGTGCCGTGAAAAGCCCGCCGCCCGGCAGGCGCTGGCGGCCCAATATGTGGCCGAGGCCCTGGGGGAGGAGCCCGAGCTGACGGTGCGGGCCGTGGAGCTGGTCCAGACCGGGGAGACAGGGCTGCTCACGGTCCAGCTGGACTGGCAGGGCCAGGAGCTCACCGCGCAGCTATCGGTGCGGTAGGGGCTCCTTTACAACAAAGCTGATATATGGGAGACAACAGATGAAAACCATTGACGAAATTTATCAGGAGATGCTCGCCTGCTTTGGCGCGCGGACGGGGCTGGAGCCCCGGGAGGGCTGCGACCTGTCCGCCCGGCTGTACGCCCTGGCGGCCCAGGTCTATTCCCTGTACATCCAGGCCGACTGGGTGGCCCGGCAGGCCTTTCCCCAGACGGCCGAGGGGCTGTATCTGGACTACCACGCCCAGCTGCGCGGGCTGGAGCGCAAGCCGGCGGTGGCCGCAGAGGGACAGGTGGTCTTTACCGCCCTGGACGCCGCCCCCCTCCCCAGGGAGATTCCCCAGGGGACGGTCTGCATGACGGCCGGGCTGGTGCGGTTCGAGACGGTAAGCGACGCCGTGCTGGAGGCGGGCGCCCTCCAGGTGCAGGTCCCTGTCCGGGCCCTGGAGGCCGGAGCGGCGGGCAATGTGTCCGCCGGGACCATCCTCTCCATGGCGGTGGCCCCTATGGGCATCTCCGCCTGCAAAAACCCGGAGGCCTGCGCCGGCGGTGCGGACGGCGAGACGGACGACGTCCTTCGGGCCCGGGTGCTGGACACCTACAAGCGCCTGCCCAACGGGGCCAATACCGCCTTTTACCAGCAGGGCGCCCTGTCCTTTGACCAGGTGGCCGCCGCCGCGGTCATCCCCCGGCCCCGGGGGGTGGGTTCGGTGGACGTGGTGCCCGCCACCCTGGCGGGTCTGCCCGGCCAGGAGCTGCTGGAGGAGCTGCAGGCCTATTTTGACGCCCGGCGCGAGATTGCCGTGGACCTGCGGGTCCGGGCTCCGGAGACGGTGACGGTGGACATCGCCGTCCAGGTGGCCCACGGGGAGGGCCGGGACAAGGCCCAGGTGCTCGCCCAGGTGGAGCAGAGCCTGCGGGAGTGGTTCACCGGCCGCCTGCTGGGTCAGGATATCCTCCGGGCCAAGCTGGGCGAGCTCATCTATCACTGCGACGGGGTGGTCAACTACGCCATCACCGCCCCGGCGGCCGACTTGCCCGTCAACGACGACACGCTGCCCGTCCTGGGCACGCTGACCGTGGAGGAGAAGCCATGAGCCACGCCCGGTATCTGCGGGAGCTGCTGCGCCCTCTGGGCGTATATGATCTGTCGGCCCCCTTCAACGGCAGCGAGCTGGACGCCCAGGGCGCGGCCCTCGACGGGGTCATGGACCGGGCCGAGGAGGTGCAGCGGGAGGTCTCGCTGGTCACGGCGGAGACCTGGGGGCTGGAGAATACCGCCCGGCTCTTTGTCCGCCGCCCGGTGGCCTCCGACCCCAGAAAGCTGGCCTCCGCCCTGGCCGCCCTGCTGCGCATCGGCGGGGACAGCTTCACCCTGGACGCCATCAACGACACCATCACGGGCTGCGGCATCCCCGCTGTGGTGAAGGAGCTGGGGACGGGACAGGTGTCCGTCTCCTTTCCCGGCGTGGCCGGGGAGCCCCAGGGCTTTTCCGAGCTGAAAAAAATCATTGAGGACATTCTGCCCACCCACCTGGGGATTGAATACGATTTCTGGTTCTTGACCTGGGCGGAGCTGGAGGAGAATTTTCCCAGCTGGCAGTCCATCGAAACGCTGGAGCTGTCCTGGACCCAGCTGGAGACCTATGTGGAATATCTGTAACGCCAAGCGCCCCGGCACATTCTCTGTGCCGGGGCGCTTCTTTACCCGTTATTTCGTGGCCCAGTTTCCGGTGGCCTCGGCGGTAAGGTAGGCGTTGACAAAGCCGTCCAGGTCGCCGTCCATTACGCCGTTGATGTTGCTGGTCTCAAAGGCAGTGCGGTTGTCCTTCACCATCTGGTAGGGCATGAAGACGTAGGACCGGATCTGGCTGCCCCACTCGATCTTCAGCTGGACCCCCTTCAGATCGGAGATCTTCTCCGCCTTCTCCTGCATCTGCAGCTCCACCAGCTTGGCCCGGAGCATCTTCATACAGTTGTCCTTGTTCTGGAACTGGGACCGCTCCTGCTGGCTGGCCACCACCACCCCGGTGGGCTTGTGGATGAGCCGGACGGCGGAGGAGGTCTTGTTCACGTGCTGGCCGCCGGCACCGGAAGCCCGGTAGACCTGCATCTCGATGTCCTCGGGGCGGATGTCGATCTCCACGTCCTCGGGCAGGTCGGGCATGACCTCCACCGAGGCGAAGGAGGTCTGCCGCCGGGCGTTGGCGTCGAAGGGGGACACCCGCACCAGCCGGTGGACGCCGTGCTCCCCCCGGAGGTAGCCGTAGGCGTTTTCCCCCTCGATCATGATGGTGGCCGACTTGATGCCCGCCTCGTCCCCCTCCTGGTAGTCCATGATCTGGTAGGAGAAGCCGTGGCGCTCGGTCCAGCGGGTGTACATGCGGTAGAGCATCTGGGCCCAGTCCTGGGCCTCGGTGCCGCCCGCGCCGGGGTGGATGGTGAGGATCACGTTGGAGCGGTCGTATTCTCCAGTGAGCAGGGTGTCCAGCCGGGCGGTCTCCATGTTGGCCTCTAGCTGGGCAAAGCCCTCTTCCAGCTCGGGGATGAGGGATTCGTCCTCAAACTCGTTGCCCATCTCGCACAGGGCCATCAAGTCGTCCCACTGGCTCTGGCGCTTGTTTTGGCTGTCCACCTTGTCCTGGAGGTTTTTGATGCGCTGCTGGACCTTCTGGGCCTTGGCCAGATTGTCCCAGAATCCGTCCGCCGCAGATTCGGCCTGGAGCATATCCAGCTCGCGCTCGGCCCCCTCCAGGTCCAGCGCCTGGGCCAGCTCCTTCAGGGCGGGGGCGAGGTTGTTCAGCTTTACTTTATACTCGTCAAATTGGAGCATGTGTTTCCCAACTTTCTCAAGAAATAGATCCAGCTTATTATATCGGAACGGAGCGGAAAAGTAAAGGGGATTTGGCCTTGCTTTTTCCGAGAAAAGCTGTACAATAGAGTTGTGTAACCGAAGAAAAGCGTGTGCCCGAGTGGAGATGAAGGAGGATACTATGAGGAGACGTTTGATCGCAATGGCGGCGGCTGTCTGCCTGCTGATGGCGCTGGCGCCGGTGCGGGCTTTGGCCTACGTGAACGAGCTGGCGCCGGGGGCGTCGGGCAGCTACAACCGGCCCTGGAACGAGATGACCGAGGCCGAGAAGCAGCGCGCCAGGCTGGAGGAGATTTTGTGGTATATATGGCTGGCCCGGCGGTATGCGGTCATGTCCTTTACCGATGTGCCCGAGGACAGCTGGTTTTATTCCGGCGTGTGCTACGTCTGGCAGAACTCCCTGATGAGCGGCGTATCAGACACCAGCTTTGCCCCCGATGAGTCTACAAACCGGGCCATGGCCTGGACCGTCCTGGCCCGGATGAACAAGGTGGACACCAAGGCGAAGGACGGCGAGGCGTGGTATGAGCCGGGCCTGAATTGGGCGCTGAAGCAGGGCATCGGGGATGGAACCGATCCCATGGGCGGCGTCACCCGGGAGTATTTGGCGGAGATGCTGTGGCGGTGCGCCAACAGCCCCATCACCCCTGCGGACCTGAGCGGCTTTTCCGACCGCGGACAGGTGAACGCCCATGTGGAGAACGCAGTGTGCTGGGCGGTAGCCAATGGAATCCTGTACGGCTCGGACGGCAGGCTGTCCCCCCAGGGCGGCGTCACTCGGGCCGAGCTGGCGGAGATGGTGATGCGCTTTGGGTCCGTGCTGCACTGAGACACAGGAATGAAAAAAGCCTTGCGGGATAGACCGCAAGGCTTTTGTTCTGCCAGTCCGCTATATAAAGGCAGGTGGATTAAATTTGAACCATGACAGCAAGTTTGCAGTGGGGCTCAGGCGTAAAGAAAAATATTCATCCCGCCAAATATATGTTGACGAATATTCTTTTTTGTGATATGCTACAGATAACCCATGAAAAATAGATGGGAAGAAAGGAGTATTGACTATGTCCATTGGCAATCGTGTGTTTCTGAAACGTCCGATGCCCAGCCAGGAGCTGCTGGATGGCTTTGCCGGGATACCCGCAGCCAACATTGCCGACACCATGGGCCGTTCCTGCGCCATGAATCCCCGGATTAAGCTCATGAGCGGAGCTCAGGGAACTATGGTAGGACCCGCACTGACGGTGAAGGCCCGGGCGGGCGACAACCTGTTCATCCATCAGGCCCTGGATATCTCCCAACCTGGCGACATCATTGTGGTATCCAACGACGAGGACCAGACCCGGTCTCTTATGGGGGAAATCATGTTTACCTATGCCCAATATCAGCGCAAGCTGGGAGGGCTGGTACTGGACGGTCCCGTTCGGGACACAGACGCCCTGAGAAAAATGCCCCTCCCTGTTTATGCCACCGGCTCCACTCCCGGCGGCCCCCACAAGGAGGGACCCGGCGAGATCAATGTCCCCATCGCCTGCGGAGGGGTAAGCGTCAATCCCGGCGATATCATCGTGGCGGACGCCGACGGCATCATCGTCATTCCCCTGAAGGATGCTCCTGACGTCCTTCAGGCAGCAAAGAAATTCCATGAGCAGGACGCAGTCAAGGTAGAGGCCGCAAGAAACGGCACCTCCAACCGGGCCTGGGTGTCAAAGACGATTCAGGCCAAGAACGTGGAATTTTTGGACCGGGCTTATGGGGAGTAACGCCGCCCCGGACAATCGACTAAAAATATGAGGTGAAAAAAGTGAAGGAGTACTTATTCGCAAAAAAGTATTTGCCCCACCGCACTATGATTGCCTTTGCTCTGGGCATTTTCATCGGCCTGTTCTTCTATGATTTTTCCGTGTGGGTTAAGCCCTTCGGCACCGCTTTTATGAACCTGATCAAAATGCTCATCGTCCCCGTCATCTTTTTCAGCATCACCAGCGGCGTGGCCTCCATCGGCGATGTGAACAAGCTGAAGCGGGTGGGCGCCAAGGTGGTTGCGGTCTATTGTGTGATGACCGTAATTTCCTGTCTTGTCGGCATCGTGGTGGTCAATGTGGTCCACCCCGGCGTGGGCTTTGACACCAGCTTGCTCTCCGAGTACGACGCCTCTCAACTTACCACTCCCGACTTTGGAGCCTTCCTCCTGAACATGATCCCCAC
>Ga0209064_1003426_pt1 | contig 13966 bp, 19 predicted proteins | sample Inofromicrocosms_FD_187498 | JGI IMG/M metagenome (GOLD analysis project Ga0209064, IMG submission 187498) | Mouse cecum microbial communities from Vienna, Austria - Inoculum for glucosamine and mucus D2O microcosms (SPAdes) (version 2) | ecosystem: Host-associated > Mammals > Digestive system >... | reverse complement strand
CCTCCTGCTCCAGCAGCGCATTCAGCGTTTCTTCCACGCTCCCGCGAACCAGCTCCTTAAGTTGACCCTTGATTACTTCTTCATTTAGCTGTACAATCTTCTCTGACATGGTTTGCTCTCTCCTCTCAGAATGGTGTGTTGCTGCTTCATTCTACCAGAGGGCTGCAAACCTTGTCTTTTTTATTTGCGCAACTTATTGTACCTTATCCCGGGCCTTGGTTGACTTAGCGTGTGAAAGACACGGTATTTTGACGATAGGATAATGAAAGATAATGAGCAGCGCGGGAGCATTTGTTCTCCCGCGCTGCTATATGTTTGTTTTTGCTTGTTTTTAGGGACGGCTTGTCTCTCCAAGGAACTTGGCGATGTAGCTCAGGCACCGGCCCAAGGGCATAAAGAGGGCGCACATTAAGGCCGCGTTGCCGCAACAATGGAGCAAATCAAAGGGAATGCCGCTGACCCAGTAACTGAACCCTGCGTACAACCCGCCGGTGAGAGCATAGGGAATGGCGCACAGCGCACCGAAGCTCAACCCGAAAGCCCCGGAAAAGCAGGTCCACATGACCCTGGAGCTCTTCCGGCGCAGCAGATGGGTCAAAGACACCAGCAGCGGCCAGACGTAGAGGTAATGCAACCACCAGATGCCGAAGCCATAGGTGATGCCCTCCAAGAGGATGAATGCGCAGACGATGAGAGGAACCAGTTTGGGAAGATAAATCGTGTAAAGAATCAACAGAAGCGTTACCGGCTCGATATTGGGAAGCCCCGCCATGGCCACCTGCAGGGCAAACAGCAGACCGGCTAATAAACCGGATATTACGATCTGACGGGTGGTCATATCAATATCCGGTTTTCAGCGTAATCTCAAAATGGTCGCCGTCCTCGATGGGGGTGCTGTCGATTCCGGTATCAACGCGTCCGCCGCTCTTTGTGACGCACCACCACTGCTGGAGACTGTCATCGGCGGTTACACCGTCCACGGTGGTGATGTATAGACCAAAAGGCCCATCCTCGCCTTCGATGAGGCCCGCTTCCACCAAAGCCTTGCCTAGGACCTCTGCGTCTGTGGAAATCTGAAAATCCTTGCTGCTTTCGTCTGCGTAAATGACTTGAATATCCAGGTCCTTGGTCCCCTCTATGCCCTTGGGCCTGAAGCACATCCAGATTCCCAAAAGCACCACGACCGCAGCGGCAAGCGCCGCCAAAAGCTTCATCTGTTTCATATCCGTCCTCCATAATTTGAAAAAAAAATAAACACATCCGCCAAAAGGAAGGATGCGTCCATCACAGCGCTGCCCATTCTCGTGAGTGCATACTTCCATGGCAGAGTCGGCAATCCGGCTTAGCGCGTCGCGCATCACGGTGGCGGAACCGCACAGGAATTTCACCTGTTTCCCCGAATATCTACCATATTTTATTTTTTATTACTCCCAATTCGCTTCTGCGTTCCTAACGCCCTGATTCTAGACTTTAGTGTATAATAATTCATTCATCCGAATTATACAGATTATGCTTCAACTCTGTGCGCAGTAATTATTGTATAGCTATATGCGTTCACAGTTATTTTGTAGTGACCTGTGAAAATATACCAGTTCTTTCCGATCCTTTCAATTTTAGCATTTTTGTCCAGAATCTGCACCCCGCTCCATTGGACAACATCGTCTGTTTCAATTTGGCAGTTCCTTTTTATCCGCTCTACACCCATTTCTGTTGTATGAAGTTTATCAATGTTTTTCATTAAATCATTCATTCTTATACTAGCCTATGCATATTTGCCCATTGTGATTCACCGGGAGCACGAAGTCGGATTGGGGATTTTATTATACATAAATTCTTGGTTTTTGTCAAGGAAAATGGGAAATATGCGCAAAAGGAAGGAATATCCAAATGAAATGCCGGGCATTAACAATTGGACTGGCCGGTGCATAACGACCCGATTGGATATGGCGACTTGATACTGAATGGAGATCCAGAAGCCTATTTGAAAACTGTGACTGAATACAAGCCTTTGGATTAACCGAGGCAATGGAGCGTAATAAATCCACACTATACTAACGCCCGCAGGTTTGCAAATCTGCGGGCGCAGTGCTTACCTCACTCTCTTTTTAAAATAGGCCCATATAACGGCAAGGCACTCAATGCAGTATGCAGCTCCGAAAATCACATGACGGACAGCTGCTGTCTGCTCAGCTTCTCGCAAATCATTTTCTGTGTAAACAGTGATAGGTAGAATGGTTCCGTCCTTGGGCGTATATTGAAGGGAAACCACACTTTCGTTGCGGTCAATATACTCGCAAACTACATTGCCGTTCCGATCTTCAAGTCTGCGAGTCAATGCTTCTTCTTCGCTGATTTCATTTCCATACTCATCATAATAAGTGCCAGCTTCAATCTCCCTGGATGGAGCGGGAGTCTCTATAGAAGCATTGGAATGGTATCTCGATGATGCGGAAATATCTTGTTCCATATACTCAATGAAACTATCGTAGTCCTCAAATGCTGTCCCTTTCATGATGCTGTATGGTCCCCAAATGGAAGTGGCGAATTGATGGCCGGCAAAGGTTACAACCAAAAGAATGACAAGAATAATAGCGCAAGTGCGTTTCAGCTTATGATTGCGATGGTAAACCTCCGCCTCTTTTTCAGACAGGCTATACACAGCCTTTTTCAGGAGGGATGCATGGAGGAAATACAGAACGACTGCGTAGATTAGCAGGAATGCCGCAGCCCCTGTCGACCCCCAAATAAGCAGACGATCAGAGCTAAGACCCATATAAGCGTCCACCAAAATCATAGGGATGGTGAATCCAATAAAGGCCACTGTCAATCCAATAGATTTCTCCGCAATGCTGATCACTTTTCTTTTGAAATCGGAAAAGATCCTTTCATCCAGTCCAGCATCTTCCACACTGAAAAACGCTTTGTTCACAAAGACTGCTTGGCAAACGATACTGGCGGCAAAGAAGATTGCTCCCAGGAAGAAGCCGAGGATAGCTTTAAGGAAAGCAAGATTGCAGACCAGCGCCGCAATTATACCGACAACAGAAATACCTATGGCAATATAGGTATCGTTCTTATACTGCGAAAGCGTGGATTTTAGGAGACGCTGACGCTGTTTTTGACCTTTCGGACTGGTTTCATTATCTTCCGGGATTTCAATGCGCTCTGCGGGTGACTTGCGCGCTCCACGGAGCAGTTCATCGCAGGTAACATCAAATATTTCTGCAATAACAGGAATCACCGCCAAATCCGGCGCACCATCATCTCGTTCCCAACGGCTGACCGTTTTGTCCGAAACATTCAACCGCTCAGCTAAATCCTTTTGGGTCATTCCGTTGGCTTTTCGCAAAGCGGCGATAAAGCCGCCAATAGTCTTTTTTTCCATAGTGAGTCCTCCTTTTGATGGGCGGTCTGGGGCGGGCAGTTTGATTTCTTTGTCTCTATTCTAAAATTTCGGGAGTGAGAATACCACCCAATAGGCTCAGAATCACTCTCGGAATACGAGAATTAGCCAAGCAAAAGGCCAATGCCGACAGTATGGACTTCTACGTTTACATGGCGAAGGCGTTCCTTGAAGACAAGGACGCCCGGAACCAGGGCGGGGAGAAGCTGTCCCGGTACTATGAGTATGTGGTCATGTGAGAGAGGGAGGGCGTTTGCCCTCCCGTTTGATAAAACCTTTTTGCGCTCACGGTTACTAACGCGTTACTAATAAACCAAAAACACAGGAATGTTAAGAACCCCCTAGAACCATTGCGGTTCTAAGGGGGTTCCTTGGTGACCCGGCGGGGATTCGAACCTCGGACCCACTGCTTAAAAGGCGCAGACATAGCCTCTAATACCAATAGTTACACGGTTTTTTGACTTGCATCCGACTTGCACGGCGTTTCTTTCCCGCCCGGCTGGCCGGACAAATAGGCGTCCAGCTTGTCAACGGACTTCCGCTTGTGTATAGCGTCCAAGTGCGTGTAAATCCGCAGGGTGGTGCTCACGTCGGCGTGTCCCATCTGAGCGCACGCCTGAACCACGTCCACCCCGGCCAGATACAGCAGCGTGCAGAAGGTGTGTCGGAGCCAGTGCATGGTGATGTTCGGGATCGTCCTGTCCAGCCGCTTGGGGCCCGGCCTGCCGGACTTCCGCCGCTCCAGGTCCGCCGGGGTCCTGGTCCCGTATTTCTCGTTCAGAAGCCGCATATAGGAGCTCCAGAGCTTTTTCCAGGCTGAGTCCGTCATAACGCCGCCGTGGGCGCTGGGAATCACCAGCAGATTGTCCCGGGGCAGCTCCGCCATGTAGTCCGCCAGCCGCTGGGGAATATCCACCGTCCGCATGCCGGCGGCGGTCTTGGTGACGTGCCGGAGGCTGGGGACGCCGCTGGAATCGTACTCCATCACCTTGTTGACGGTGATGGTCCGGGCCTCCAGGTCCACGTCCGCCCAGGTCAGCGCCGCCAGCTCTCCCCGCCGGAGCCCGGACAGCATCATAATCACCGCCACGCTCTGGGCCCGGTGAGGCGTGTCCCAAATCCATTGTTGCTCCTCGGCAGTCAGTGCCCGCCGGTGCTCCTCCTTGCGGCCCACCGCCGTCAGTTCCACCTGTTCCGCCGGATTGGCGGGGATAACCCGGCCCACGGCGCGACGCAGGATTTGCCGGATTGCAGAGCGGTACAGGCTCACGGTGCGCTGGGAAAGCCCCTGATCCGCCAGAGTGAGCAGCACCCGCTCAATATCGTCCGCCCGGACCTGACCGATTTCGTAACCCTGGAGCTCCTCCTTCCAGAGCTTCACGGCCCGCCGGTAGTTGTCCATCTGGCGGCAGGTGATGCGTTCCCGCTCCTTCAGCCGCAGCCAGTCCTCCGCCCAGGCGGCGAAGCTGTCCCGCTGGGCAAGAACGTCCAGCCCCCGGCCAAGCTGGAGGCGGACGGCGGTTTCCTTTTCCTTCAGCTCCGCCGGGGACTTGGCGTAGACGCTCTTATACTGCCGCTTCCCGTTCTCGTCCCGGCCCAGGTATATCTGAGCGCAATAACGCCCGTCCGCTCGTTTTTTGGCCTTTGCCATGCGCTCAGTCCCAATTGATGGCGTTTTCGGCCACGTACTCCCCGGCTTCCAATTCACGGGCGGCGTGCTCCATAGCGGCGTGCTCCGCGGGCGTGGCCTTCGTGTAATCAGGGTCCCAGGCCAGGACCAGCTTTTTCACCAGCTCCAGGGCAAGCGCTTGGTCCGCTTCCGGCAGGATATTGACCATCTGTGCGATTTGCTGTGCGATTGGCGCCATACTTAAGCCCTCCTTACTTCTTGTAGATGTCTCCCCGGCTTCCTATATCCATGATATACAGGATTTCCAGCTGACTTTCCACCCCATATCTGTAAACGATTCTATATTTCCCCACACGGAGCCGGAAGCGCCCGTCATGGTACCCCTGCATAGCCTTGATATCACCCAGGGGCGGCTTTTGTGTCAGCCCGTGGATTCCGGCCCGTATGCGGGCTTTGGTAGGCCTGTCCAGGCTCTCCAACGCCTTTACGGCGGATTTCGCGTATCTGATTTCCATTGGGACGGTTCCTTTCCTGCCCTGGGCCTCTGGCCTGGGGCTTTTTGTTCGCCGGCGTGCAATCGTTGTCACTGCTCAATATTGAGCCGCCAGTTTTGGCCCCGTCTCAATCGGCTCAAAATTGACCTCATTTGACAGGGTTATCAAGCGAAGTCATTTTTGGAATCGCTCGAAGGTGCGGCAAATTTGACGCACCCCCCTATTCGCCATTTCCCGGCCCCTCTGGCGCGTCCGGGGGCGGGGTGGTATCTTTACCCTCTGTGGGGGCGGCTGGGGCTGTGGGGGCGGTTTCTGCGCGGCGGTCGTACCATTCCTGCATCGCCTTAGCATCTTCTTCGTTCATTCGGTCTTCTATGCGCTTTTCCACATCCCAATATAGAATTTCTTCAATTATGTCATCAAGCGGTACATTGTCCAATTTTGCAATTCTTTCCAGATCGTCAAGCAAGGTGGAATCAATGCGCATGTAGAGCCGAGCGGCTTTGTCAGACTTCCACTCTTTGCAGATGTCTTTTAGCCTTCGATGTCCATCCAAAAGAAAGCCAACTGAAACATTCAAAGCGGCGGCTATTGCCTGGAGCTGTTCGACCCGAGGTTGACGTTTGCCTATTTCGTATTGGCGGACTGTGATTTCACTGGTTCCAGACACCTCACCAAGTTGTTTTTGAGTTAGCCCCCTTGCCTTTCTGGCCTGTTTTATTCGTTCTCCTATCGTCAAGCCTTTCCCTCCTTTCATAGTCGCATAATAACATATCTTAAAAAAAGTTGCAACTGAATCTTTTTTGCTATTGACAGTTTCAACAGAATCTGTTATTATGTGCTCAGATTCAAAAGAATCGTAGGTGAAAACATGAAAGTAGACCGCAAAAAGCTGGAGCTGGCAATGGCGCGGGCCTGCATGGAAAGCCGGGACCTGCCCGCCGCTGCTGGACTCCCCCGGCCCACGGTGCAGAACGCCATTGTGGGCAAAGGCGTCCGGCCCGCTACCCTGGGCCGCATCGCAAAGGCGCTGGGTGTGGACCCGGCGGACCTGCTGGAGGAGGGCTGACCATGTACCTGCTAACCATGATCGCCGGGGCCTGGCAGCTCACAAGCTGGTTGTTCGCCCTGGTGGAGCGCATTGAGGAAGGAGGATGAGAACATGCACGCACCAAGACGGCCCAACAAGCCCCGCCGGGTGATCTACTCCATCGACGAATTGCCCGCATACTGCGACTGTTGTGACGTGGGGCTGTATCTCCGGGTAAATCCCGAGGTTGTGGCCCGCATGGCCCGGGAGGGCGTCCTCCGGGGGGCCAAGATCGGGCAAAGCTGGCGGTTCCGCAAGGCTGATGTCTTGGAGTACGAGCGCAAGCTCTTCGGCCTGGGAGGGGAGGGACAGCCCGTTGAATGAACACCCGCTTGACGCATTTCTATTTTACCGCTCCTATCGAGAGTCACTTAATGGTATGACGCAGAAAGATCAGCTTGCCACACTGCTGGCAATTATCGACTATGCGCTCTATGGGGTGGAGCCCACTTTAAAGACAAAAATGCCCGCCGCTGTTTTCACTGTTGCCCGTCCTATTATTGACGCGAACAATGCGCGTCGGGCAGGAGGAAAAAAGGGAGGCAGACCAAAAAAGAAAACCTTAGGTTTTCCTGATGAAGAAACCATAGGTTTTGAAAATGAAAAACCTGACGCATTATATAACGAAGAAATAAAGAATGAAAAAGAACCCCCTAATAGTCCCCCCAGGGGGAAGCGGGAGCGCTTCACGCCTCCAACCGTGGAACAGGTGGCGGAGTATGTGAAGCTGCGGGGGAGCAGGGTGGACCCACAAGGCTTTGTTGACTTCTACGCCGCCAAAGGCTGGCTAATCGGCAAGACCCCCATGAAAGATTGGAAAGCGGCTTGCCGGAATGCTGAGAGCTGGGAGCGGTGGGAGAAGTCAGCGGGTCCGGAGGAGCCCGACCACGCCAAACGGGGCCGTCTCGTTGTAGGCGAGGACGGGGAGGAAGTGGCGGTGTTCGATGGGTGAGTATCATCTGCCGGAGAACGCCGAGGCATCCATCATCGGCTGTCTGCTGCTGTGCCCGGATACCAAGCCCGCCGTTTCCCGTCTGGTCAACGAGGGCGATTTCTCCCCCGGCTTAAACGCCGCCCTGTTCTCTGCCGCCCTGGAGCTGGAGGAGCCGGACAGCGCCGTATTCCATGCGGCGGTGAAGCGCCGGGGATATACCCTGCCGGACGGATTCTTTCGGGATCTGGGAGACATCGCAATCTCACGGGCAAACGTGGAGCTGTACTGTTCCCTGCTGCGGGACAAGGCCCAGAAGCGCAATTTGTCCGCCCTGGCGGATGAAATGCGGGCCTCCATCGCCGGTGACCAGGAAGCGGCGGAGATCATTTCCGGGGCCCTTTCCAGGCTTGGAGAGATCGAGCGGGGAACGCTGGCATTGGACATCGCGTCACCGTCTGACGCCTGGGAAGCGTTCTTTGCGCATCGGGAAAGGGTCCTGGACGGCAAAGGAGCGGTGTCCACAGGCTTCCAGCCGCTGGACCGTATGCTGGGGAAGGGTATGCTTCGGTCCGGCCTGTACGTGCTTGCGGCCCGCCCTGGCATGGGCAAGACCACGCTGGCCCTCCAGATTGCGGACAGCGTAGCCAAGACAACAGGCCCCGTGCTGTTTGTTTCGCTGGAGATGGCCGTGGAACAGATTCAGGGCAAGCGCATTGCCCGGCTGACTGGTATCCCGTCGGATGAAATCCTGCTGGGGGATGAAAACAGCCTGGACTATGACAGGATTGTCTCCGCCAGCAATATTTTAAAAAACCTCCCGGTCTACATAAGCCGCCGCCCGGCGGCTACCGTGGCCCAAATCCGCCACATGGCAAAGTCTATTCCCGGTGTTCAGTGTGCGGTGGTTGACTACTTGGGTAAGGTCACTCCGGCGGACAAGCGGGCCTCCCGCTATGAGGCGGTGACGGACATTTCCGGCCAGTTGAAAACTCTGGCGGTGGAGCTTGGCGTCCCTGTGCTGGCCCTGGCGCAGTTGAACCGGGAGAATACCGGGCGGAGCGATAAGCGGCCCCAACTGTCCGATTTGCGGGACAGCGGCGCGATTGAGCAGGACGCCGACGGCGTGATTATGCTTCATCGTTCGGACTACTACGAACTGGACGAAACGCCAATGGGGGCCGGTGAATCGGTGGAACTGGAGATTATCGTCCGAAAGAACCGGCACGGGCGCATTGGGAGCTGTTCCGCCGGTTTCTTCCCGGCAACGGGAAAAATCGTAAAAATAGGGTAAAAATGCAAAAAGGAGAAGCAAAAAGTGTATTATATGAAAAACGGGAAGAAAAAACTCTTTATCGAGGATGACAACGCATTCACTCAGTGCCCCCGGTGCGGGCAGGAAATGCAAGTGGACCTTGCCGACGCTGTAATTGACGGTAGCCTGGACCTCTATGGAACGTCCTGGTACTGTGAGCGGTGCAGTAAGAAGGTGCGGAAGGAGAACGCAGAAATGAAAGATGCCCCCGCCGGTGCTGCGAACACTGGCGAGGGCGGGGCGGAACAGAGTTTGACGGCTGTATCCGCCTCCCATGATACCAGAGAAACGGAGGAAATGCAACCATGGTTTGTGCGGTGACACAAAAAGAACGTGCGCTTTACGATTGTGCCCGCATGATTCTGTTCGACGAATGCCCGCCGGACAATACGCACTATTTGTGCATGTCAGGTGAGGATGATACCCCGGATTGCGCCATGTGCTGGGACCATTATTTGCGTGGCGTTGCAGCAGGAGCTATTGAGATGCCGAAACGGAAGCGGGGGCAGCTATATGAACCAGGAACACGTCAAAGCGCAAATCAACCAAGCCCTGGACCTGCTCCAGCTCATCACTGAGGACCTGGAGGAAAACTTCTTCGGCACCGGCCTGGACAACGCCGTGAAGGCCAGGGCCTCCATGACAGTCTCTGCCCTGTATATCCTGGGTGACTATCTGCGGAATATCAGAAAGGAGGCCACAGTATGAATCAGACTGCAGAAAGATACACCCACAAGCCGAACCTGATGAAGGTAGCCTTGGAGCTGTCCCGCTGCAAGAACCCGGAGAAGGCCGTAAATGCCCTGGTTGCCCTGCTTGCGGCTGAGCCCGAAATACTCCAGACAGAGAGGAAGGAGGCCACGCCGTGAGTGGAAGATCATCGCAGAGAAAGGGCCGCGCCGCCGAGCTGGAGCTTGTCCGTCTTCTTCGGGCCCAAGGGATACCAGCGGAGCCTGGGAAGCCAGTTTCTTTCGGGGAAACGCCGGACATAACCGGGATTCGTGGTATTCATGCGGAGGTTAAGCGCCGGGAGAACGTCAACCTGTCGGCGGCGCTGGCCCAGGCGGCGGCGGATTCTGTGAAGTTCGGGGACGGGCTTCCCGTTGTCTTCCATCGGCGCAACCGGGAGACCTGGAGGGCGACTATGGCGCTGGAGGATTGGCTGGCATTGTATGAGGCGGCGGACCGGAAAAATCAAGAAAATGTGGGAAAGGAGGTAGCGAATGACGGAACGGCAAAAACGGGTCTTGGCGGCGCTGTTGACCTCTCCGAGCAAGGCGGCAGCGGCGGAGGCGGCGGGCGTCACCGTCAGGACCGTACAAAACTATTTGAGTGACCCGGCCTTTCGAGAGGAATATCAAAGTGCCCTGGAAGACGTGGTGATGGATGCGGCGAAACAGGCAAAGCAATCTCTTTCCCCGGCCCTCTCCACGCTGCGCGAGATCACCGAGGACCGTGGAGAGGACGCACAGGCCCGCATAGGCGCGGCCCGCGCTATTCTCACCAGCGGGCTAAAGCTGATCGAAACGGCGGATATTCTGACCCGGCTAAAGGAGCTGGAGGACGCAATAGCAGGAGGTCGCGATGGCTAGTATCGAAGCACGGCTTGCCGCCCTGGCGGCGGAGATCCGGCGGCGGCAGTTCGCCAATGATGGGCCGGTTGATGCCCTATCTCAAAGCTTGTTTGAGCTGGAAGGTGATCTTTTGGGCCTGGATGATCTGGGCAAGACCGCTTTCCTGGCAGAGTTGAACCAGGAAGATGAGGACGGGGCCGAAGGTGTGGGCATTGAACCGGAAACCCTGGAACGGTGGATAGCTGACATTCGGGAAAACAAAAAACTGATTTGGTAGAGGAGCTAATTTCATGAGTAAATACAAACATTTTGCCGAGAACCTGGACACAGCTTTTAAGACCGCACGGGAGAAGTACATGAACGCCTATGACGCCGTGAAAGCGGCAGAAAAGCGGGTTGAAGACGCCAAGACTGAAAAGGATGAGTATTTCAAGGGAGATGCCGACATCCACCGGGCCGAATGTGCGACGGCCCTTCGCAAAGCTGAAATTGTCTTTGAGCGCACAGCAGAGGGGATTTGGCCCGCCTTTGATGAAGTCCGGGACGAACTGACGGCAAAGCTGCGGGCGGAGATCCAGGCGGACACCATCGCCGCCCCGGAGGACATTGACCCCAACGGCATGACCTTGCTGCAATCCGGTATCCTGCGGGTAGATGAACTGGAATCCCTTGCGGAACGGTATGCCGAAAATTATACAATGCTGCGGATTCTGGGCCAGCATGCCAAAGCCGCCGCCGACAAAGCGGAGGACACAGATGCCCGGTGGCGGCTGGTGAATATCAGCCGGGCAGCGGGCAGAGACCCGAGCTTTGTTGCCTCCATCTCCAAGACGTGGGAGCGGCTGACCGAGGCAACGATTGAATCCTTCTGACAAACAAAGGGCCGGGGAATGATCCCCGGCCCTTGCTTTCTGCGAAAAATCGTGGTATTCTGACAGCAGGAAAGAATCATCTTTCAGCGCTGCCAGTAACGGCGGACGGTTGGCCCCTTGACAGGGGACACCTTCTTGCCCCCTGATCTTTGGAAAGGGGGCTGCCCTATGGTTACATACAGTGAGCTTTTCGCTTACTCCCTGGTTATCATCGGTATTTGCGGCCTGTTCATTCAGGCGTACAAAAAGAAGTAACCGCCCCTGTGCCCACAGTCCGGCGGTTACTTCTGTAACTTAGGCTAGGGCCAACCGTCTACCGGCAGCGCCCTTTCTATGCTTATTATAGGCCGTGTCGGCCCTTCTGTCAAGCCTCTGACTTCTTGTCAGGGGCTTTTTTCATTTTCCGGGCAATGCTGTCCCGCTGGGCCTGTGTCTCTACCGCTCTACCAACGAATACCGGCAAAGTCTCTCCCGCCGCCGGGGGAAGGTCCTCAAGCTCCGCCCAGGAACCAGGGCCGAAAATCTGGCGGTGTACTGCCGGGTCTGTAAGACGGAATCGGTTGTGGATATTCTTACTTAGGAAAACATCAGTGACTTGCATCTTGACTTGCACGCATCAAAAAAGTATCGGTTTTTTGGGCCATTTTGGAGCGTGTTTTCCAAGAGCGCGCAAAAAGAAAATCCCTTGTAAGCATTGCACCGCAATGACTACAAGGGATTTCCTTTGGTGACCCGGCGGGGATTCGAACCCCGGACCCACTGCTTAAAAGGCAGTTGCTCTGCCGACTGAGCTACCGGGTCACATCCTGATGAAATGGGCGCTGGGCGCGGCGCAGCCAGCGCCGTTTCCTGTTCCCCATCGGTCCGCAAACCAGAGGAGCGTTTGTGGACCGAGAGTGAAAAAATTTCCCGTCCGGCGCAATTTTCCGCCCGCAGGGCGGGAAACGGAGCGGCAAGGGGAATTTCTGAGCTGGCAGGGACGGCTGGACTCGAACCAGCGCATGAGGGAGTCAAAGTCCCTTGCCTTACCGCTTGGCTACGTCCCCATGTGCGGAAAAAGCGCGGGGACCGGGGAAATGCCCCGATCCCCTGCTTGTGTGGGGTGGGAGATGGGACTCGAACCCACGACACCCGGAACCACAATCCGGTGCTCTAACCAACTGAGCTACACCCACCACATATAACCGTCTGACTGCGTTTGACGAACGCCCAAAGGAGAGCCTGGCACGCCAGAAGGGACTCGAACCCCTGGCCTACTGCTTAGAAGGCAGTTGCTCTATCCGGCTGAGCTACTGGCGCGAATTTGGATGGAGCAGGTGACGAGAATCGAACTCGCATCCCCAGCTTGGAAGGCTGGTGCCCTGACCATTGTGCTACACCTGCATATGCCCTCCCTGGAAATTGTCAGCTTGGACATCATAACATGAAACCGCATATCTGTCAAGCGGTCTTTGCGGTTTTTCCGGAAATTTTTCTCATTCCCCCAAGGCCAGAAACGCCCGGAACAAAATCCGCCCCGCCGGACTGCCCTCCAGCCGCTCGGGATGCCACTGGACCGCCCACACCGGAAGACGCCGGTGGACCAGCGCCTCCACCACGCCGTCCTCCGCCCACTGGACCGCCCGAAGGCCGGAGCCCAGCCGGTCCGCCGCCTGATGGTGGGCGCTGTTCACCCACCCGCCGGACAGCGGCATGGGGGCGCCGGGGGCCCGCCGGACCGGATGGAGGCCGTCGGCGCCGCCGCGGGCGCCGTGGCCGGGAATGTCCTGCGCCAGCGTTCCGCCGAAGAAGACGTTGACGGTCTGAAGGCCCCGGCAGATGCCCAGCACCGGCTTCCCGGCGGCGGTGAAGTCCTGGAGCAGGGCCAGCTCCGCCTCGTCCCGCTCCGGGTCCAGATTTCGGGAGGCGGCGTTCGCCTGGCCATAGCGCCAGGGCTCCAGATCGCCGCCGCCGGGGAGAAGCAGCGCGTCCCCCAAAAGGGACCGCCGCTTCCGGCCGAACACCGCCCGGCCTCCCGCGGCCTCCACGGCCCGCCGGTAGTTGGGAAAGGACTCCGCCTCTCCATAGATGTACACGGTTTTCCCCATGCGCGCCCCCCCTTTGCTGCTTTAGTCTATGCGCCGGAGGGGCGAAACGGTCCCACAAAATTTTAAGCTTATTTTCAGCTTTGTGAATATTGACTTGGCGGGAGGTTCGTAGTATGATCTTCCTTGGTCCTGCTTTCAAGGAACCACGAGAGTAAACAGAATGGAGGAACCTCGAGATGAAAAAATGGATTGCTTTGATGATGACGCTTTTGCTCATTCTGGCCTTGGCCTCCTGCGGCGGAAACTCCGGCGGAGATTCCGGCGGCGGCAGCTCCGACAGCAGCAGCTCCGGCAGCGCCGGCGCGGGCAGCGGCGAGGTTCGGGCGGAGGACGGCTATGCCGAGGCCCGTATTGGCGATGTGGTACATTCCTATTTTATGGATTTCAGCGTGAACAGCGCCTATACCACCAGCGAGTATCACGGTCACACCGCTCCGGAGGGCAAGCAGGTCCTGGTGGTGGAGATGACGGTGAAAAACACCTTCAACGAGACGCTGCCCATGTATGACGATGACTTCCAGGGCCAGTGGACCGCCAGCTCCGAGACCGAGGAGTTCGCCTGGCCCATCA
>Ga0209064_1003418_pt1 | contig 14000 bp, 13 predicted proteins | sample Inofromicrocosms_FD_187498 | JGI IMG/M metagenome (GOLD analysis project Ga0209064, IMG submission 187498) | Mouse cecum microbial communities from Vienna, Austria - Inoculum for glucosamine and mucus D2O microcosms (SPAdes) (version 2) | ecosystem: Host-associated > Mammals > Digestive system >... | reverse complement strand
AAGCGAGTCCCCACAGGAACCAGTATCCGCATACTCATAGGATACCGGTCCGGTTAAAAGCGCATTTGCTTGCGGCGTGAAACCGGCCATTAGCAGACATACAAGTAATACAGAGATTATTTTTGATGCTTTTTGCATGGCATATCCCTCTCTTTTCCATAATTTTGTTCCTGGCATTTTAGCCCGAAACACATTTCTATCCATATATATCACATCACACTACATTTGTCAACTGAAAAGCTATAGCAAATTAGGCCAAGGCTGTCACCCCCGGATCATCTAGGAATGACAGCCTTGATATATGCTGCGGTTGCCGTAGGACTGGTGTCCTAAAGAGAACGCTTATCGAAAATCAATGGTGACTGTTTCAGTTTGAAAATTGTTGATACATCCAAGAGGCAGGCCATTTTTGCCATGTTGCGTTAAACTCTTTTGAAATGCAAAGGTATTCATACGGGAATCTGACTTGACTGGCCAAAAATCCTTTGTCACTGGGCATCTCATCAATTATTCGGCAAAGCCTGGGAGCAATAGGTTGCAATAAATCAAGTTGCCCTTAACTGCCCCTCTACTTTATAAGACCATAAAACCGTAGAGTTGCAACATGAAATTTGAAAATTTTTTAGAATCATATTTCCTCATCTAACTCCTGCTCTAAAAGATGGTAGGCAGCCCGTCTTGCGCGTGTAAGGGCCATTCGGACGCTGCTTGATTTCACTCCTAAATCTAAAGCCATTTCTGGTGTGGATTTTTTTAGGATATAGTAAGCATCTAATAAGTAACGGCTCCTCCCGTCCAGTCTAGGCCAAATACGGGTTAGCCTGTCTAAGTCGCTCTCCAGCACCAATCGCATCTCAATTTTATCTCGGTTAAAAATTTGATCGGCCAAATCGCTTTGCTCATCGAAAGGAAGTTCTACATGTCGGCTGCTATCCCGCAAATAGTTTCTTGCACTGTTTTTCGCTGCTGAGATAACATAGTTGACTAAATGGTTCCGATCTTTACAACGCAGTTCCCCAAGCCGTTCAATCAGTTTTATAAAAACCTCCTGCATTAAATCCTCTGCAACCCATGTATCGCTCACAATTTGAAAAATCTCATGATATATTAGCCGGTTATATTTTTGATACAACACTGTCATGAATCTTCGGTCGGCATCATCTTCAATGACTAAAACAAAATACTGTATCATGCTCCTTTATTCCCCCTTTAGTGCCTTTTACGTTAGTTAATTTATGTGTACTTTTACCTCCCCTGGCGTTTTCCACGCCTTCTATAATATACATGTCGAAATCAGGAAAAAGGTGACATCTATATAATGTTTTTTACAGATTTTAATCAGGTGTTTCCCATCAAGAGGCAAAACCATCCGTTGAACGGGTGGTTTGAGCGGGGCTCTATTACCTGTGGCAACTCCCCAAAGAGAGTGCCGAAAAGGTCCGACAACCACAGAATGGTTATTGTGACTCCCCCGTGGGTTGTAATAGGACGGTAAGGGAAAGATAACCGCCATATGAACTGCTAAAACTAGAAATAATCACCGAGATTTAAGAGTTGCTTTCGTGCAACTCCGATTTTTTGAGAATTTATGTTGCGTATTGGGGAGAAGGCTGTCTTTATATTATAGAGGCAGTCATGAAGGCATTGCTTCCGTAGATAACTTTTGCTCATACACGGAAATATTTGTTGCCTTCAATAAGGGGGGATCATGCAAGAAGCCTCAAATATTTAAGCAAATGGATGTGATAACACAATTACTTGACAAATCTGTTGCAAACCCTAAAAAATATTGCTTATATGAGGAGAATATGGTATGATACAAAACACATTCCAAAGGTTTATAAGTCTGCTGCTTTCTCTGACGATGCTCATGTCGTTAGCGTCCACTGCCTTTGCAGTGGATACCGGAGCAGATACGCCCGCTGATTTTACTGGCGCTGACATTGAATCTGTTGTATCTGTAAATGCCACGCTGTCAGAGGAAGAAGTTGCAAAAAATCTTTTTGAAAGCCTTTCTGAAGAAGCAAAGCAAATTTTCCTCGCACAGATTGCCACTGACCCAGAGCTTACCGAATTCCACCGCGAAAATGTAGACCCCTCTTTTGACCCTCAAACTATTCCTGTAGCATATGCGAATAGCGAAGTGGATAGAGTCCGTTCTGGACTTATTAATTTGGGATTTTCTACATCTGTCACATATTGCTTCGTAAATGTGGCGAGTGAAATCAGTGCGCAAGTAGGTGCCTACGCCACAGCTTCGGCTTCCCAAATTTATGAGATACTTGTTGGATTGGGTTTAGCCTCTGCTATGGTATCCTGGTGGGATGAAATTGACACGAGATTCGGTGAGATTGTAAACGAATTTAAGGAGGCATTCGCTGAGAAACGCAGTGCAGTATCCAATGCACTGTGGGACACCAGAGATGATGCTGCCAGTATTTATTATGAATCACCAGTAACATCCGTAAGATACTACGATGCTACCTCTACAACGCTTCCAAGAGTTGTCATTCGTCATGCTAACGGAGACGAAGAACGATTTATCTGCGATGTGTCAGCAGAAAATTTTCGTCCACGGACAAACAAATTCTATGTTGCCGCCCTTTTGCGAGATAGCAATAGGAAGATGCACTTATGGGTTTGTCCAGATACTATCGATTATGCGACTGCACTTGCAATTAGGTATATAAATTATGAATATGTAGGAATCATGACAGATAGCCGCAATTTGGCTTCACATTTTGCCCGGCAGTCACCAGGTGTAACATTAAGTCCAGATAAGATTAAATTCCATCCTAATGAGAGCCACAAAGATAATCCTAACTATCTTCCTCACTATCATCCGCTCAACTCTTCAGGAAGAACCGACAAACAGATACACATCTGGTATTATGGCTAAATAGTAAATGACTGACATGCTTTTATAAACACATTATTTTATGGATACCAGAGCGAAAAGCTGAAATTGGTTGTTGAGACTTACGGGCTGTCTATACGCAGCCCGTAAGTCCTACAAATCATATTGTATTGGGAGGATTATAAGTTTGAAACAGCAGGAATCAATTGCAAACCGGAAAAAGGGCATAAGAAACCAGGCCCTCGATAGAGAGCCAGAAAATGGAAATTAAGAAAGGGAGTGTTACGAGGATATATTTACCTCATCGGAGAAAATGTAACCACGCTTGCGAAGCAGTTCCAACCCCTGAGCCTTGGAAATGATAACGGAATGCTCCGTCAGCTTGACAGCGAGATAACCTTTAGCGGAATAGGGCTCCAGTTTGGACAGGACGTTCCAGATAGCGGTCAGGAGCATCCGGCACACAGCGATGATTGCTTTCTTGTGGCCGCGGCGGGCCTTGATTCTGCGGTAGCGGTCCTTGCATTCGGGGTACTTGTCGGATTTGATGACAGCATTTGCAATTTGAACCAGCAGGGGTTTCAAGTAACAACCAGCTCTGGAAATACGGGTAGATTTTACCTTCTTGTTGCTCTGGTCATTACGAGGACAGCAACCAGCCCAGGAAACCAAGTGTTTTGCAGAGGGGAAAACCGACATATCCACGCCAATCTCAGAGATAAGCGCCACAGCCGTCAGCGGAGCGGCGGCAAAGCCAGGAACTGTGCGAATCAGTTCCAATTGATAGGAATACGGTTCCGCAAGCCGGGAGATTTCGGATTCTATATGTTCCCGGTGTTCCTTGATCTGGTCGATGTGGAGCAGGCATTCCTTGAGTTTGGCGGCCTGTTCACGGGATATCGCTCCGTCCACGGCAGCTTGAATTTCCTCGACAGGGTGCTTGCAGCGCCGGTCGATAAACGGAGCTACGTCAAACTGCTCACCGGAATGGTCCAAGATGTACTGGATAATGGAACGTGAGGATTTTCCAAACACGTCAGAAAACACATCATCCAGCTTCAGATTGGAGACGGTCAGGCAGTTTTGGGCACGGTTCTTTTCCCCGGTCAGCATATTGGTGAGCTTCATGCGGTAACGCATCAGGTCGCGGAGCTGGCGGATGTTGGGTGGCGGGATAAAGCTGGGCTTGACCATGTCGCACATATACAGGTCGCAGATCCACTTGGCATCCTTACGGTCGGTTTTGTTGCCCTTCTGTGGCTTTGTGTACTTGGGGTGGGCCAGCGTGACCCAGCAGGTCTTTTCCAGAATGTTGAATACCGGAATCCAGTATTTCCCCGTGGATTCCATACAGACATCCGAGCAGGAGTATTTGGCAAGCCAGTCAGCTAACTCGTGTAATCCCTTGGAAAACGAGGAGAAGCGACTCTGCTTGTACTCTGTCCGGCCATTGGAATCCGTGATGCCGATACAGGCATATATCCAGGTCTTGTGAACATCCAGTCCACAACAGTTTTTGCGGTGAATCTTAAAGGCCATTGGTTCCCTCCCTGCGCAGTATTGAGGAGGCCCGGCAGGGACTGGTCACCCGGCAAAATCGAGTCGATTTGAAAGAGATAAGTTTACGGGCTACTGTCTTGCGCCATTCGTTGATGCCTTTACGGGTGGCCGAACCATATAGATATGCGGGGTTGCCGCTATACAGCCCCGCCACTTACCTCCACGGTTTGTGTAGTCTACCGAACACTCCCGTGGATACTATATCAAATCTTTTTTATCAGCGGAAGCACCTGTGTTTCATAACCTCGTCGGTGCCTTTCGCAGAAAGGCTGTGTATATATATGACAAAATGGATTGCCTATTATGGGTGTGGTGATGATTATTACGGGTATGTCGAAGAGGAAGATAGGATAATTGATGAATCTTTTCGTCAGTTTCTGGATGTATGTTGGCCACATGTTGATTATTTTACATTTTCCAGCTGTAGAGATGTTGCTGTAAGTGAAGAACGGCGCTATGGTGACTTTTGTGAACTGAAAAAGGAATTGACACCTTTTTTCGCGGGAAGAACTACACGAAATGAGTGGTTCGGATATGGTTTTTCTAATAGTAAACAGGCCGAAATCTGCATATACCGTTACAAGGCATCCAAGGAAGCAAAGGAGATAATTTTATCCTGCTATAGGGATATCTTTTTCCAATTTCCTGTTGAAAGACCAAGCATCGAGCAGCTTAGAGCGTTTGATGATCTCTGTTTATTCAATCAGGGGAAACTATTTTATGGAAGTGTTTGCCATGAATATGAAGCCTATCTTTACCCATTGACGATGCAAATGCGCTCTGTGGTGGCTTCGCTAGGAAAATGGAGCCCCTGTGAATGGCGCGATGAACGTGACCGGCGGGATATCCACCAGTACAATTGGACAGACGAGCCGACCCCAATTTAGCGCCAGCTTATCCACACAAATATGTATTGCACTATTTATCTCCATAGAGATTGAGGAGCGGCCAAAGTGATTTGGCCGCTCCTGTTTAACTTATAGGCAAGCTCCGATGGGAATCAACTGATTTCCTGCCCCGTTAGATACCGTTCCAGCGTAAGCGTCAAATCTAACAGCGACTTGCAATAAATTGAATTCTGTGAAAGAATGCTCCTGTATAGTAGCGGATAGTATACGCAAGTCGCGAATACTATCCGCAATACGGGGGTGTTTTTATGAGCACAGAATTACAGCAGCTAAATGGGCAAAATAAAGTGGCTCTGTGGGCAGAGCGGATCTCGGAGTGCCGGAACAGCGGTCTGAGCGTAAAGAGCTGGTGCAAAGGGAAAGGGATCTGCGAGGCGACATATTACAAATGGCAGAAGAGGATATTTGCAATGGCTCAGGCACAACAGGAACCACGGTTTGCTGAGGTCACTCCAGTGATGGAGGCGAAACGGGGCAGCCAGATCGCTATCAGTATCCAGGCCGGAGGTGTTGAGGCAAATATCCATAATGGAGCAGATCCTGCCACAGTGGAAAGCGTATTGCGTATTTTGAAGTTATGCTGAATGATTTCAAGTGCAGCTGTCCAGTGTACATCGCCTGCGGTTATACGGATCTGCGCCGGGGCATTGATGGCTTGGCCGGTATCGTGCGCACGCAGTTTCAGATGGATCCGTTTCAGACAGCATTGTTTTTATTTTGCGGGAGGCGGCGAGACAGGATCAAGGCACTGTACTGGGAGGGGGATGGATTTCTGCTTTTATATAAGCGGTTGGAAAGCGGCAGTTCGGTTCCTCGTCTGAGAAACTGGGGGAGGAACTGATGGACCAGCTTTCGCTGGACTTCAATGAAGCGGAAGCCTATGCGCATGGAACGAAATCCGCCACAGCGGAGCAGGAATTTCAGCGGCAAGGGCTGAAACTGTCCCGACAGACAATGGCCAACTGGGTGCTGAATGTCTCGGATACCTGGCTGCGCCCGATTTATGATGTGCTGCACCGGAATCTTTGCCGGGAGACGGTCCTGCATAGTGATGAAACGACGCTGCAGGTGCTGAAAGAGCCAGGCAGGCCCTCCGCGAGCAAGTCCTATATGTGGCTGTACCGCACCAGCGGCTGCGTGGAAAGCCCGATTGTCCTGTATGAATACCAACCAAGCCGTAAGGCGGCTCATGCGGAAGAGTTCTTACAAGGATTCTCGGGCTGGCTTCACGCGGATGGCTACCAGGGTTACCACAAGCTGCCTGAAAACATCCGTGTCGTTGGCTGTTGGGCCCACGCACGAAGGAAGTTTGATGAGGCCTTACAGGTACTGCCCAAAGAGGGGCGAAAAGGTTCCCTGGCCGCGACCGGTGAATGTTATTGCACCAGGCTGTTCCAACTGGAGGAGTCTTTTGCGGAATCGATGCCAGAACAACGATATACGAAGCGCCTGGAACAGGAAAAACCAGTTCTGGACGCTCTGTTGGTGCATATACCGGACAGCGAGAGCCAGGTGCACGGAGTTTTTGAGCCACCTCGCCGGAGGTGAGGGCCAGATGAAGAATCCGCTATAATGAGTGAGGCACAGGGAACTGTGACTAACAAAAATGGCGGAGGAATCGTCAATGACAGACTATCGAGAGATACTGAGATTGGGCAATCTGAACTACAGTCAGCGCTCCATAGCGCAGGCCGCAGGGTGCTCCAGAAACACCGTGGAGAAGGTCTTACGAACAGCAAGCGTGAAAGGAGTACAGTGGCCGCTGGAAGAAGATGTGGTCAACGGGGATCTGGAGGAACTTCTGTTTCCGGAGAAATACCGGAACGCGAGGATGTATACCGAGCCGGACTACCCGTACATCCACCGGGAGCTGGCGAAGCCGGGGGTGACCATGACGCTGCTGTGGGAGGAGTACTACCGGAAGTGCCACGAGGCCGGGGCAACGCCGTACATGAGTACGCAGTTTGGGGACAAGTACCGGAAGTGGGCGCGGGTGACGAAGGCCACCATGCGCATCCAGCACAAGCCCGGAGACGCCATGCAGGTGGACTGGGCGGGCGATACCCTCCCGGTGTATGACCCGGTAACCGGAGGGCAGAGTCCGACGTACTTGTTCGTGGCCGTGCTGCCATGCAGCTGCTACACTTACGCGGAAGCCTGTGAGGATATGCAGACAGAGAACTGGCTGAGCTGCCACGTCCACGCCTTCCAGTATTTTGGCGGCGTGACCCGGCTGTTGATTCCGGACAACTGCAAGACCGCCACTACGGCTAACACCAGATATGAGACTGTGCTTAACCGCAGCTACCAGGAACTGGCTGAATACTACGGCACGGCAATCGTTCCGGCCCGTGTCCGCAAGCCCCAGGACAAAAGCGCGGCGGAGGCGTCCGTGCGTTTTGCGGAAACATGGATCATTGCGGCGTTGCGAAACCGGAAATTCTTCTCTATCCGCGAGATGAACGAGGCCATAGCAGAAAAGCTGGAGGAACTGAACAACCGCCCGTTCCAGCGGATGGCGGGCACACGCCGCAGCGCCTGGCTGGAGGAAGAGAAGCAGTACATGCTGCCGCTGCCTGCCGTGCCCTTTGAAGCCGCTGTTTGGTCTGTTGCCAAGGTCCCCAACGATTATCTGGTATCCGACGGCAGGAACAAATACTCTGTGCCGTACAACCTGATTGGCGAAAAAGTGGATATTCGCGTGACAAAGACTGCGGTGGAGGTATTCTACCACGGTAGCCGTGTCGCCAGCCACCGCCGCTTGCAGACGCTCCAGCGCGAACCGCTGGTAAAACTGGAGCATATGCCGCTGGCGCACCAGAAGTATCTAACATACAATGCCGAGGATTTCAGCCGCTGGGCCATGTCTATTGGACCCATGACGGAGAAGGTGGTGCAACACTTCCTGACCTCCGCTACGGCTCCGGAGCAGGGCTACAAAGCCTGTGCCAGCCTGACAAAGCTGGGCGAACGCTACGGCAGGGAGCGCCTGGAAAACGCCTGTGGGCGGATCCTGGCATACAGCACAAAGCCCTCCGTCCGCAATATTAGCAGCTTCCTGAAAAACGGACAGGACCGTCCTGTGAAAGCGGCCGAGCCGGACAAGCCCACTGTTTCCAACAGTTACAGCATTACACGCGGAGCCTCCTACTTCCGGAAGGGAGGCGAGGGCTGATGGTACTTCAGGCAACCATTGATATGCTTGTTGGAATGAAGATGACCGCCATGGCGGCGGAGCTGTCCAGCCAATTACAGGACTCCTCTTTCAATGAACTCGGCTTTGAGGACCGGCTGGGGCTGCTGGTGACTGCCGAGTGGAACCGCCGCCAGACCAATACAGTGAAGCGGCTCATTCACAACGCCCACTTTGCCGCCCCGTTCGCCGCAGTGGAAGAGATCTCCTACTACGAGGACAGGAAGCTGGACAAGGCTCAGATGCTGCGCTTCTCTACCTGCAAATTTGTGGATGAGGGCCACCACATCATCCTCAAAGGCGCTTCCGGCAACGGCAAGACCTACATCGCCTGCGCCTTGGGCAACGCCGCCTGCCGCCGGTTCAAGAAGGTCCGTTATGTCCGTATGCCGGAGCTTCTCGACGAGCTGAGCATTGCCCGCAACGGCGGCGAACTGAAGAAATGTCTGGCCTCCTACAAGAAGGTGGACCTGCTAATCTTGGACGAGTGGCTCATCCGGCCTCTCTCGCCCCAGGAGTCCTACGACCTGCTGGAAATCGTGGAGGCCCGCTGCCAGCGTTCTATGATCTTCTGCACCCAATACCAGTCTGAGGGCTGGTATACACGCATTGATCCCAATCCCGACTCCGGCAGCCCTGTTTCCGAGGCAATCATGGACCGCATCATCCACAACGCTTATGAGGTCCTGGTTGAAGGCCGCGTCTCCATGCGCGAGCGTAATGGCCTGAAATCTTCTCCCTCCAAAGGCGGTGAGGACGATGCCTGACTGCCCCTTCAACCCCTCCGCTTCCCCTTGTGAGCTTGAATTGAATTTGATGATCCTGCGTGAAGCGGAACGGGAATCCTTGGAAATCTTCTATGCCATGCGGGAGGAGTTGCACTTTTACCTGAAGCGCACTCAGATGTTGGAGACTATTTTGACTGCCAACGGTATCCCTATCCCCGACTACGATGACTGATCCCTGGCTCTGCCCGCCCCCACGGCTGGCAGAGCCTTCACTCTAAAAATGCTCTCGCAGCAGTGATGCTCTACTCCCGCATGGTGGGGTCCTACAGCTGGCTTTCTACTCCGGCGGCCTGGCTCAATTCCTCCGTGCACGTGGCTCTTGGCCTCCGGTATATGCACTGTTGGTATGGGCAAATGACACGATTTCCAAAACGGCACCAAAATCCGCTCTTGGGAAGGCTCTGCATTATCTGCTGGAGCAGTGGACATACCTGGTACGCTATCTGGAAGACGGCAGACTGGAACTGAGCAACAACCGCGCTGAGCGCAGCATTAAGCCTTTTGTGATGGGCCGGAAGAACTGGCTGTTTGCCAACACTCCGGCTGGCGCTCAATCCAGTGCGGTGATCTACAGCTTGATTGAAACGGCAAAGGAAAACAAGCTTGACCCCTACCGATACCTGCTTTGGGTCCTGCGGACTGCGCCGGCGCTCAGCCAATCCAACCAATCCTGGGCTGAATGTATTCTGCCGACCAATGCTCCACAAAAATGCCATGTCCCTCAATAATGATTAATCTCCACCTCCGCGCATTTGCGCCAAGGTGGAGGTTTTTATACGCTGTTAGTTTTGACGCTTACGTTCCAGCATAGTGCTGAAATCCTGTTGGAAAAACTCTTGATTATCAGACTGATACTGATAGGGGAAAATATCGCCTTGATACCCGAAGGACAGTTGAATGCTCCCATCATTTTCCAGGGACAATGCCAGTATATGTCCTGGGCCCGGATTCATCCACCCATCGTCATCTACGCTCATGCCACCCGCAAAAAACAGCTGCGTCTCAGGAGCAATACGCGCAGAAAAATTCAAAATGAAAACCAGATACCGCGCTCCGTCTTTGCAAAAGACACCGGCAGGTTCCAAATTATCAATCCGGCTGTCCTGATAGAAGGTATCTCCGGCCTTGGTTCCTCCATACTGTGCTTGGAAATTTTCCAAATCCGGCAGACATATTTCCTGAATGTAGCGCTCCGCCTCGGCTGTGGCTTGAGGCTGTAGTTGTTCAAAATATGCGGCGGGCGTTTCATCAGTATCTAATGGCAGCAGATCAGAGCTGTCCTTGATGATCCTCCAGAACTCCCCTTGCATATATTGAGTGTCTAACGGTTTCTTATCCGCTTGAGAAGATTCCTCTTCTGGATTGTCGGACCCTACACTGGGGGCTATTGGCGGTATAATCCCTGTTGGATCAGCAGTCTTACTATCGTCCTGGGTCGAGTTTCCTATACACCCAGAAAGCATCGTGGCCACCAAAATCACTACAAGAAATAGTTGCTGCGGTCTAATCCGCATTCCGTTTGTCTCCCTTCAGAATATCAATGTGCGATTCACTTGTGAGATTACCTTAGTGCCGTACTGTCCATGAGCCAGTATAGGAATCCCAGATAGGAACATAAAAGTCCCGATCAGAATCTGGAACCGGCCATGAATTCCTGCATTTTGTGTGCGCACAAAATGTTATAGTCTGAGTATCATTCTGGTCAATGAGTCCAACATGGCCCATGTTACTGCCATCAGGATTTAGAAAGTTTATAACACTGCCTGCAAATGCGTCGTAAACATTGTCACTATGAAAAAAGTAACCAGTGCCAGTCAAATATTGTCTAAGGCCCCATCCGCTATTGCCAGTTGTAGTCCAAGTGGAGGAACCCGGATACCATGCATCGTCTGTTTCAAGACCGCCCTCATGAATGCATTGTGAAACAAAGTTCGCACAGTCGGAACCTGCATAAAAATCATAGTTCGGATTATGGCAACTTTTATGGTCTTGCGACGATTTGGAATTGCATGACCAGTTTCTAGCATAGTTCCGTGCGGCAATGCGATCATAATACTGTATCGGGGAAAGCGCAGCGTAGGTGGACATTTGCTGCACATCCGCATTCTCCGCTACTTGCGCAATTGTTTCTTGGGCATCTTCTCTCAGTTCAGCATCACTTTTGGGTTGAATGCTCTCCAAGGGGAATCCGTTATTCGTCATATCATCGTAAACCTGGATATCTGTAGGAACAACTGTATAAGCGGATCTGGTGGAAATGCCTTGCGGAATGGTTACAGAAAGGGTCACATTGGTATCCTGTGCAACACCGATATAATTGCCCTCCAGTTCCGCAGTCCAGATTGCGATGTAATCTTCCGCAGCAGCAATTTCCACAGGATCTGTCAGTTCCGCTGCCGCTTCTTTCAGCCCCTGAATATACGGCATATCGCTAGCGGAAGTTTCCTTCAAAGTCCGCTTAAAAGAGGCATCAACCAGATAGGTCGTACTGCCGTCTTCGTTTTCTGTACTGCTTACAATTTGGGCGGTGGTGTCCGAAATGTCATAGTCGTTGTCATAGAGGCTCGTAACCTCTGCCAGCACCTGGTCTTCCAGACTGGATGCAGCAAATGCAGGCAGACACAGAGAGAGCGCAGCCACTGCCGCAAGGATCATAGAGATAATTTTTCTGCTTTTCATATGCTTTTTCCTTTCATTGTTCGTGCAAGATCACATGATTTTATGAAATTGCAATTTGTGTATTAGGTATACAGGTCTTGTCTGCGATTACCACATAGGCATCATCCCCCATCTGTTCTAAGCGGCTTTCTGCCACTTGATTATTTAGAAACAAAGTTTGCTTTCTGATGAACATGCTTCAGAATTTGCTTCTACTTATAAAGACAACTTTTCTTCAAATTTGCAACACAGTATTTTGAAAAAGCGGCGAAAAAATTATGGATCTATTTCAGTAAAAATTTTCCCTACAGCCTCTGCGGAGAGATGGTAATAGATTTTTTCTCGTTCGTTCTTATATCCCTCATCATTCAGGCTAACAAAGGAGAGCAGTAGCGATTGATCTGCCTCCAGAATTCCGGAATTCAGGTACGGATGCTCTGTGTCCGCAATAAGGGATTTAGACACGACCTTCCCTGTCTCTGTATCTAACGCATACAAAACATTCTCGTTGATATCATCCTTCACCATGAAAATATATTGCATACTATTTTCTTTATAGTTGTACTGCATTCCACTGATGAACACACGGAAGCCATCCATTTTATCAATAATTTTCTCTACACTGTGCTGTTCGGGGTTCAGTTTGTATACTGCGTCTGAACCATCCCAATGTCTGACGGTGATATAATTCTGACTACCCTTGATGCTAAGAGGAGCAGAATATGATGTACTATCGACGATTTCAAAATCACCGAGTTCATAGATGCCTAGCTCTCGCCCGGTTTCATCAAATTCGACAAATTGATAGCAATACTTCTCCAGATCCTTTCTGGCAACAAGAGCATATATCCGAGAATTATAGGCATATGTATCTACAAGAAAGCTGCTGACCTCTGCTTCGCTGGCCGGTACATTGGGATAGCTTACAATGGTTTCAATGCTGCCATTTTTCGTGTTGTATAGTTTGATTTGGGAACTGTCAAGATTCATTTCCACCCATAAAAATCTCTCATCGTCAAATCTTGAAAAATAGATAAACGGACTGTCTGAGTGCGTATCTTGAGATTCCATTTGGTGTTCATAAATGACCTCCAAGTTCCCATTTTCAACATCAAGCCTATAAATTATTCGAATATCGTCTGTTGAGCAATTAGAAAAATAATAATAGCGGTCATCTACAAAAAGATCATCGCCTGATGCAATCACTGTGTATGGAATTTCACACAATTTTGTTGAGGTAGCCTTCTCTAAGTCAAATCTATAAAAAACAGTATTGGGTCCGCTTGCATCTTCCACAAGGGCCAATTTGCTATTGTTGCTGTATTCCAGAATACCTCTCCCTGGCCCCAACATGTCGCTTGTAATGTGATACTGGGCGCAGTCTGTTAAAAAAATTGTGCCATCCTCAGCTACTATGTCCTTGTCGCCCTCTACAGTTGAACTACAGGCGGTAAGCGCAAGAACAATCAGTAGACAAAAAAGAAAATTTTTCATGAGTTTTCCTTTCTCTTGCCTAAATGTTTGCCTACTAATAAATCCAGGTAAATTGGGATGCTCCCTTGGAAGCATCCCAATTTGCCGGAAATGTTGTGGTTGAACAGAGCCGAACTTTTTTAGCTGCTCTTTCACCGCTGCCGTATAATTACCAAGCCAAATAGTTGTAGTCGTTACCGTAGCCGGAATTTGCATCAATAAGGTTACTATAACTTTCATAATGGTATCCTTCGCCAGCAGGATTATTGCTGGCACCAGCAACATATTTGTCAAAATAATAAGGGTCAGCAAACAAATACTGATGGTCAGAGACAAATCCGCAAAGATTTGTGAAGTGCCCGCCAGTTCTATATGGCCACTTATTATTCTGGGCATTTTCAGCGGACACCTTTACTGCCAAGATAATCGGAGTATTTTCCTTATAAGCTGTCCGGATAATATTATCCAGTTCCCGTTGCCCAGAAAATTTCTGCCAAATCATGGTGTTACTATCCTGATTTCGATTGATATAATTAATTATCTTGTTTAGATCAGGGCAACGG
>Ga0209064_1003412_pt1 | contig 14017 bp, 10 predicted proteins | sample Inofromicrocosms_FD_187498 | JGI IMG/M metagenome (GOLD analysis project Ga0209064, IMG submission 187498) | Mouse cecum microbial communities from Vienna, Austria - Inoculum for glucosamine and mucus D2O microcosms (SPAdes) (version 2) | ecosystem: Host-associated > Mammals > Digestive system >... | reverse complement strand
CATTTCCCAATACCGCTTTACTGTCTTGCGGTTGATTCCAAGCCGCCGCGCCACTTGCCGCTGGCTGAATCCCGCCGTTCGAAATTGTTGGATATTGCTGTACACGTGATACCCCTTCATTCCTTTCCGGCCTCCATCTGGATGAGTGTCCTCTCATTTTACCAGATGGCTGCCTTCGGTTGACTTGGTATACTTCGTGGCGGGAGTTGGCCCCTTTTGTGGCGTGGATTGGTATCCTTTCAATCGCGAAAATTGGTATACTTTATCTTACCATTTACATCAGGTTCACATATTTTTTTGCATTCAAGAATATTCACAAATATCCCTTCGTTCTCCGCATGATTACCTTAAATGTGCAACATCAACAAACCTGTGTCCGATAGCGCTTCTTAATTTACCTAATATGATCTATATCAACCTACCACTCTTTATCAATCTTTTTCATATTGACTTTTCTGCTTCCTTGGTGTATCATAAAAGCAGAAGGGTTTGCATGTTTGCTTTCTCTTCGCCATATAATATGTCAGAGGCGTCCTGCCTTTCTCGAAGCCTTGCGTTCCTACGTGGGGTATTGATGTAGAGATGGTGGGACGTTTTCTTTTACCTAGGCACAAACTTCCAATGACTATAAGGCAACTCCCAGGTTGCGTTCTGATACTCGCGCGTTCCTGTCGAAATCCCAATATTAAAATGAGGCAATATCTCACAAATTCTTTTATTGATGTGCTTATAGAGTTTTTCCTTTGCAATCGTCCGTTTCCCTCTGCATCTGCTCCCCGCTGTCTTTTCCAGGTGCAAGTCGTTTAGGCGAAAATACATCGCCCCCAAAACAATATCCGTGCATTGCAGCAAAACATGATCGTGGGAGCATACATCTGCCACATCGCCTTTCCGGATGCGCAATTTGCCTCCTGTACGTCCACTATTCCAGAACAATGGCAATCTCTGGACAAATTTTTTAAATTCTTCGCACTTTTCGCGAGTATCCGGCAGCTGATCCAAGTAAATCCTCATGAAGATGTCTTCTTCTGTTGCAGGGATATCCTTTATCCCAAAAGCGTGCTTCAAAAACTGATAGTATAGCTTGAAATACTTGTCGTCACTATGGCGCACAGCCGAACTGGTCGGCTGATCCGTATTGCTCCGAAACATAATGCGAACTTTGACCTTCCCATCCTGGAGAAAATCAAAAAATAAATCCACAATTTCTATGTACCGTTCCAAATATTGCGCGGTCACTTTTGTCCACTTCAATTCGCCAAACAGATTCAACTCCTTCTTTTTTGCTTCCAGCGTATCTTCCACAAGGTGCCAGTCTTTTCCGCTTACAATGCAGCCACCGAAAAAGTCGCTAAACTTAGGCCCATTACTGTTTGACTCGTCACAATATACAATATATTCCATATGAACTCCTAGCAGGGCGTAACCCCATTTCTGATGTGTCTATTTTAAACTGTATTGGTTCCGTATGCAAGATATAATTTTCTCTTAACATATGCAGTTCCTATATTATAAATTGAGGATGACTGTCGGCCTTTTGCCGCATAGCGGAACGCAGGTTTAGACAGTCCGCTTCAGCGTCCCACCTAAACCTGCGGTTGCCGTTACATTTCTTCTGCTTCCTTTCCTATTCTCTTAGCCGAGAGTGACGTATTCAACGAGCTCCGCTCTATCTGTCGTTAAATGTGGAAGCAATGGATACACTTAATCATGGTCATGCACAATTCCTGGTAGAGATCCTCATCGAAAAAACCGTTGCAGATTGATTCCTTTACCAGCAACGGCCTGTAACGCGTTAGAATTTCCTCTAATGCCGTTTCGCTGCCGAGCTGGGCCTGGGTCAAAAGTTCTTTAAAATTCACTTGCCCTCGCCTCGCAGTTCTTTCCGCAGTTTTTTTATAGTGCGGTGATAGGCCGAGACAACCCCGTTATACCGCAAGTCCAGGGCCTTGGCAAGTTCATCGTACCCGCGGTCATTCAGCACACGCTCAAATAATATGAAGCGTTCCCGGGCTCTCAGGCCAGCCACAGCTATTGCAAGCGTAATGTCTTCCAATTGCGAGATGCCTTTACAACTTTCATCAAAACCAGGAGCGGAACCATCCGCAATTTCAATGGTTTGAAGGTCAATTGGAAACTCACGGGTCTTTTGTCGCAGCTGCTTTTGAATGTAGTCGCGCTTTTTACGCTTCAAGGCAATTTGGAGATAGCCTGTAAAGCGATTTTGCAGGGCACAGTCCCTGCTTTGGTTATCATATTGCTGTCCCATGGGACAACCTCCTTTATCTGATTTTGGGGGGCAGACATAAAGGAGGCCCACGGCAATGATGGAAAATAAAATAACAGCCGGCCTCATACAAAAGTACAAGACTGGCTGTTGGAGCATTTTGATCTCTGTTGGCCCGTATCAGCTTTATAGTTCCTTTACTTTTTTCGCTCCGTAATAGCGGCCTGTTCCTCAGGGAGGTTCCGCTCCACCGTCCAAAGGAAAATCATCAGGACACAGACAGCATAGCACACAGTTTCCACCCAAATATAGCTGATGGAAATTGCGCTTTGAACTGCTGCCGTCTGGGGTACTCCTTGGGCTGCAGCATCCTGATTATAACCGAAGACGCTCAAAACTGCACTGAAAATAGCGTTGCAAATGGGTGTTCCTGCCACCATCAGTGCGCTGTAAACGGACATGGTAAGGCCGTCTGTGCGCAAGCCGGTCTTGAACTCAATGTGGTCGATCACATCGGCCAGCATCGCCAGGATGAGGTAACAGGCCGGAGCGGAACCCAGACACTTTAATGCCACGCCGACGGCCACCGGAATGATGTTGCTGCCGCCCAATCCTGCGATGACACCGCCCCCCACGCCCAAGACCATACCCAGGAAGGCCACGGTACGCTTGCCGAACTTGTTGGCCAGGGGAACCACCGCCACCGCCGCCAGCGCCATGGGAATGGCCCCCAGGATGGCCAGTAAGGACTGGGACATCCCCCAGGCGTCGGCAACGTTCTCTACCATTCCGCCAAAGACGGAGTTATCAAGAACCCACTGGCAGAAGAATGCCATGGAACCGTTTTTCAGTGCGCCGCTCCACTGGAACCCGATGTAAAACAGGATAATAAGCCACCACATTTTTTCACTGGCGACCGCTTTCAGCTGCTTTCCTATGGAAACCGACGGTTTTGTCTCTGCCTGCGCAGAATGAAGCCCCTCCTCGGTGACACGCTCACGGGTAAACTGGAATTGCAGAAACGCCGTCAGGGCGGTGAAAACGGCCACAGCCAGCATGGCTACAAACCACAGCCCCTGGTTCTCTCCCAACACCATAGAGGCCAGAACAGGAAACGCCATGGAGCCGACTCCCATAACGCCAAGACCGGCCACGTTGGAAACGGATGCCAGACCGGATCGCTGCTGACTATTCCGGGTGGACACAGGGATAAGCGTAGCATTTGCGGTATTGTAAATGGGGAAGGCAATAGCATAATACGCATTGTAGGCAATGCCGATCCACACCATCCTGGCAATTTTGTTTTCAAAAGGGACCACAAACATAAGCACACTGGCCACCGACAGCGTGAGCGCAGACAGAAGAATCCACGGCCTTGCCTTGCCCGCCATCGTTTTTGTGCGCTCAATGAGCTGGCCCACCACCAGGTTAGCGATTACGATTAAGATAGTGGAAACCAGTTGAAGCCCGGTCAGGAAATTGAGGTCCAGCTTCAGCACATCCGTGAGGTACTTTTGCAGCATCCCGGTAAAAATGCCGGAGGCCAGCAGCGCGCCAAAAGGACCGATGAAATATCCAATCAGCATCTCCGGCGGTTTTACGTCAGGGGATTTTATTTTGGAGCGCAGCAGGGGATTGCTCCAGATGTCGCGTTTCTTTTGGGTCATGGGGTCCATAAGCGTTAAAATAATAATGACAACGGAAGAAAAATATGGTATACTGGCAGCATGGAAAAGCTAACGAAAGAATGGGAAGAGCTGAAAAGCTTTTTGCCCAACGGCTGGGAAGAAAAAGCAAAAGAGAGCAAAGCGATCTGTCGGACCCGGAAAGTAGGCAGCGCGGAGGAGCTGCTGCGGGTGGAACTGCTGCATTTTGGCGAGGGGCTGTCCTTAAAGGAAACGAGCACCGTGGCGAAAGAAGGCGGAATAAGCGACATATCCAGCGTAGCTCTCTATCATCGTGTGCGAAAAAGCGCGGAATGGCTGCGCTGGATGTGTGAGGGGATGCTGGAGCAATTAGGCACAGCAGTAACAAAACCAGAGTGGCTGGAGGGGCGTTGTGTCCGAGCCATCGACGGATCACATATCAGTGAACAGGGGAGCACCGGGAGCGACTGGATCTTACACTATAGTTGGGAAATATTCGGTCTAAGGAATGATTATTTTGAGATAACGCCCCACAGCCAGGGAGAAAAGACTGCTCGATTTCCGATCCAAAAAGGTGATATCATCCTGGCGGACCGGCTATATGGCAAGGCAAAAGGCTTTGACTATATTGTTGGTGCTGGCGGGGATTTTGTGATGCGTTTGAAGCACAAAGCCGCAAAGTACTATGACGAGGGCGGCCACTGTGTGGAATTACTGCCGCTACTGCGGGAACTGGCTGCGGGAGAAGTCCTGGATGTCACGCTTCACTACTACTCCGAGCCCAGAAAGCCTGCATCCGCAAAGCCGCTGCGGATCTGTGCGGTACGAAAAAGTCCTGAACAGGCGGAACGTGCGAAACGAAAGACACGCCGCAAAATGAGAGCGCCGCACAAAAAGCCTTTGGATCCGGATACAATTGAGATGAGCGAATATTTTGTAGTTGGTACATCTCTGACCGCAGATACTTTTTCGTCCGCTCAAGTTCTTGAGCTCTACCGGCTCAGATGGCAGGTGGAACTTGCCTTCAAGCGCCTGAAATCCATCATGCAACTGGGGCAACTGCCTAAAACTGACCTGGAGAGCTGCCGGGCCTGGTTATATGGGAAGATGCTCTACGCCCTTTTATGCTATGCAATCATAGATAAAGGGCGGTCTTTTTCCCCATGGGGGTATTTACTCAAAATATCTTGAGGCACACGAAAGCCTGTGGCGTGAATTGTCTGTTGCCGCTCTCCTTGTCAGTGGCGCAGTAAGACCGGTTTTTAGTATTTCTTGTGCCCTATCTCATTGGGAGGGTATTGCTCTGCTGCTTGCCGAAGCCCCTCGCCAACGAGTCAATGTTCTTGCTAACCTATTTTAACGCTTATGGTCATGGGGTCCCATCCTTTCTGTCAGTGACTTGGCGGGTGCCGCATTGGACTACCTTAATGAATGGGTAGAAAGCTATGCAAGGGTAAATCTGCGCCCGTCCACCTACGACGGGTACAAAAAGACCATTGCAAACTATATCAACCCCTATATCGGCGGCGTTGCCCTTAACCAGCTCACCCCCGCTATGGTAGATAAGATGTTTCAGCAGATTATCGACAAAGGCTTGAAACCGTCCACCGCAGCCGGGGCAAAGCGCGTGTTGAGCGTGGCGTTGAGCCATGCCCGGAAATACCGCTATATCGAAACCAACGCGGCAAAGGACACGCTGACAAAGTTTGGAAAAAACGACAAGACACCCGACCCCTACACGCCGGAACAGGTGAAAGCCCTCATGCAGCGCGTGGAGGGAACAGTCTGGGAAATGCCCGTCATTCTGGGCGGGCTTTACGGTATGCGCCGTTCCGAAATTCTGGGCTTGCGTTGGCGCAATGTTGACTTGGAAAACAATACCTTTGACGTTTCCGAGCAGCTCCCCTTTAAGGTACCGCCGAAAACAAAAGTCATTGAGGAAATGGCACCGCCGAAATCCAACGGGCGAAAGCTGCCTATCACAGAGCTTGCCCGCCATTTCTTCCTCAAACAGCTTGCCATGCAAGAAGCACAGAAAGAACAGGCGGCAAAGGACGGGAAGCCTTACTATGACAATGACCTTGTTGTGGCGAAAGCCGACGGTGCGCCGATTGCCGCGTCGTGGGTATGAAAAAACAGGGGGCCGGGGTTCCGGCTCCCTGCTTCGTGTGTTCGGCTGTGTTACTCGGTTGGTGTTAGGTGGTGTTCACATAAGCGCATCAACAATAAGAGCCAGATAGATAAAGGCAAAAAAGATAACGTCAAGTTTATCATAGCGAGTGAAAATACGGCGAAAGCGCTTGATGCGGCGAAAAAGCCGCTCAACCTGATTTCGCTGTTTGTACATCTGTGTATCATAACTCCAAGGATTTTTGCGATTGCTTTTGGGAGGAACGACTGGTATATAACCAAGTTCCATGGCCAAAGCCCGTGTCTCGTCCCCCTCATAAGCCCGATCCATCAGAAGGTAAAGCGGATGGTCAGTTGGACCGAGCTTCTGTAAAAGAGCGCGGCCTTCCGGTCCATCACCGCAGTTTCCGGCGGACAGCGAAAACATTACCCCATCTCGATCAGATGCGGCGACCATATGAAGTTTGGTGTTCCAGCCGCCACGTGTTCTTCCAATGGACTGAGGACCGTTTTTTTCAAAGCACCCATTCCGTCGGGATGCACCTTGATGCAGGTGGAATCCAAGCTCACTACATTCACTTTTATTTGAATGATTCCCAACTGCTGTAAACGCAGAAACGCCGCTTGAAGAACGCCCTTTTTCGCCCAGCGGTTTACCCGAACATAAATCACGTGCCAATCTCCGTATCCTTTGGGCAACCCCCTCCATTTGCACCCATTCTCCACTACGTACAGCACTGCATTCAACACGTCCAGGTTGCTGATTTTTGCTGGCTTTCGCTGTTTCGGAAAACATTCTTTGATTTGTTCGTATTGTTCCTTTTTCAATTCCATACTTTATTATAACACAATCTGTATTATGTGAACAGCCCCTAGAAAGTGTTGTGCGGGGGCGGTTCCTGTTTCCATATCTTTAAGTGAAGGAATCCGAGACCTCATCCTTACCAACTGATTGCCCACCCTCGAAACGCCTCCATATGGCGCTTTGGGGGCGTTTTTGTTCCGGAAAATCGGAGGCAATGGTGCTTTCCGCTCCATTGCCTCCACCCGCTCGTTTCCTGTTGTGGGTCAAGTTGTGGGTCATGGGGGAATGGCCTCAACCTATTGGAGAAAATAAGGGCGCAGCGTTGCCGCATGGCTTAACACAAATTTCTCTACACCTGTTTTTGTGCAAACGGAGTACGATTCCTCCCGCCCCAATTTACAGCCCGCACAGCATCCCCAAGCCAGTCTTTTTTTCTCACGGATTGCCTACTTACTGCCCCACGAAATACAAGCGGCCCCACGCAAATTTTGCGCCGCTGTAAACAAAAAAAGAGCAGTAAAATTCTACCGGCCTTTCGATAAGCAACAGCCGGGCCCTTACGGAGCCCGGCTGCCGCTGAATGAGGATGACAGAATCACCGGCATTCCGGCGTTCTTTTCGTATGTCTCAGATGCGGTCAGTTCCCGGCCTTCTCTTTCTTCCACCGCCGCACGATGGCAACCGCACCCCACACAATCAGGCCCGCGGCCACCACCGCCTCACCGATCAGGATAAAGTAATAGTTGGCAAAGGGCAGCTCACCCACGGAGGTGCCGTGGACGATGCCGTTCATGGCGTTGGAGTTTACCGTGGTATACAGGATGTGCTTAATAGCCTGACGGGCAAAGTACTGGGAGGCGGGGTTGCTCATGTCAATGGGCGCGTCCACCTCAAAGCCCGTCAGCTTCAGATCGCCCCCAGCCCGGACGCACTGCTCGGTGTCCATGACGCCGCCGCCGTCGTAGTCGGTGATGACGGTGCCGTTAAAGCCCCACTCGTTGCGCAGCACCCCGGTGAGCAGGTTATAGTTGCCCCCTGCCCAAGTACAGCCGATGCGGTTGAAGGAGGACATGACCGCCATGACAGCGGGGATCTCTACCTCCTTTTCGGTGTAAGACCCAGAGCCAGCGTCATACTCCTGAACCTTGATGGGGGTGGTTCCCCGCTCCTCAATGCAGGTCTGGAAGGGCTTGAGGTAGATTTCCCGGATGGCCTGCTCGTTGGAGAAGGTGGCCACATGGCTGCGGTGGTCCTCCTGGTCGTTGAGTGCGAAATGCTTGATGTAGGCGTATACGCCCTTTTCAGAGCAGGCCACCGACGCCTCAAGGGCAAACTCGCCGGAGAGGAAGCCGTCCTCGGAGTAGTACTCGAAGTTGCGCCCGGCAAAGGGGGTGCGGTGGATGTTCATGGCGGGGGCGTACCAGCCGGTGATGAGCCCCACATACTGGTGACTGCCCCAGTTGCCGTCGGCGGCCAGGGCGTCCTCACCCACATAGTAGCCGTGGAGATAGGAATTCTGCCGGTCCCAGCTGGCGGCCAGGTTGGTAGCACAGGGGTAGGTGATGGAATAGGGCTCATGGGTAATGCCGCCCTCGTTCAGGCCGGATGGGCCGTCATAGTCGATGGCCCGGGGCTTGGCGATGTTGGCGGAGCCCAGGGTCTGGTAGCCGCCGTTGCGGATGATGGCCTCCAGCTCACTGGTGTCCATCTGGTCGATGAGGGCGTCCCAGCCGCCCTCGGCCTCCACCTCGTCATAATCCCGGCCCCGGAAGTCGATAAGCTCCAGGTCGCCCTTTTTCCCGTACTGGCCCGCCATGGCGGCGGCCTCCTCCTCGGTCATGGGGTTCAAGGACGCGCCCACGCCCTTGGCCTTGATGGCGTCCCGAATGGCATCGGATACCTCCACCTCCCAGGTATAGCCGTTCTTTTCACTAAAGGGGCTCTGCCGCCGGCTGTCCTGATCGCCATGGGTCTGGGGGAAGGTGCCATCCCAGTCCTGACGGGTCAGGTACTGATCCCGGGAGGTCAGCTCGTCGTACACGGCGTGATCGAACTGGTTGGTCACGTCGGCGCCGGCCAGGGACTTGGCGTAGGTCACGTTGTCCACGCCGCTGTTGTCGCTGTAGTCATAGGTCCACTTGCCCACGAAGGCGGCGTCCGCGCCGCCAAACAGGGGCTGCTCCACGGTCTGGCCGTTGTAAGCCAGGAAGTTGTCGGCGGCCGCGTGGGCGTTCTCCGCCGCGGTGAGCAGGTAATCCCCGGCCTCCAGGATGTAGGTCTTGGCCTGCACGTCGTCGTAGGAGATGAAGTCCCTGCGGTTGACGGTGACGGTGACGGTCTCGGACTGGCCGGGCTCAATGTCGCCGGTCTTTTCAAAGCCCACCAGGGTGACGGCGGACTTCTCAATGTGGTTGGCCTTGTCGTAATCCGTGTAGGGCGCATTGAGGTAAACCTGCACCACATCCCGGCCAGTGACCGCGCCGGTGTTCTTCACGGTTACGCTGAGTTCAATATTGCCGTCGGCGTCCATTTGTCCCATCTCAAAGTCCGACCACGCAAAGGTGGTATAGGAGATGCCGTAGCCAAAGGGGTACTGCACCGTGGCGGCGTAGTTGTACTCCCCGGCATTGCCCTGGCTCAAAGCCTTGTCGAAGTAGCGGGTCTCATAGTACTTATAGCCCACGTAGATTCCCTCGTCATAGAACACGGCGGCCTCCACGTCCTGCCCGCCGTTGACCAGCATCATATCCCCCATATTCTGCATAGCGGGGGAGGAGAACGCATCGTAAGCGAAGGTGTCCACCAGATGGCCGGAGGGGTTGATATTGCCGCTGAGCACATCGGCGATGGAACGGCAGGTGTCGCCCCCGGCGCCGGGGGCCCACAGCACCGCGCTGATGTTGGGGTAGTCGGCCACCCAGCCCAGCTCGAAGGCGTTATTGGTGTTGACCACCAGGATTACGTTGTCAAAGTTGTCGTTCAGGTACTGGATGACCTCCAGCTCCACGGAGTTAGGCTCCAGATAGTGCTTCTCCTTGTCCTCGGCCACATTGGTCCACTCGCCCATATAGCGGCCCAGATCCCGGCCCTCGCCGCCGGTGCGGGCCAGGAAGAACACGGGGATGGTGCCCTCCGCCTCACTCTTGGCGCTGTCGGGGATGGCGGAGACGGGGGCCTCACGGATAGTCCAGTCCTCCGCACCGCCGTACATAATGGAACCGCCGCCCCGGGTGTATGTGCCGTGGTTATCGCTGTAGAACTTCCACAGCGCCTCGTTGACAGCAAAGCCCTGCTCGGTGAGGGCGGTGCGCATATCGCTGGAGATGGTGGACACGCCGGAGCCGGTGCCGCCGGCCAGCAGGTCCACGGAGGAGGAGGAAAACAGGCTCAGCTTGGAGCCCGCCGCCACGGGCAGGCCCCTGCCGTCCTCCGCACGGTTGTAGAGGAGCACGAAGCCCTCCGCGCCCGCCCTGCGGGCGTAGGCCTGCTCGGCGGCCTGGAGCTCTTTGGAATCGGTGATGTCGCGGGTGTAGTAATTGGCATCGATATCATGGCCTGCGCCGCTGTTGCCGAAATCAGTCTCGCCGAAGATGTCCCGGAGCACCAGGTCAAACCTGGAGGTGGACACCACGGACAGCACAATGGAGAATGCCAGAAGAACCGCCAGAAGGGGCGCGACAATGGCGGTAAACGCCTTCGCGCTCAGCTTTTTCTTGTTGCCTTTTTCCTTTGCCACAGGGAACCCTCCTAAATCATGATTTTGTTGGGATTTCACCAATAGACGCCGCCGGGGTCTGTTCCAAAGCCGGAGCACCCACATGGGGGATTACCTTCCACTCCAGGTCCCGGAGAAACAGCGCGGCCACGTCCAAAAATACGTTCACCAGCAGGAATAGGGGCCACAGGGCTGCCGCTGCCGCCAGCGTTCCCTTTCCCACGTCCCGGATGCGCGCCCGCTCCAAAAAAACCAGCAGCACCGCGCCCAGCACGGTGAGCCCATAGGACAGCGCAAACAGCGCCAGGGAGATCAGCCCGTAGACCCGCCAGACCCGCCCCGCATCGTACCCGAAGAGAGGACACAGCGCAATACCCCCCAGTTGGAGCAGCAGCAGGGCCACGCTGATCACGCCCAGAGGCAGAATGCTGGCGGAGATATCAAACACGGAAAACCGGCCCTTTCTGTCCAGACCGTTTTTCCTTGAAAACAGGCTTTTCATCAGCGCCCGGAACCGGGTGAAAAAGACGATCATGTGCCCTCGGGCCCAACGCAGACGCTGGCGGAGCATTACTTTCATCGTGAGGGGCTGCTCGTCGAAGAACTCCGCCTCGTCGCAGTAGAGCACTTTACTCCCCCGGGCCAGCTGGTCGGCGGTGAACTCCCAGTCCTCAGTGAGGGTGACGTACTCCCAGCCGTGTTCCACCAGCCGGGGCGGGAACAGATATCCGGTGCCTGATACCCGGGTGCTGCACCCGCACACCGTGCGCCCCCGGGCCTCAAAGCGGCAGGCGGAGATGAAGTAGATACCGTACAGGCAGGACATATAGTTGCTGCCGAAGTTGCGGGAATTGCGGTAGGAGGTGATGACGTGTTTCACTCCTGTGGTCACAAAGGCGTCGTTCATTTTGGAAATGTAACTGGGAGAAAGCACATTGTCGGCGTTGATAATGAAGAAGCCGTCCATCCCCGCGTCTCCCCACTCGGCGTTGATCCGTTCAAACAGATAGCGGTAGGCATAGCCCGCCGTGCGTTCCGCCGGGTTGTCATACTCATAGACGTTGGCCCCGTGCGCCCGGGCGATCTGCGCGGTGCGGTCGGTGCAGTTGTGGGCCACAACAAACACCACCAGTTTTTCCTGCGGGTAATCGCAAGCCCGGATGCTGTCCAGCAGGGAGCCGATCACCGCCTCCTCGTTACGGGCGGCAATGACAATGCCATACTTCAGCAAGCGGTCCGTCTTGGGATAGGTCGTTCGCTTGAACACGCCAATCAGGGCAAATACGCCGTAATGGAACAGCAGGAGAAAGAAACAGCACCAGATGGAAACAAAAATAATGGCAAGAGCTGTCAGATATCCCATATCATTCTACACTCATTCAATCCGTCTGTGTGCCCCGCCCCTTTGGGGCGGGACACACAAACCACAGACTGTCAGCCGCCCAGGCTGACGCCGGTGGCCGTGGTCTTGATCCACTGGTAGTCGGCGGTGGCGTCGCTGAGCTCATATTTGCCCATCCAACCCTCCGCGTCGGGGGTGCCGCACCAGTAGTTCATCAAAATGCGTCCGGGGGTGGAGGGCAGGGGGGTCTCCTCGCTGGCTTCCACCGTGTACACGTCCTTGCCGTCCACGGTCCAGGTGATGGAATCCTCCGCCCAGCGGAAGCCGTACTCGTGGAACTCCTCGGAGGCGTCAAAGCCCAGGTCGTACCAGTACTCGTGGCCCCCCTGGCCGTTCACATAGTAGTTGAACTGGACGCCGGTGGTGTCCTTGCCCAAAAATTCGATGTCGATCTCATCCCAGGGGTTGGGATTGCCGTCCAGGCCGATGTCGTAATTGCCGGTGCAGGTGAAGAAGGTGCTGGCGGTGCCCTCCGCCTTGGAGGGCTTCATGCTGACGGAGTACTCGCCGTAGCCGTAGTGGTGGGCGGTGCGGGCCTCGCCGCCGTAGTAACCCTGCTCCACCTCGCCCTTGGCGTCGGCGATGCCCAGGTGGAGCTGGCCGTCGGAATAAGTAACCATGTCGCCCTTCCACCACACGTTAAACACGCTGCCGTTGGACCAGCCGTCGGAGGCAAAGACGCTGCCGTCCGCCGCCGCGCCGTTGGCGAAGCTCACGTCCAGGCCGTCCATGCTGCCATCCTGTTCGCCGTCCCCGCTGGGAACCAGCTCGCGGCCGGTGGCGGAGGTCTTGACCCACTGGTAGTCGGCGGTGGCGTCGCTGAGCTCATATTTGCCCATCCAGCCCTCCGCGTCGGGGGTGCCGCACCAGTAGTTCATCAAAATGCGCCCGGGGGTGGAAGGCAGCGGGTTATCCGCGCTGGCATTCACCGTGTAAACAGCCTCGCCGTCCACATACCAGGTGATCGCGTCCTCGCTCCAGCGGAAGCCGTACTCGTGGAACTCCTCGGAGGCGTCAAAGCCCAGGTCGTACCAGTACTCGTGGCCGCCCTGGCCGTTCACATAGTAGTTGAACTGGACGCCGGTGGTGTCCTTGCCTAAGAACTCAATGTCGATTTCGTCCCAGGGATTGGGGTTGCCCTCCGCGTTGATGTCGTAGGGACCGGTGCAGGTGAAGAAGGTGCTGGCGGTGCCCTCCGCCTTGGACGGCTTCATCTTTACGATGTAGTCGCCATAGCCGTAGTACAGCCCCGTGCGGGCCTCGCCGCCATAGTAGCCCTGTTCCACCTCGCCGTTGGCGTCGGCGATGCCCAGGTGGAGCTGGCCGTCGGAATAAGTAACCATATCGCCTTTCCACCACACGTTAAACACGCTGCCGTTGGACCAGCCGTCGGAGGCAAAGACGCTGCCGTCCGCCGCTGCGCCGTTGGCAAAGTCGGCCAGCATAGCGGCCTCAAAAGGTGCCGATGAAGCGCCGGGGGTGGGATTGGAGGCAGGATCGGAGCTGGGGGCGCTGCTGGGCTGATTGGCGGCGGGGGTGCAGGCCACCAGCGCTGCGGCCATGGTCAAGGCCAGCAGCATTGCAAGAATCTTCTTTTTCATCGCTCGTTTCTCCTTCTCACTTTTTATTCACAGCGCGTCGCCGCGCTTTGTGACCGTGTGCTCAAACCGACGTGCCCGGTCTGGATTTTTACGTATGCTACAAAGGATTCACGCTGCGCATTGCTCTTTCTGGCAATAATATAATAAAGGGAACGCCCGCTGGCAACGGGCGTTCCTTAAACTGCACAATTTTTACTTACTTTGCAGGCCGGTGTAAATGGTAAGATAAAGTATACCAATTTACGCCACTGAAAGTATACCAAACGTCGCCACAAAAGGGACCAACTCCCGCCACGAAGTATACCACGGAAGCCGAAGGCAGCCATCTGGTAAAATGAGAGGACACTCATCCAGATGGAGGCCAGAAAGGAATGAAGGGGTATCACGTGTACAGCAATATCCAACAATTTCGAACGGCGGGATTCAGCCAGCGGCAAGTGGCGCGGCGGCTTGGAATCAACCGCAAGACAGTAAAGCGGTATTGGGAAATG
>Ga0209064_1003407_pt1 | contig 14034 bp, 10 predicted proteins | sample Inofromicrocosms_FD_187498 | JGI IMG/M metagenome (GOLD analysis project Ga0209064, IMG submission 187498) | Mouse cecum microbial communities from Vienna, Austria - Inoculum for glucosamine and mucus D2O microcosms (SPAdes) (version 2) | ecosystem: Host-associated > Mammals > Digestive system >... | reverse complement strand
GGCAACTGACTCAGGACGAGAAGAATATGAGATGGGCGTTGAACAAGTTTTTCTATACTACGAAAAAGCAATCTCTGATGACAGCCTACACGATGATGCTCAAAGAGAAATATTGCGATGCGCTGGGGGGACTGGCAGAGGAATACCCGTCCTACTATCAGTTCCGGTACTTCTATCGTAAGACTAGGAGCCTACAGAACTTCTACATCTCCCGTGATGGGTTGAAGAACTACCAGAGGAACAATCGTCCTCTGACTGGTGAGGGAGTACAGGAGTTTGCTCCTGCTGTCGGTGCCGGAATGTTCGATGCTACGGTCTGCGACATCTACCTTGTCAATGATACCGGAAGTCTGGTAGGTAGACCTATTTTGACAGCCTGTGTCGATGCCTACAGTGGCCTGTGCTGTGGGTATTCCCTCTCATGGGAGGGTGGTGTCTACAGTCTCCGGGGACTGATGCTGAACATCATTGATGATAAAGTGGACTGGTGTAATCGGTTCGGTATCTCCATCCATCGTGAGGACTGGGACTGTGATATGCTTCCGGCCTCATTTATCACCGATATGGGTAGCGAGTACACATCAGGGACGTTTGAGCAGATCGCAGAGTTGGGTGTCAAGGTGGTTAATCTTCCATCGTATAGGCCAGAATTAAAAGGCTTGATAGAGAAATTCTTTGATTTGATACAGGAGAGTTTCAAGAAGCACTTGAAGGGCAAGGGAGTGATTGAGCCTGACTATCAGGAGCGTGGTGCGCATGACTACCGGAAGGATGCCTGTCTGACCATGGCTGACTTTGAGAAGATCATCCTTCATTGCATCATCTACTACAACTCTCAGCGGATCATTGAAAACTTCCCCTATACCGAGGATATGATTGCTGCTCAGGTGAAGCCTTATGCCTCCCAAATCTGGAATTGGGGAAAATCCCAAATTGGGGCCAATCTCATTGAAATTGGGAAAAGAGAGCTGATGCTTACCCTCTTGCCGAGAACTACCGGGAGGTTCAGTCGGTCAGGGTTGAAGGTCAACAAGTTGCGGTATCACCGTGAGGGGTACACTGAGCAATACCTATCCGGCGGTGATGTTACCGTGGCCTACAATCCAGAAGATGTGTCCTCTGTATGGGTGTTGGAGGATGGGGCCTATACTGAGTTCACGATTATAGAATCTCGTTATCAGGGCAAAGACTTGACAGCGGTACAGGAGCTACAGACTAGCCAAAGGGACATTGCCAGAGGTGCAGTCAGGGATAATCTACAAGCCCAGATCAACCTTGCTCAACACATCGAAACCATTGTTAGTAGTAGTGCTGGTCGTGGTGATGTTCACATGAAGAATATCCGCAGCACTCGCAGACGGGAGCAGACTAAACGCCATCGGGACTACATGAAGGAGGGGACGAGCCGTGAGTGATCTGTCTGATGTTATCCGTATCCTGCCAACCATGAAATCAGGGGGTGAGTTGTTGTCTGCCCTGGAAGTGCTGCCGGAGTATGACGATGCTATCTGTGATGCTGACGCTCCGGTACGTCTCATGGCACTCTCTGACCTCTACCGGGTGTATGTTCCCAATCAGATGTCTTTGGAGATTTACAGTAAGCTCTATCTGGCGTTGATGCGGTCGTTGCAGAAGAAGGGGACGAAGCTGGCAGTCCAGCAGAAAAACCAGAACTTCAAGGCCATCATGCAGCAGGAGTACAGCGGCATCATGGGTGGTTCCGACAGCTTCACAATCATTGGGGCCTCTGGCATTGGAAAATCATCTGCTATCAGTAGGGCAATCACATTGATTACTGAGAACCGTATCATTGACGTTGAGCAGCCCTACACCAAGATCATCCCCTGCATCTGCGTCCAGTGTCCCTTTGATTCCTCAGTAAAGGGGCTGCTGTTGGAGATACTTCGGAAGGTGGATGAAGTCATTGGCGGCAACTACTATCCGAACGCACTACGGGCCAGGACTACTACGGATATGCTGATTGGGAGCGTCAGTCAGGTGGCGTTGAATCACATCGGCCTGCTGGTGGTGGATGAGATTCAGAATGTGTGCAACAGCAAGAACGGCAAGAGCCTTGTGGGGATGCTCACCCAGCTTATCAACAACAGCGGTATTTCAATCTGTATGGTGGGTACTCCCGAGAGTGCGGTGTTCTTTGAACAGGCTATGCAGCTTGCCCGGAGGTCGTTGGGGCTGTGGTATGATGTGATGGAGTACGGGGAGGATTTTAGGACATTCTGCGAAGTTCTGTATTCCTACCAGTATGTGAAGCAGAGAACAGAGATCACCGATGTGGTCATGGCATGGCTCTACGAACATACGTCGGGGAACATATCGGTGGTGGTGTCCCTTATCCATGATGCACAGGAGATTGCCATTCTCAACGGCAGAGAGGTCCTAAACCTGGAATCGCTGAACGAAGCCTATCAGCAAAGATTATCTATGCTCCACGGGTTCATTCAGCCTCGGCAGAAGTGCCAGACCTCTAAAACGAAGCGAAAGACCACAGTTCCAAAGGTTGATGCTCATGTGGAATCAGATGGGGAGTTCACGATTGCTGGTCTGGTATCTCAGGCCAAGACCGAGGGTGTGGACATCGTGGAGTTGTTGAAGAATCATCTGCCTGTGGTGGAGGTAGCGGTATGATCTCCTACTTCCCTGCCATCTATCCCGATGAATTGGTGTATAGCTGGCTCTGTCGATATTACGTTCATTCTGGATTCTTTTCAAGTAAATCAGCCATGCAGGAGTTGTATTGCAAGCGGTCTGACAACCCCAGCAAGGAGTTTATCGGGAATCTTAATCCTGGAGCTATGGAGCAGATCGCAAAGATGTATTCCCTGGACAAGCTGGTGATGGAGCATACGATGTACCCTCAGTATGCCCGCTTCATTCCATTGGAGCAAAAGAAGACTGCCCTATATCGGCTGGGGCATGATAACTGCGATGCACACCACCTGTTTTGTGTTCTCCCTCGGTCTGAGGGGGAACAATACTTGCGGTTCTGTCCGTTGTGTGCTGAGGATGATAGGAAGACATACGGTGAAGCCTATTGGCATCGGAAGCATCAAATCCGAAACATGAGTATCTGCACAAAGCACAAGTGTAGGCTTGTGGAATCCAGTGTTCCGGCTAAGAGCGAGCAGAGTTTCACATTCTGTCCCGCTGAACATTGCATAGGCTACGATAAAGTTACCTTTGAGGAAGATCCTCAGATGATTCGGTTTGCAAGCTACCTGGAAGCCGTGTTTGATACACCGATGGATCTCAATAATGATATTCCTATCAGTGCTATCCTGTATAATGGCCTGAGCCGGACAAAGTATCTGAAACCATCTGGTCGAAGCAGGTATACGAAGATGCTTGCTGATGATCTGAATGTATTCTACAGAGAGATGGGGCTATATAACATAGCGAGTATATACCAGATTCAGAAGGTGTTGCTAGGGAGCAGGTCTGATTTTTCAGTAGTATGTCAGATCGCCTTTTTCCTTGGCATGGAGACAGAGAAGCTAACCTCTCCTTCCTTGACACCGGAGCAGGTTCAGCAGGAGCAGGACAGCCACTACATGAAGGATACTGCCCCAGTAGACTGGGTGCAGTTAGATGCGGACACAGCCCCCATATTGGAAAAGGTTGTCCAAGGCGTATATGATGGCACGGATAATGAGAACGGCAGACCCGAACGAGTATCAGAGCGGCTTGTATACCGTGAGATGAACCTGCTGGGGCATCAGCTAGAGAATATGCCAAGGTGCAAGGCCATCTTTGAGAGGTATACAGAACCATACCCTGAGAGTTGGGCCAGGAAAATCATTTGGGCATATCAGAGATTGAGAGCGCAGGGTAAGCCCTTCTATTGGTCTGATATTAGGAAACTCTCAGGAGTGAAGAAAAAGAACTTCCACTCGATCATCCCCTATTTACAGGAACACACGGATGCTGAGACAGCAAATCGAATCGTAGCCTTGATTGAGTGAAATAGATAAGACAGGGAGTGCCTCAGCGCACTCCCTGCCTATACTGAGGTAGAGGGTTACTAAGTAAGACTTTACCCTCAGAAGCTAAGGTGTATGGCCCTACTCTTCTTCTGTTTCCCAGTCATGCTCTTGGACTATCCAGTATGATGAATAACTGACCACTGTATAGTTTATATGGGCATCCTCAAGCAATGATTTCATTTTTGTTATGCTGTAAATACGGTTCTTATTTCGATCTGCTCTCCCAAAGGCTGCATCGTATAGCTGGGTAAATTCACGGCTGAACTTGGTCTTTCCCGCCTCACCTACTATTTGAGTTACATTGTCAGCATATGATTCTAGGAAGGCCACGAAAGTCTTCTTTGCCTTGTCCTTATCAGCAAAGGTTATATCATCATCCACACAGTAGACCTTGCCAAACCAAAAGAGCTGATACTCTAGGTACTTCTGTCCAACACGTTTCTTCTCCTGTTGCTCCATGCCAGCCTGCGGGCTTTCCTCAATCATTTCATCAAGAATAAGCTGATACTGACGAGTGCGCCTGTCCAACAGGGACTTAGCTATTTCATTTAGGTACAACTCTGTGGGCTTGTCCATAGGTCTGCCGAACCAGTGCTTTGCATTTATCCAGTCCAGCGTACCTCCATTATAATATTTATCTAGGAACCGGTATTCATCATAACCTCTCGATTGAAGCGTATCGGGCAACTCGCCATAGGCCAACCGGTAATTGTGGTATGCTGTTTTCTGCGTTTGAAAACTATCTATGCGCTTCTGCACGTAAGGGCAGTCAAACCTCTGCACATACAAAGTCTTTCTGTCATCAGCATCGCTTACTCTGGCTCTTCCGAGCATCTGTAGACATTTAACCCTTTCCATGTCAGACACAACGATGTTGTTGATACCAGTCAGGTTTACCCCGTTATCAAGGACAGATGTTGTGATTAGAACAAAGGTATTTTTATCAAGGCGCTCATTCAGCACCATTGAGCAGTAGGAAGGATTCGCTTTACTTGACGCATCTACAGCAAAGACTTTCTCTGTTTTTGAATCTCCATCTACAACAACCAGAGGGCTACCTTTTCCCTCAGCGTACCCTTCGAGATCCTTTTTTACAGCCCTACACTTCTCTATGTCATCAATGAAAACTAACCACTTCTCTCGCTTTTGATTGACGCTCTCAATCATCTGTCCATATAGTTCGCCAATGGCGGAGTACACCTTAACATCCAAGTAGCTATAGTCGCGTTGGAAATGGTAAAACGCCATCGGGATACTCTTATCTTTTTCCTGGGGCCTGTTGAAATTCAACCGTGAGTGGTACTCGCGTTCGTACTTAATTATGTACTCTAAACACTCATACGGCGTGGCACTCATGTACACCCTGACAGCATCCTGGAATAGCCTGACGATAGCCTCCAGGATTTTAGAAGTATGGGGGTTGAACATAGCATCGGAAGTAAAGAAGTGGGCCTCGTCACAAATAATGTAGATGTATCTGGACTGAGCTTTCGATTGCCTTTTCTTTAGCATCTGCTCGCAATGTAATAGACTTTGGTATGTCATTACATCCGCGCAGTCTCTATATGGGTAAAATTTAGCTTCTTCTTCGTCTGAGTCCTCGGTTCCTTTCAGACGATTTTTAATCTGTTGCCGTAGGGCCAACCGATTGCTGAGGATAAGAACGCGCTGCTTAGTGTTCTTCCTGTAGTTCAACTCTCTCACATATGGAACCAAGACATTCTCGACAAAATAATTTTTACCCTGCCCGGTCTGGGCTGAAATAAATACGGGTTGCAATGGCTCCCATTTGCCGTCAACATTTGCCCTTATTGTGCCATCATAATCTGTCTCTATTTTGAAATGTTCGCCGATTCCCTCGGAAACCCGTTTCTGGCCACATTCAATTTGACAAACATGGAGGCTGCTCATGATACAATCAGTCTTAAATTCCTCTTGGTCGTATGACAATCGTATTGCCCTATGAGCATCCGGACTGGTGGAATGACTATGAGATGTATCTGCGATAGTATCTCCATCGTACTTATCATGTACTGGAGAAACAGCCTTTGCCATGTATATTTTTTCGGTATTTTTTGATTGCTCTGTAGAGGTGGCAACTATGCGCCCTCGAAGTATAGGGATTTGTGATTCGTGAATCTCGGGTATTTCATTAACAGAACCACATTCCCCAACAAGTTCGCAGGGATAAAATTCGCAATGACGGCAAAATGGGAATTTATATTGAGATTCTTCTTCTGGCGTTAAAATACGAAAGTTATCATTTGAAATCATTCTCAAAATCTCCTCAATCTATTATTGCAACGATTTGTGATTTGTGAATAGCCTAATTATAAAAGACCAACAAATCACATACGGCGAAGAAATCAACTCAATACTGCATGGCTCCTAACACCATTCAACAGGAGTTCAACTAACTTCAAAGGTATGCCCTTGCCCTTATTGGCAGTATATCACATTCCTACAGATAATGCCAGAAGGAGTTTGAAAGCAAGAAGGTATAGGACGCTTTGATGCGTCCTATACCTTTTATTGCTGTCCTATAGGATTTTGTTGTCTGAAGAGTTCTAAGGCTTTCTCAATGGTAGCCTCAATTTCCTCTGGTGACTGATTATCAGGGAAATACTTTGCGAGAAGGCTTTCCTTGATTTTGATAGCTTTTCTTTTGGGAGGAGGAGCCTTTGGTGTAATGACTTGCTTGATTTCTTCTTCGTCAAGCTCATGGTCAGATGATTGTTTCTTTAATTCCTGGGCTTGCTGTGTGTCCACCTTAACTTTCCCTTCGACTAGCTTTTTAACGATTTCCTGCTCACTTGACCGTAGATAGGACAAATGCTCCGCAACACCCAGCCCTATTAGCTTGTTGTCCAAGCACTCCAATAGACCTTTAGACAACTTCGCAACACGGATATACCGAGCAATCGTAGCTTGTGATAGACCGTATTTCTCGCCGATAACGTGCATTGTCCGTGACCTGTTATCAGATTGAGAACCATCCTCCGATTGCTGCAAATCTGTACGATACCCTGGCTTCTTCTTCATTGCCTCATTTAGCATATGGAGCGAGTTCGCAAGTTCACTGGCTTTGAAATCCTTAATAGATCGCTGATCGAAATTTGTCTTTATGACAATTTCCATGGCCTCTTCATCATTTTTAGGAATACAGATAATAGCTGGCACTGTACTCAATCCAAGTTCCAATGCGGCATTGACCCGGTTGTGCCCAGCAAGTATCTCATAGTGATACTTTTCATCGTCAATCTTACGGACAAGGACAGGTGATAAAATCCCATGTTCCTCAATGTCTTGGATAAAATCGTTTAACCGCTGTCCCTCGTATAGCTTGAAGGGGTGGTTGGCAAATGGCTTTAACACTTCCGGGCTTATGGCTATGACTTTCATCTGTGGTTCTGAACCAAACGGGTTGAGTATGGCCCTATCAAACTCAGTTGCCATGGATAGTCCTCCTCCGGTAGTTTCTGCTGTGATTATACATACCTTTCCCAAGGAAGTCCAGAATCTTTCTAAATATTTTTCAGGGGTGACCTGCTCTCTGTTTGACAACGGGTGACACAAAAGGAAATTGCAAATCACATGAGATAAGAGTAGAGATTTCCTAATTTTTTTATGTCGCTCCGCTTACTGAGTGTAACTGGTGACAAATTGATCTTTGCAAAGGCGATCATGACCTTCTCCACTTCTCGACAGTTCATGGCCTTTTGCGCGAGCAACAGAGACTTCTTTTCCGGGATTAAGGTCAGGAACCGCAACATCTTCCGCCGCATGATAGCGTCCTTGACTTCCTTCCAAATGATTTCAACGGCGGCATCCTTTTTATAAAAGTCGCCAAAGGGAACGATCCGTGCGAAAGTGTCCAAGAATATTTGCTGTCGATCCGTTATCAGTTCCACAATCTGTCCAGCAGTATCCTCCGCATTGGTGTAGGCCCGAACCGCCTTGGGCTTTGTCAGCTTCACTTCTGCCCGAAGGATACCCTGCGTATAACTACTCGCAGACTTTATTTTCTTATGGTCCATGCCGCTATCTCGAAGTTGATCTGCAAATGATTGCTCCAAGTCATATAGCAGAAAGTCGATTGCGTTACTGTTTCCAGATAGACAAAAACTGCTGTTTTCATCTATGCCATCATAGCTTGCGGGGGAGAATCCCTTTATTTTGCTAACCCGTTGCAAGACCTTCAAGTAGGCCGCCACATTCTCCCAACTTCCAACGTCAATATCGGTAATTAAATTCAAGCCTGACAACGTAAAATCATTTATACTAAACTTGAAATTGAAATATTTGCCAATCCTCTTATCGAGTTTTCGGAGCAGTTTATCCGTATCAGATGGATCATCCACGACTAACGATAAATTGATAAGTAAGCGAATCCTTTTTTTGTACTGACTGGCTCGGTATATAACAGTGATTCCCTTGGATGATAAAGATGTATCCACAAATTCGTCTCTGTCCTCTTTCAAGTACCCGGTCTTATTGTATGCCATGTCGAATATCTGTTGAAATGTTTCAGTGTCTAACGTCATAGATAGTTCAAAAATCGTATTTAGCTTCATCTAAAAGGCCCCCTAATACAAAAGTTTTTTACAAAAGGGTTGCATTCGGTTGGGTTTTCTATTTGAACGGATACAGAATATTGCGCATATTGTTCTTGCCACTGATCTACAGAGGTATTCTGGTTTGCATCATAGAAACCAGCAGTAAAATTATTGCAGTCTCATAACATCTCTTTAATATAAGGCATCCCATTTTACAAAAAAGAACCGGCGCAACCCTGTGGCTGCGCCGTTAATATAGATTGCAGTTTTAGTCCTTGTAGTCAAAGTCCTCTACAATCTCAGATTGTCTCAAAGGAAACCTTGCAAACAAATGTACCGTGCATGAATTTCGGAGCAGCCGTGCTCGCCCCACGGCCTGCTCCAATTCACTTTCAATCATCCAAAGCTGGACGGCCCTCAGATTCTCGTTTTTGAAGGTGTTGATCTGAAAGCGATACCCATTGTGCTCTATGATTTGCGACTCCATTTCTTCATCTTCATCGAAATCCATTCCGAGGGTGAAGGCCACCAGCTTATATAAGAATGGCGCATGATATGGAGTCCCCACGACCAATATGTCCTCTCCTTCTAAACTGTTGCTCCCCTCGGTATTCCCAAAGTGCAGATGGCCAATGTTTTCCTTCATAAAGGTTATAACATGACTGGCCTTCATACCAAATTTCCACATCAACTTCTGAACGATGCCTTTGTTGTTGTTGATGCAACTCCGACTCATAGATTTACCTGGATACTGGAGCAATCTACCATCATATTTAGCCTGTTTGCACTCATAGAAATCCACTCGTTCCGCACCGAAATATTGACGATATATTTTTTCATCGGCTGTAGCTGACACGACAATGTACTTCATATTTTCAAAGAATATTGCGGGCTTAATGAAACAGAACATATCCTCTTTCAGGTTCTTATCTTCTGGATTTTTCGACTTCTCACGGAACATGATCTTCTCGGCCTGACAGAATGATGCCACATCAAATGGAATATCGTCATCGCTGCCTATATCATCTGGATCAAATCCTTCCACGCTAATAAGGGATTGTGTTTTTGCGCGTTTCAGTAGCTTGTCTATCTTCTGTGCCAGAAGAACATTTGCAGTTTCTTTCCGCAATTTCTTTAGCTCTGAAACGGTAATTGCTTCTTGATTAGAAATAATGCTTTTGAACAGAATGTCTTCATCAATAATACACACAAAATTGCTGAGTCTCTTTCTGTCCATATTCATCAAGTAACGATGTGTGGTTATGATACTTCCAGTGAAATGCTTTAGTTTCTCACGCTTTTCCATGTATTCCCGCAAGCAAGGAATGTCCTCATTCTTTAATACCTGCTGGATATATGGATGCACCTCACTGTGCCGTCCAGTTTTGCGCAGCCGCCGAATATAATTCCACACCTTGCGAGGTAGTTCATCTGCAATCTGATCTAAGGAAGGGGTCTTTAGAACCTCTAATTCATCATCTACTGCTCTATCACCAACTTCATCTTTCAGCAGATTTGTTGGTGTAGAAACTAAAAAACAACTATCTGGGTTTTCGCTCATGATCTTCAAGTAGCTGTACGACTTACCACTACCAACCCCCGCTTTGATGACGTGAACTTTTGTATCCTCCGCATGATACGCACGAAGTATGGCATTATACACATCATCCTGCATCTCTTCCAAAGAACAGAACCCCTCTTGGTATCCAGTAATCTTCTCTATCAGATTACGTTTTGGCTTTGCCGTAGTCAAAATGTTCTTCCCATGTTTACACTTGTCAGCATAAGGGCAGAACTTGTCACAGTCCTGTGGTTTATATTTTGAATCTGCGTTATACTCGATAGCGTGACTCCATCTACTTCTACGTTCCCTGTCATAGAACTCTGGGTGTTCTTCTTGTATCTTGCGGAAAATTTGAGGACCATTTTCTACTTGTATTAGACTAAGTGACAATCCGAACAATTCATCATGAACCATATCTCTTGTTCCATCTCTGAACTCTCTGAACAAACGACAGGACTGAGCGATCTTCTTCATGTCACTGGATCTGTATTTCTTATGATTTTTTACAATCTTTTTGTCGGTAGGACTGTTTGATGCAGTCCTACCGACAGAAGGATTACTGGTGCTTCCTTTTAATCCAATAATATATGATTTTGGGGATTTCTCGCCATCTCCTTTTATACTAGAACGCATTATAATAGCACTTGGCGAGATTTCCCCATTTTGAGAAGTTTGGGTTGCACCAGAGGATTCTGTCGGATCATAGGATATAGTAACATCAAGCAAACCACTTTCGTTTAAGGAGATACCTGTTTGGGAGGAAAAATGTGCTAGTCTCTCCTTATAATGTTTAGGTGTGGATTCCTTCAGATAACGGGTCATGCTTCTGAACACAGATTCAACGTCAATCGTAGATAACCTTTCATCAAAATAAGTAAGTTCTTTTCCGCCAAAGTACATTTTGGAGACATCCTTGTAGCATAAAGGATCAGCTTCTGGAAATATCTTTCCAAGAGCAAGTTGAACTGCTTCTGCAACTATTCTGTGCCCCATAGGGGCATTATTAAGGAATACTATACGAAACTTATTGTGATTTTTACTTGTAAGAGTATCGTAGGCAAACACAGGACGCAGGCCATACCTCTCAGCTCTAGCCCTTGCATCCTCCAAAGTGATTGTAGTATCTGGTGTTTTACTGTCGAAGTCTAAAGCAATAAACTGTTGCTGCTCAAAATGAGCCTGATTTCGTATACCATCTTTGAAGGTGGCTGGACAAAAGGTTTGCCCGTCAATGCTTATTTTTTCAGCCAAAGCACGGATGTCTTTTGGTGTAGGATTTATTTCCTCAACAAAACCACCAATTCGATTGCTGATTTGAGCTGCTTTTGCATTTGAAGGTTTGGCCCAGCAGCTTTCGCTATCAAGAGACACCTTGATTTTTTCCATGGTTTTCAACTCCTTTTGGGATTTTTTATTTCCATGTAGGAGTGAAATAAAAAATAAATAAATCAAAAATTTATTGTAAAAAAGGGGAGACAAAGCGGTCTGTCTCCCTAATAGTTGTTGTTGTGTTAGATCAAATTGTTATCTCGGCACATGGTTACTGGAAACCTGCTTGATTTTCCGATAAAAGCTGCTCTTGCTTACTTTCAATATCTTCATGGCCTCAACTGCTGTAATTTCACCTTTGCGCCATTGGGCAACCACCCTATCGAAGTCAGGTGATTGCTTGGCCTTCCTTCCAGTATACTTCCCCTGCTCCTTGGCAATGGCGATTCCCTCCCGCTGGCGCTGCAAAATATACTCCCGTTCCAACTCTGCTACGGCTCCGAAAATGGTCAACATGAATTTCCCAGTGGGGGTAGTGGTATCAATGGCCTCTTTCTTTGAAACGAACTCAACGCCCTTGGCCGTCAACCGCTCTACCAAATCCAGCAGATCACGGGTGTTCCTGGCAAACCGACTGATGCTCTCCACGATCACGGTATCACCCCGGCGCACATATTCCATCATCCGTTGCAGCTCGGGCCTGTTGGTATTCTTACCGCTCATGCGGTCGATGTAAATTTCATCGACGCCCAGCGATTCCATCAAGACTTCTTGCCGGATGGTGTTCTGTTCCTGGGTACTCACTCTAATGTAGCCTATATTCATTTGAGCACCGCCTTTTACTCAAAATCCATTCCAAACAGATCTTCCTTGGTACATAAAGCACTCTGCATCGTTGCAATCTGTCGGCGTCAAATCTTCAATCCGCTTTCTGCTTCGAGAAATGAAAAGGTCAGAATCCATTGGAGGCTTGGGGGTCTTATCTCTCAGCAGGTGATCCACGGCCACGATCTCTTGGTAGGTCTTAGGCTCATTATTGCGGATGTACTGGAAGAAGTAGTTCCGATGAAACGGGCAGAACGCACACGCACTGGCCTTGGTGTCCAGCCCCCAGACCTCCAAAATATATCTGTAGTTATCTGCTCTCGTCAAACCCATCTCCACCAGAGGAAACTTGTTTACAAACAGCTTATGAGGATTCTCATGACAGCGCCGTGATTCTTCCGCGCTGAACCCCATGTGCATTTCATGAGCCTTCACATCTGCGGGCCGGAGCCATTGCCCCTTCTTATAACCTAGCAGCTCCCAACGGACATACTTTGTGATCTCATTTACCTTGTAATCCAGTGTGCAGTTCCGGGGCATCCGTGACTTATGACCATCTTCTTTCAATGTCCACCAAGGGATACTGATAGTTCTCCGCTCCCCAAAGTTTTGTGTAAAATCCTGATACAGCGGAGTATCTAAAACATGAAAGAAAATCCCGGCGTTCTCACACGCACGCCGAGTAAACTCCATCTGTTCTTTGACCCAAGGAGGCTCCAGCCCCAAGTCACAGAAAATTACTGCGTCATAGATCGGAACCAGCGGATACGGTTTCTTCTTTTTACATACAGCATTTTCACAGCTCATAAGTGCCAATGCGGTAGACTGCATCCCGGCTCCAAAGGATAGTATCTTCATGTCTAGTCTCCTCAGAAAATAAATTAGCGAAAAAGTCCCGATAGGGTCGGCTTCAAGTCTGGAACGTGCCAAAACTCGAAAACCAACTCCAACGGGACATTTTTTCGTAGTGCCGTTTGGGTAAACCCTAACGGAACGCTATATGAAATCGGACGCACTCATTCCGGGGGCATCCCACGGATGGGCGGGACTGTAATCGCCACCTGTGCTGGATGGAGCCGTAAGATTATCGGCATCTTCACTTGCGGCATTTTTGTACTGCTCCATATCCAGCCCAAAGTATTCAGCCTCGGTGTCCGACAGTTCGGCAATATCAGTGCCAGAGCCTTGACCAGCTTATTGCCGGGCCGCTCTCCCAGGATCAGATAGTCAGTCCTCTTGCTTACCTTGGATACAGGCTTGGCCCCCAGTTCCACCAATCGGGCCTTGATAGCAGCACGGGTGTAGTTCTCCAGCTTACCCGTGACAGCTACTGACTTTCCGATGAAAGGGTTATCAGGATTCATGTTCCCACCTCTCAATCAACTTCCAGCGGCAGGCAAACGATACGGCCATCCATACCCCAAAACATTTCCGGAGTGCAGAACCGTTCCTGATACTGCTCGATCTGCTCGGGGGTCAAACTGGTGAAGTGGTCACTGTCAGCGGGAGCACCGCACAGGAAGAAGGTCCCGGACACAATGTCGTAGAACTGTCCATCCTTATCCCGCAACCCCCGATTCGCCGGTAGGTTCATCAGCTTACCCTCATCATTGCAAACCAGCGCAACGGGATCATCGAAAGGATAGATAGGCTGAATCAAGCCCCCTACGATCTCCTGCATGACTTTCAGGGAATCATCAATTTCCCGCACTTCCGGTCTGCGCTCCGGTTCAACTACTAACACACGCATAGCAACACCTTCCTTCTATATCTCAAACTTACCCCGCAGCCAACGGACAGCCTGACGCTTCCGGGAAAA
>Ga0209064_1003406_pt1 | contig 14037 bp, 15 predicted proteins | sample Inofromicrocosms_FD_187498 | JGI IMG/M metagenome (GOLD analysis project Ga0209064, IMG submission 187498) | Mouse cecum microbial communities from Vienna, Austria - Inoculum for glucosamine and mucus D2O microcosms (SPAdes) (version 2) | ecosystem: Host-associated > Mammals > Digestive system >... | reverse complement strand
TCGGATTTCCGTTTCAGCCGTCACTTAATTTATCGGCAGATTTTCTGTTATTTTGGGATGCAGGGAACGAAAGGCATATAAAATGGAGCGAAAGGCATAAATGCAGTACGGAAATTTCAAAATCAGCCCTAAAGTTTTTCGCCATTCGTCCGATATAGTGGAAACCCAAACCGCCGTGTAGGCATATTACCTCTTATTTCTCCGCTTTCCAAGCGGTTTCTGCTGTCAGACCTGCCTGCGGAAAAGGCAGACCGCCCCATATAGCGGATGAAGGCCATAGTGCGGCGGTCCCATCAAACATATCATTGATCCTGATTTCCGAAAGAAATAATTGTCCCCATAAAACCAACTAATCCGCAAAGAAATATTGATACAAGGCATATCCAATAATAAAATGTATCAACCTCAACTAAGCCAGAAATAGATACCGCTGTCCAAGGGCATACACAAGCTGGCAATATCAGTTCTTCTGAAACTTGCAGTCCTGCCGCCTGCAATACTGCGCTTCCTAAAGTAGCAAGCATGGAAGGATAAAACAATGCCTGCTGTTTCACACATATCCAAAGAATAGGAATCCCCGCAATAAAAGAAAAAAAATTGTTCTGGATTAGTAAAAATAAGGCATACCTCATATTCCCTGTTGTAAATTCAACGGGAAAAAGAGTATAACAGCCCGCTGTCACTATCATCTCCAACAAACAAATTGATATTAAATACCACAAAAACCACACAACTAATTTAGCTGCCATAAATTTTTCTCTCGATACCGGGGCTGTCAGGATATTCCGTATTGTTCTGTCCTGATACTCCCTTTGCATATTTGAAGTGATTACAAACCCGTTTACGATAGGTAATATGAGAGTATTTAACATGAGTACGCTCATCAACCATTCCATATATTCTCTCTGTGGGTCAATAACCAAACGATTCCATATCATAAAAAGCGGAATCGTAACAATAATCAAAGTTCCCATCCATGCCATTTTATTCCTGCGGAATTTTATTATTTCAGAGCAAACTGCATTATGCAATGCCAGCACCTCCTGTCAATTTCTTAAAATAATCTTCCAGACTGTTTTGGCACTTAGAAATCTCAGCTACTGCAAAACCAGCAGCAAAGAGTCTGCTGTTTAATTCCAAAGTACCGTATTTCAAATCATAAATCTCTATGGCAGATGCTTCTGGTCTCTTAATATTTTCGATTGAAAGGGATTTTTTTAAGTACTCATATACCTGCTCCGGTTCTTTCACAACTAATCGGATATAGGAATGTTGTCTGTTTTCCTCTAGCTGTTGATAAGAACATTCTTCCAACATCCTGCCCTCATGGATAATTCCAATCCAGTCCACCATCTGCTCCATTTCCGAAAGCTGGTGGCTGGATATTAAAATAGTTTTCCCACATTCATGACTCAACCGCCGAATAAGTATCCTCATCTCTGCTATACCAATCGGATCAAGCCCATTTGTCGGCTCGTCTAAAATAAGCAGTTCCGGATCATTTATTATTGCATTGGCAATTGCCAGTCGTTGTTTCATTCCTAATGAATACTTTGAAAATATCTTCTTATCCTGATACGGAAGTCCTACGACATTGAGTGCATTGCGTATCTTATTTTTATCCACTTTTCCCCTTAATCTTGAAAAAACGGAGAGGTTTTCCATCGCTGTCAGATTTGAATAAAAGCCGGGGGATTCAATCGTGCTTCCAATACGTGCATAAATCCCGCTCTGATAATCTGCCATCACCTGATTAAATAACGTCACTGATCCAGAATCTTTTTTCACCAGTCCAAGCAGGATTTTCATAATTGTAATTTTACCAGCCCCGTTTCTGCCCAACAGTCCATATATCTTTCCTTTTGGAACGTGCATTGATACATTCTGGACAACAGAACAACCGCCGTATTTTTTGCATAGCCCGTAAGTCTGTATCATATATTCCAATCCTGTCACCTGCTTTCATATATTATTCCAGATGTCGAAAGAACCAATTTCTTCTGAAGAAAGAAAAATATGATAAGCTGCATAAAGAATATTATAAGTGATAATCCTATAGCGACCAGCGTTATTTCAAATATGCGTGTAGCAGAGGATGCTTCCATAAAACGGTTTATCATGAATGAAGCTGTGACACATCCACAAATTACAGGAAAAAAATAAATAAGCCCTATTTGTTTTCGGATAATCTTTTTCAGGTCATTTTCTTTTAGCCCAAGATACATCGCCCTCTTGTAGCTCTCAGTATCCTGCATTATCGTTCCTGCAATTTTCAATCCCATTATCATAGTTGCTGACACAAAAGAAATAATGGCAATAAAGAAAATTAAGATTAGATAAACTGCGCCTGCTTCCATCTGGACATCAATCTCCGTCTGTTTTGCATAAGGATAAAATTCCCACCACCGGGCAGCATACAACTCATTTCCATCATAAGGAATATAAATATCTTCATAACTCCCTGTTTTATCTTTAATAACCTGATCCTGCCAGCTAACAAATATCTGCCCCTTATTTATTGCTACAATCTCCGCCAGAAGTCTCTTTTGAAATTCACTGCTGTTTTCCGTATTACTGCCACGAAACAGATAATAGGTCATTTTATAGGAGGCATCCAAAGTATCACTTATCCTGTAAAATGTATCATCACTGACGACTGCAAAGGAATTTATCTTTGCAGTTTGGTTCAGTATACTTTCCTTTGAAATCAATTCAATTTTTTGCAATGTAAAGTCTTCTTTTACGCATGGATTGTAAAACATCCCTCTATCTTCCGAACAGGTTTGGAACATAGCATTGTCGGAATCCTGAAAGTAAATATATCCGTCATCGGGAACAGACAGGTTCATTCCGGAAAGTGCATTAAAATCTGACACATTAACAACAATTTCCGGCGCCCACTCATTTCTTGAAGCATCCATATACTGATGCTCCCGTCCCAGCAGAAGCATATCCAACGAATGCCATTCGCTTAAAGAAATGCCGCTTTCTTCTGCAAAGGAGCGTATCCTGCTTTCATCAAGTTTCTCTCCTGATTCCCCAGCTAAAACAGCATAATCATAAGGTTCTTCCTTGATTGAATAGTAAAGTTCCAAGAAAATGCTCCCGTTAAAACATATGGAAAATACCGTAAGCGTAATCAGCAGTGAGGAAACAAACAAGGACAATGTATACTGGTTCCCTTTTTGCCTTACAAGATTGTAAAACAAGATACCTTTTCTGTATGCGTTAGGAAAAAAACGCTTTATAACGCTGCCCATAGAAGTAATCTGTGCCGTCAGAATATACATTCCAATCACACTGACGCCAAGAAAGAGAACAGAGAAACTTTTCAACCAATAGCTGACCGCAGTTATATTAAACAATATCAGTCCCAAAGGAACGGCTATCAGCCCTATGATACCCAAAATCGGGTGGGAGCCTTTCACTTCCTCACTTTCAGATGATGAACGCAGAATCCTGATTACATCTAACCTTGCTATATGAACTGCATTCTTGATACGCAGGATAACCCATGCCAGTATCCATAACCCTCCTGCAATCAGCAGCCCTTTCCCTCCCACACGAAAGGTTCCGTCCGTATAGGAAATAAATAAAGACAGTAGAGACCATATGCCAAAAGAGAACGGAATAGCCGAAACAAGCCCGATAACCCCTCCAATCAAAAATGTGATGTCAAGCTGCTGGTTTTGTATTTTACCAACGGATTTTGGTGGAAGACCCAGGGAAAGGTATACCCCGATCTCCCTCATTTGAAGCTGAATATAAATGGCGTTAGCATAGAAAAGAAAAACAATAATACCAATCATCGTAATCCCATACATTCCAAGCGAAATTATGTATGTAGATCCATCTGTCATCAATACATCGGTTATGACCCTGCTGAAAAGCAGAACGCCATAAGCCCCTGTCATGGCAACAGCAAAACAGATTGACAGCCCAAAAAGCAGATATCGGCTTTTATTTTGGCGGATCAGCTTTCGGGTGATTTCATTTATTGTCATTGTCCCACCTCCACAATCTTCAAAAATTCCAGAATATCATTCATAAACTGCCTCTGCTCTTTCTGACGTACCAATTCCCTTACTACCATCCCATCCGACAAAGCAATCACACGATCCGCATGAGAAGCAGCAATCGCATCATGTGTCACCATCAAAACTGTAGCCCCCAACTGTTCCTTTGCAAACAAAAACGCTTCTATGACAGCATTGCTTGACTTGGAATCAAGATTGCCAGTCGGCTCATCAGCTAAAATTAACAACGGCTCATTTGATAAAGCCCTTGCAATAGCCACCCGTTGTTTTTGACCGCCAGAAAGTTCGCCCGGATATTTGCCGGAAATGTCCTCAATGCCAAAGGCGCGCAACAGACCTCTTGTTTTTCCTTCCATATCTGCGACAGGCTTTTTGGCGATGATTTGTGGAAGAAAAATATTTTCCTGCACTGTCAACCCATCAATCAGCATAAAATCCTGAAAGATAAATCCTAATATACTGGAACGGATTTCAGCCTGTTTTTCTTTATCCGTATGAAGCATATCCACAGATCCCACTTTCACATTGCCACTGTCTGCTGATAAAAAACCCGACACGATATTCAGTAGTGTCGTTTTTCCACTGCCGGACGGTCCCATGACCGCAACAAATTCACCTCTGTTCATCTCCATGCTGACACCTTTCAGCACAGGATAGGTATTCCCTTTCGTAACATAAGATTTTTGCAATCCTGATACAGATAGTATTTTTTCCATATACCGATACTCCTTCACAAGTTATTTCCCAGAGATAATAAAAACTCTCCTTAATAATACAAGGAGAGTATAAACGAAAAATATCACAAAAGTATCTACTTTTTCAACAAAAATGAAAATTGTACTCTGGCGCCTGAATCCGGCATATTGCTGATTGTAATACTGCCGCCATGCTTTTCGCACAGAATTTTACAGATGTTTAATCCAAGACCAAAATGGGCAGAGCCGGTTTGTCCAGAGGTGTAAAAGGGATTTAGTGCCTTCCCCAGAGCTTCCGGACTAAACCCTACTCCATCATCAATTATTTCAAAAGAAAGTAATTGATTCTGTACATACAGATGCACAAAAACTTTGTTCTTAGAATAATGGCAGGCATTTCTCATAACATTTTCCAACACCCTGAAAATCAGGGAAATATCCCCCCTGACCTCCTGCAGATTGGCTTCCTTTGCAATGGAAATGTCTTTCCCGTATTCCTTAGCTGTCGATTTCATGTTGTCATCTAACATTTTCATAAAACTGTCTATGGAAATTGTCTGTACTTTGACTGGCGTATCCTCTAACTTTTGGATCGTGTTCATAACTTCGACATAATCTTCCAAGCGCTTAATGTAATATGCCATCATGCGGTTTGTTTCTAGCAGTTTTGCATCATCTTTTTCAGGGAATGGAATATACTCTTCCAAAAAATCTGTATATCCCTGCAATACTGTAAGAGGTGTTCGCAAGTCATGTGCAAAAGCTGCATTGAGCTTCCTGCGTTCTTCCGTCATACGCCATATCCTTTTATAATTATTCTGCAATTCATTCTTCATCCGTTCAAAAGACTTACAGAGCGTCCCTAATTCATCTTCTGCATCATACTGTACAGAAAAATCCAGATTATCCATGGCTATCTGCTCTATCCCATCCGTTAATGCCTTTATGGGAGTGTAAAGTTTTAGTTTATAGAAAATAAATGATCCTGCAACGATTACAGCACAGACATAGACGCCTACTGTTGATATCGTAAAAAAATCATGCCAATGCAGAGCCGGATTTTCCGAATTTTCTGCCACAAGAGCGTAATAGCTTGACCGTGTCGCTAATAATATCGTCATCGCTCCTAAAAAAGCAATGAAAAGGAAACACACGATTGTAATGTTTAAAGCCTTTTTCAAAGGAAGATTTCTATAAATTGTCTTTAATTTTCCCATTTATACCCTATCCCCCAGACTGTCTCTATATAATTTTTCTCTGTATACTCCATGAACTTTTTTCTGATCCTCCGTATATGTTCTACGATAATGGAACTATTCCCCTCACCATCGTATCCCCAAATCACTTCGTAAATTCTTTCTTTATCAAATACCTGCCCCGGATTCCTTGTAAGCAGTTCAACAATATCAAATTCCTTTTTTGTCAGCGGAATCTCTTTGTCTTGATAAGACACCTGCCTTTTATCATAATTTATGGCAAGGCTATCAAAAAATTTTGCTGTTGAGCCGGAATCGCCTCTGTTTTCACGGCGTAAGTGCGCTTCTACCCTTGCCCCCAACTCACCTAACTTGAAAGGCTTTACCACATAATCATCCCCGCCTGACTGGAATCCAATGATTGCATCCGTTTCTTCTATTCTTGCAGTCAAAAAAATGATAGGACACGATACATGATCCCTGATTGTTCTACACACGTCAAGTCCATCCATGTCAGGCATATTTATATCAAGCAGAATGATGTCAGGCTTTGAATTGATTTCCTTAAGAGCTTCTGCCCCACTCATAGCTGTATATACCAAATAGCCATGAAATTCAAAATAGTCCTTCAGCATAGTGACAATGCCCTGTTCGTCATCAACTATTAAAATTTTATATTTTATCATAAAATTCCTCCCGTTTTGCAGATATTATACTGCTCAGGCAATATATGTACAATTCTCATTTCTCTATTACTTCGGAAGAATACCGTTCCCACTAAAGTAAAAGCATCCACTGAATTATACCATAAAAATTCTCTGTTTTTCACCCGATGGCACGAAATGACTATTTTTCGGGAACGGAAAGCAAAACCATCCTATCAGCGGCATCAAGAAACACAAAAATAGGGGTCCACCACCCACCGTGATGAACCCCACCAAGCCTTAAAACTCTTGATTTTAAGCCATTCTTCAATACTTTCGCCTGCGACAACCCTTGCTGCCCGTTTTCAACGTGCAGGACTAAAGCCGTTGAAATGCGGTTCATCGGAAAAGGATTTACCCCCGTCTCTGCAAGTGCCTTATCCCATGCCTGCATCACTTCATCGGAACTCTCCGGCCTGAAAGCTTTCGTTTCTTTCTTTGTTGCAGCTTTATTTATTGCATCAGCAAAATTTCTTCCCGCCGCATTCCTCTCTGTCTTTCTCGTTTCATACCCTGCCACAGGGTATCCTGCTTCTGTTCCATTTACATTCATTTTCTTAATCCTCCATTTTCTTTGTTATAGCAGCCACTTGGCTCGTTGCTCGCGGGAATAAACATAGAAATCAGCATAGCCATTATTCCTATAACGAGATAGACTGCCGCATACAGAATAAATGCTGTTTCCCCCATATCAAAGAATATCCATGTTCCTATCAGAAATAGTACTGCTGAAATAACCGGAAGGCTCCACAGATGCTTCACATCTTTTCCCGCAAACGCTCCGTTTATCACGGAATATAATGGATTGACTGCAAAAACAAAAGAAAACATACTGCCATTCCCGTATCGCCTTTTACGAAAGTAACCGCAAGCAACGGAAACGCCGATAAAAATATAGAACACTGGCATAAGCCCGTACTGCACCATATTCCGAAACGATGATAACTCCCCGTTTACGCTCCAATCATTGGCCATCGTTCCCGCCAAAAGCACTGCAGCAGAAAGCAATCCGGCCAAGAACATCATTGAACCTAAAATCACTTTTTTCATTGAAAGGTCTCCTTTTTCAACTTTGTTTTTCAGTCCTGCACATCCACCTCTCCCGTTCAGAGCCGCCCCTGCACCCTCGCAGTCCGCAGAGGCAAGGTTTTATGCGCCTCTGCGGAATAGGGTGTAAAGATTATATCTGTATATCCAATGTGCTGCCCGAAGACGTTTTTTTCACAAGAGAGCCGCATGACTTCACAAGCGAATTATCAATGGACTCCCTTGTGATTCCGTCCAAAGCCCCGGACGGGATCGGCTTGCCCGGCTCCCATTTTGGATCAATAGCTTTCACCGCATCAACAAATGCCTGCGTATATGCCCTTTCATACTGCCTTAATGTATTCCCTGCTGCCAGTCTGTCATTCTTATCCATTTTCCGATACAGATTCAAATATACATCTGAACGCCTTGTAGTGTCTCCATTGCCTACACCATTTTCCTGCAGAAACTCTTTCTTGGTCAGTTCAAACATCTCATCCCTGCTGCTCTCCGGTATATCAATGATCCTATTCTTTTCTGCACGGTTTTTCTCCGTTACAACCAGACCCGCCAATCCCGTAACAGGACTGATGTAGTCGCCATCCTTATCATAGCGGCTCATCCTGTTTTTGATTGCCTGAACATTTGTGTACCCAACACCAGAGCACGCCGCCGACATACTTTTCATTACTGCCTGATACTGCTTGCTATTCGTGTCAATGCCTGCTTTTTTCAGCATTTTCTTTCCACCTTTGCTGTTAATGGGCATTCCCGATAATTCCTGAAATCTGTTGCTGAAATCTCTTACTATGAACATATCCCATACCTCCTTGACTTAATATTTTTGTGCCAACCCTGGCCTGCTGCCGTTTCATAAAATCCATCGGCGGATACACCCGCATTTCAAACCACGATTGCACCAGATGACTATAAATTGCACGAAATGACCATAAAGTTTATAACATCACCACCGCCTGGAATTTTTCTTCATCACAGGAGACGGCAAAATCGCCCCCGTATTTATCTGCCACCGCCTTCACATTCGACAGGCCGGTGCCTTCCATGACCTGCACCTTTTCCACCACGGGGTTTCTTACGGAGAAGATCAGCTTCCCGCCCTCCTGCACCAGCTTGACATGGATGACGACATTCCTCCCCCGCCGCGCCACCTTCACGCATTCGTGGATGGCGTTGTCCAGCAGGTTGGAGAGCAGGATCACCGTTTCCTCCTCATTCAGCCGCAGACCGCCCATGTCGCCCACCCGGAACGTCATGGACACGCCCTGCTCCCTTGCGGCATGGAACTTCTGGTTCAGGACGGCGTCCACCACCGGGTGGTTCGTGCTGACCGCCGCCATCTCCACCGATATGCTCTCCGTCAGCTGCTCCGCAAGCGCGGTGGCGGCCTGCATGTCACCTTTCTTCAACAGCACCTGCATCGTCCTGATCTGGTTCTTATAGTCGTGCATCTTCCTCCCCTGCCGCTCATAGACCGCCTGCATATCCCGGTAATGGGCAAGCTGGCTCTCCTTCTTCTGGCCTGCCAACGCGCTTTCCCGGAACAGTTCCTCTTTTTCAAGGATACCCTGCATCAGCTCTATGACAAGGATGTTGATGAATATCAACCCCGCGGATAAAAAGAGATATGCTGTCTGCACTTTTGTTTCCGTACTGCTACAGAAGAACATAAGCAGCATGGATGCCACAGTGAGCAGCGGAATCATGGACAATTTCAGCCACTCTTTATGGGAAAGTTCCCCGTTTTTGTTCTTCCCTTTCCATATTTTCCGAACTATGAACACCAGACAGAGCCAGATCATTTTTGAGGGCAGGAGCAGAAAAGCAAGCACCACGTTTTGGGAAATGGACATATTTTCTATCTGCAGGAAAAAAAGGTCTGTCAGAAACAGCAGCGCATAATTCAGTCCGGAAAAGAAGATACGCTGTTTCCAGCCCGCTTCGTAAAACACTGTGCAGAATGTGATGGAAACAAGGATTACCAGCATGACCTTGATTCCCATTAAATCAAAATATCCTCCTAATAGCGCCACTACCATGTCAGCAAAATACAAAACAACATATCTGCACTTTCCCAGCCGCCCCACATCCGTTTTCTTCAAAAAGGTATCAAAGAAATATATGCTCCCCCATGCCTCTACCGCCATGATACAGAAAGAAAGTATCCACATCCCCATGATCACTCCGCCCCCTTAAACAATGTATACTGCCGCTTCACTTCCGGGTACCTGGACTTCGGGACGGATATCTCCTTCCCCGTGGTCAGCACCATGACATAGCTGCTGAGTTTCCCAATGTACCTCATGTTGATGAGGAAGCTCTGGTGTATCCGCACGAAGCCCATCCCCGCCAGTTCCGTCTCCAGCTCATCCATCTTCTTATAGATGCTGTACGTCTCCCCCGCCGTGTAGAACACGTTCTTGTGCCTGCTCGTCTCAATATAGATGATGTCGTCCACCCGCAGGCGCACATTCCCCTCCACAAAGCCGAACTCCACCACCCGTTCCCCCCGCAGGATGTCCTCCACGCACTCCTGCAGAGTCTGTTCCAGGTCATCCTTTAACAGGAATCGGCTGGCCTTCACCTTGTACCCGTCCAGCGCATAGTTCACATAGGCGGTCACCAGCACGATATGTATCTTCGGGCATTCCGCCTTGATCTTCCCCGCCGCCTCCAGCCCGTCCATGCCCTCCATGTTGATGTCCAGGAACACGATGCCGCATTCCCGTACATACCTCATATCCGCATAAAGCTCCGCGCCGGAGCCATATTCCCTTATTTCAAAATCATGCCCGCAGGCTTCCAGCAGCGCCCGCAGCGCGTTCCTGTCCTCCCTGCTGTCATCGCAGACCGCTATCTTCATCCATATTTTCCCCACTTTCCGTCATAAATTATATCGGATTATAGGGCATCATATCAAACGCTATTGCACAAAACTCCCATAAATTGCACGAAACGACTATAAATCAATCTCAGAATATCACCGAAATGGCTAAAGTTTTTCCCCATTCGTCCTTAGTGTATTCTCCCTTTAAATGCTCATGTACGGTAAAGAAGCAAGCAACCGAAAACAAGAGATAGACCGCCAGCACCACACTATTCCGAACCAAAGCAACCAAAGACCAAAAGACAAGCATTGTGGAAATGTGCATAACAGGCTATGGAATCATGGATAACTCTATTCACAGCACATGGAAAAGCTAAAGTGCAGCTTTCCCACGTCCTGCAAACAGAGTTACCCACAATTCCATAAGATAGCCAGTTATACACATTCCCACGAATGCCTACGACTACGGAATCCTCTTCCAATTCCTAATATCTTGACATAACTAATCTGATTTGTTAAAATACAAACCGAAGTAAAAAAGGAGGTGCTTTATTTTGCCCAAAATAAAAATTGATAAAGAATCAGTTATCAAAGAAGCCGCATATATGGCAAATACGATAGGCATAGAAAACTTATCCTTAAAAACGCTTGCAGCGCAATTAGGTGTTAAGTCCCCATCGCTTTATAACCATATTGATGGGCTTGACGACCTAAAACAGCAACTTATGCTTTATGGCTGGAAAGAATTAGAGAACAAAACTATTGAAGCTGTAATAGGACTTTCTGGATATGATGCGATTAGAGCTATGTGCTACGCTTTCCATGAATATGCAATAGAGAATCAAGGAGTTTTTAGTACAATGCTTTGGTACAATCAGTTTGAAAATGAACAGATGAACGAAGTGACTTCAAAAATGTTTACAATTTTTTTCAAAATAACTAAGTCACTAAATATTTCACAAGATAATTGTGTTCATTTAGTCAGAATGTTTAGGAGTTTTTTAGAGGGCTTTGCATTACTTGAAAATCATAACGCCTTTGGTAATACACAGTTGATAAAAGATAGTTTTGAATTATCAATAACTATTTTAATTGAGGGAGCAAAAAAATTAGAGGGGAGATGATAGTGAATGGTATATCAGAAAAAAATAGGGGGAACGGTTTTATGAATCGAAAAACCAGACAAATAATTTGTGTAATACTGTCACTCATTTGTGTTATTGCCATATGGTATAAGCCTGTTTTGGCAAATGAAAAAAGTAGCAATTATAGCGATATTGACAGCCAGTTAAAAAAGGAAATAAAAGAATTGCATATTCCCGGAATGGCGATAGCCATTGTAGACTATAAAGAGGTACTGTTTTCTGAAACTTATGGAAATTGCGATAATTTAGATACGCCTTTTATTATAGGTTCATTGAGCAAATCATTCACAGCATTAGCTGTTATGCAGCTTGTGGAAGAAGAAAAAGTAGATTTAGAAACGGCAATATCTGATTATATTGATACCTCTGCTTATTTTATAAATGCGTCCGACGGAGATAGAATTACTATAAGACAGCTTTTGAATCAGACAAGTGGTTTAGGTACATATCAGCGTTTTGGAAATGCAAAAATAACAGAAAGTTACGGACAACATCAATATGCAAATATCAATTATGGATTGTTAGGAGAAATTATAGAAACAGTCAGCGGAGTTAGCTATTCAGAGTATATGGATAAAAACATTTTTTCTCCACTAAGTATGAGCCATACGGCAGCAACACTTATACAAAGCAAAGAAAACGGATTGATAACAGGGTATCGAAATTATTTTGGATTTCCGATTGCGGGAGAGCCGGACTATCCCGATAAATATTCATGGTCTACCGTTCCAGCGGGTTATTTAAGTTCCAGTGTATCAGATATGACAAAATATCTGCAAATGTATCTAAATGGAGGAATGGGAATCGTCAATCAAAACAGTTTAAATGCCATGCTTTATGACAATGTATATGTAGATGGTGATAGCCCCTATTATTACGGAATGGGGTGGACTTTAACGGAGGAATATACAGAGCCTGTATTGGGGCATTCTGGACTTGTTGAGAATTATATGTCAAATATGTTTTTATTGCCGGAAAGCGGATTAGGAATCATCTTCCTCATCAATATGAACGATTATCTTGTCACGAACCAACTGGCGGATATTATAAGCAAAAATGTGATATTTGCTCTTTTGGGCAGAGAACAATATGATATATCGGGCAGCCCGTATATTGTAAGACACCTGTTACTGAATGGGGCATATTTAGCGTTGGTTGCAGCAGCGGTATATCCAATAGCAACAATAAGAAAATGGAAGAAAAAGAAGCAGACAACGAGACTGATACTCTTTGACATTACAAGGCATGGCATATTACCGCTACTGTTACTCTGTTTGCCCTATATGGTAGATATTCCATTATGGGTAGTATGGTATTTTGTAAAAGACTTGTTCATTGTTTTATTGGTAAATTCAAGTTTGCTTTTGGTTGTAGGCATATACAAAATATTATTTGCAGTATTCAAGATATGACAGACTACGTGCTGTCATTCCTCTGAATTATAAAAGCAACTGTAAACTATGTAACACCCTATGTGGGAGAAAGGGGGAATCATTTATGCCTTGTACAGAAGCATACAGAGAACACATCATGTATACTTTCAATGGCTATTGCAAGACTGTCATACGCTTTGCGGCTATCAACGCATGGCGTGACAGGAGCAGACGGCGGCAAAAGGAAATATCCCTTGAATACCTCACAGAAGAAAAATTTTACCCTTTAGGCACAACAGACGAATATTTTGAAGCACCCTATGAAGAATACCCCATTACGATATGCGGTCAGACAGTTATCCTCACCAATGGGGAGCTTGCCGCCGCCCTGTTATCCCTGCCGGAGCGAAACCGGGAAATCATTTTCCTTTACTTTTTCGGGGATTATACACAACAGGAAATCGGGAAAATGTACGGACGCTGCCGGAGTACAACCGGGTATCTAATTCGCAGGACGTTAAAACTCTTGCAAAGGAAAATGGAGGTGCTTTCGCATGGGGAATCCGAACCTTTTGCCCTATGAAACGATTGTCCGGGCGACCAGCGGCGAGCCGGAAGCCGTGGACGAGGTTTTGCGGCATTACAGCAAGCGTATCCGAATCGCAGCCATTGAAAACGGGCATATCGACAGGGATACGGAGGACAGCATAAAACAGCGGCTTGTCGCTGCCCTGTTCAAATTCCGTTTTGATGAACGGGAAGTATAAGAAATTGCTTCCATTTTTGGAAAAACGGATATATAATAAAGCAACAACAAATCGGAATCGGTAGACATACCTTGTCGGGTAATAAAATAAGGCATTTCTCGCTTTGTGTTCTGTTTTTTATTGGGCAGTTTTGATAGGATTTTTCTGAAAGGAGGAAAAGCATGAACCAAGAAAAAATCGGAAAATTCTTAAAAGAACTCCGTAAGCAAAAAGGACTTACCCAAGAACAGATTGCAGAAAAATTTAATG
>Ga0209064_1003398_pt1 | contig 14068 bp, 19 predicted proteins | sample Inofromicrocosms_FD_187498 | JGI IMG/M metagenome (GOLD analysis project Ga0209064, IMG submission 187498) | Mouse cecum microbial communities from Vienna, Austria - Inoculum for glucosamine and mucus D2O microcosms (SPAdes) (version 2) | ecosystem: Host-associated > Mammals > Digestive system >... | reverse complement strand
TAATGCTGCTGAACCAGCATCCTAATATAGAGGTAAAGGTGTTCAATACTGTATCAAATCGTGCCCGTTTCTTGTATTATCCCCAGTTTTTATTAGATTTTAATCGCCTTAACTCGCGTATGCATAACAAACTGTTTATTGTTGACAACGTTGCCTATATAACAGGCGGCCGCAACGTGGGCAGTAATTATTTCTATCCGGAAACGGCATCTAATTTCTCGGATACGGACGTATTGTTCTTGGGGGATATGACACGTTATGCCACAAACAGCTTTAATGAATACTGGGACCATCATCTGTCTATTCCGGCGTCGGTATTTCCAAAGGCAAAATCCAAAAAGGCCATGCGCCAGCTGGAACGTGGATTGGAGGAATACAGTGAAAACAGCGCCAAGGCGGTAAAGGACTATAATTCGATAATAAATTTGGCGATGCGTGAATATCGCTCTAAAAAGTTTGATTTTAGCTGGGGGCGCGGGAAATTCTTGGCCGATCCGCCTGAAAAGGTTGAAATGACCATGCGTGAAAAAGAACAGTATCGTGGTGATATTATCACGGCGCTACAGAAATTATGGGACCAGACCCAGAAAGAGGTATATCTGTCTGCGGCATATTTTGTCCCGGGCCAGGGCGGCCTGGAGCATATGATGCGAGAAGAAAACTCGGGCGTGCATTTGACCATTGTTACAAATTCGCTGGCATCTACTAATGCACCAACGGTTTATGCCAAATGGGAAAAATACCGCAAACATTTGATAGAATCGGGCGCGGATGTTTACGAGTTCATGCTGTCGGCAGAAAATCTGCGTGGCAAGGAACATGACCGCGAGCGTAAACAGTCCAGTTTTTCGGTTCTACATAGCAAGACAATTGTATTTGATGACGATATTTCCTGGATTGGCAGTTTTAACCTGGACCCGCGCAGTGCATATTTTAATACCGAGAATGTGGCAATATTTGAAAGTCGCGATTTTGCAAAAAAGCTGCGGGATATGATTATCAGCGATACTGTTACATCATGGCGTGTCACACTGCACGACGGCCAGCCGCGTTGGACCGGGTGGCGCACCGGGGATAGTGCCCCGAAAACATATCGGCGTAGCCCTGATACCAGTATATTCCGTCGCATATGGAAATCATTGTGCGGTTTGGTTCCGGAAAAGTTTGTGTAAACAATAAACGCGCCGATGGCGCGTTTTATTTTGCTGATGTCGACTTCTTTTTTCGCGGGGCGCACTTATAGGCGTTTTTATCCGCAATAGACAGCGCAATTGCAACAGCTTGTTTATGTGGGCGCCCGGCGCGGCTTTCGGTTCGGATGTTTTCAGAAATAGCGCGTCGACTGCATCCTTTTATCAGTGGCATCTTGGTCCTCCTTGGGTATGCTGTTATGATACCATGCATGCGGTTTTTCACGCACAGGGAAGAAATCCGCTTAATTATGTGCCATTAAATGCAGTGCTATGCTGATTATAAATATAACAGTAATTGCCCCCAGAATAATTTTTTGGGTTTTATGGCCGCGCGAACCGTGACAGTGGTTGCATTCACACCGACAGTCACGCATAACCAGATACCATGACAATAACAACATCGCACCGGATATTACGAATACCCACGGTTCCATCCAATGCGGAATAAGATGAAAGTGTGCGGCGTCGGGCGCAATCAGCCCTATGATAGAAAGGGCAATGGGCAGCCCGCAACAAAATATATGCGGCAGTATTGTGGCAATTAAACTAATTTTTACAGCTTTATTTTTCATGATGGACCTGATTTTACACAAAAAAATAATTAATGACAATAAGAATATATAAAAAAGTTGACATAAATAATTTTTTGTGCCATTTTGCCCCGCATGTCAGAAGATAAAAAATTATTACATAGTTCAAGTTCTTTTTACAAAGACAAAGAGCCGGCTTTTGTTTTTACAAATGAAAATGTTGCCGCGTATCTGTCGCGCATTGGTAATTTGTCAGGAAAAAGCGTATTAAGTGTTGCCGCATCCGGCGATCATGCATTCCAGGCGTACTCTTATGGTGCGTCTTATGTTGATACGTTTGATATCAACTCTGACCAGGCATTGATTCTGGAGCTAAAGACCAAGATGATACGTGGCCTGTCATATGATAATTTTATGGATTATTTTTTCTCTCCGACGGATATTTTTAATCCCAAGATAATTAATGGCGTATTTCACAGTCTTTCAAGAAGTCTGCAGCTTTATATACTGAAAAATTATATGACCAAAAACATGTTCCGCGATTATTCAAAAAAAACGGTTGAATGGGTTTCTTATTTGCATGACAGACACATGTTTGACATGCTGAAGAACAAATTGCCTGCGTCGCTGAATTTTGTTCATACAGATATATCGGGGCTTAGTGCCAGTATGAATAAAAAATATGATTTGATATTGTTGTCTAATATATGTCAGGCCATGTATCCCGACAAATACAGCTATTACGAAATATATACCCAGTTTTATAACAATGTTCTGCGGCCGTTGGCCGACAAGAATTTAAATCCCGGCGGTATGATATGTTTTGACTATATATTTAGCCTGTCAAAGGCTGAAAATGTTGTGCTTGGCAATATTCTGTCGGGTGATATATTGCGGGTGCCACGTTGTCCGGGACATGATATGGCTATACGCCAGATTCCGTCGGTTGTTGATTCCGCCATTAGTGATATTGTTGTAACAATGTCTAAAACGAGATAGGCGAGTGGCGTCCCCACCAGGACTCGAACCTGGATTTAATTCTTAGGAGGAATTTGTTCTATCCTGTTGAACTATGGGGACATACAGAAGTATTTTATCCTCAGATTTTAATATTGCAAGTTGTAATAATGGCTTGTATAATGTCCCGGAAAAAAAGGAAAGGGACATGGGAAGCAGACTGATTGGATACGGGTCTTATTTGCCCGAAAAGGTCATGACCAATCAAGATTTTGAAAAAATTATGGATACCACGGACGAGTGGATTGTTCAGCGTACCGGCATGCGCAGTCGTCATTTTGCCGCAGAAAACGAAACAGTTGTCGATATTGCCGCGGCCGCCGCGCAACGTGCGCTGGATAATGCCGGACTGGGGGTTGATGATATAGATATGGTTGTCGTTGCAACCACATCGTCGGAATTGGATTTTCCATCTGTCGGCGTCCAGGTGCTGGGGCGTCTGGGGGCCACAAAAAGCCAGCCGGCATTTGATGTTCGCGGTGCATGTACGGGATATATTTATGCATTGCATTGCGCGCGCGCCTTTTTTGCGGCCGGTATGCATCGTCGCATAATGTTGATTGGTGCAGAAAAAATGACGCGCTTTTTGAATTTTGATGACCGCAGCACTGCCGTTTTGTTTGGCGATGGCGCCGGTGCAATGATTTTTGAGCAGTCTTCGTCTGGATATTCCGGAATAATTGACACGGTTGTTATGGCAGACGGCCGTGAATTTGATATGTTGCATGGCACGCCTGATCACAAGATTTCCATGAATGGGCCGGAAACATATAAAAAAGCCGTTACTTTAATGCCAGATGCCGCCAATTATATAATGGAGCATGCCGGCATTACCGCAGACAATGTCGATTGGATTATTCCGCATCAGGCAAACCTGCGCATTATCCAAAGCGGTGCCCAGCGATTGGGTTTCCCGCTGGAAAAGATAGTTGTTACGGTTGATAAACATGCCAATACCAGTGGTGCGTCCGGCGTTTTGGCGATGGCGTATGCGCTGGATAATGGAATAATCAAAAAAGGTCAATTAATATTATATCCCGCATTTGGCAGTGGTCTGACCTGGGGTGCGGCATTGATAAGGATTTAAAAATGGCAACAGTTACAAGAATAGATTTTGCAAACAGATTGCGCGAACGTTTCGGTTTGACGACCGCGGACGCATATAAAATGGTTGATTTGATTTTCGATGAGATAGAACAGTCGCTGATTAATGACGAAGAGGTTAAGTTTGCAGGTTTTGGCAGTTTTAAGATTCTGCAAAAGGCCGAACGCGCCGGTCGTAATCCAAAAACGGGCGAACCGGCGGTAATATCAGCCCGCCGTGTGGCGACATTCCGCCCGTGTACGGAATTTAGAAAGCGTGTTGCAAAACAGTCCTAATATAAAACGCCCGCCGTATGGCAGGCGTTTTTTTCCTTATACCAGATGCGCCTCTTGTAGCAATTGCTCTAGATACGTGCCGCTGATTTTCTTTAGGCCCTGTTTTCCCAGTACCTTTAACAGCCATGGCATGTCGATATCACGCAGTGGCTTGCGGTCGTTTAGGTAATAAATACTGCGCAACAGTACGCGTACATCGAAACCTGAATCAAATACTTCCGGAACGCCGCGGTCTATGTTCAGCAGGGTGTACACCGCCTCCATTGCGGTACGAACGGAATATTCTGTTGTGAAAACGGTGTCGCGCGCCGTTTCGGCATAGTTTCCAATAAAAGCCAGATTCACAGACCCGTCGGGTACTACTTTTGGACGGTCGCCGATTGCACGTGGCATAAAGTATGTGGATATGAACGGCATGTGTGCCGGCACGGTGTTGGCGCTGTTGTGGGCGATGTCTTCGATTTCTGTTTTTGGCACTCCCATATGGTATAGTAATTCTGCACACAGTTCGGCGCCTGTACATTCGGTAATTTTCTTTTTCACATAATTACCCTTGGTGTCGGACAGTAATCCATATGTCCAGACAATAATCTCGTTCTTTTTCTGTTTGCGGAAATGCGGCTGGCGCGAAATACTGAAACCGTATAGCCAGTTGGAATCCTTTATCGTAACGGGACCGCTGCTGACGATGCTGCCGCTGTGCGGATTCTTTTTACAGATTTTTTCAATATATGGAACGATGCGGTCGTCCTTGAACGTTATTGTCGCGGATATGACCCAGTTCGCCGCCGGTATGTTTTCGCAGAATTTTTCCGGACGCCCGAATGCCGGATTCTGTTCGGCTATGTTTTTCCATAGCGTCCAGCTGCCCCCGATTCCGGCGGGCAGGGGTGCCGGTGAATCGTTCGTGCCGTATGTTGTAGATTCTGTTATCGACCCATTGGTTACAAATACCAAATCATCGGGGCTCAGGTCGATTTTCTTTGTATGGCCGTGCGATTCCATTTGTAACTGGGTGGCCATGATTTTTCCTTTTGCGGATTTGGTTATTACGTTTGTTACACGGGTGTCGTAATGGAATTTTACGCCGCGTGTATCCAGATAGCTAACCAGTGGCGTAATCAATGATTCATACTGGTTGTATTTTGTGAATTTCAGTGCCGACATATCCGCCAGTGTTCCAACATGGTGTACAAATCGCAGGATATATCGCCGCATTTCCATTGCCGATGACCAGCGCTCAAATGCAAACATAGTCGCCCAGTACAGCCAGAAATTGGATTCAAAAAATTCTTCGCTGAAAACTTCGTTTATCTGAACGTCATTTAAGTCTTCTTCGCGCATCAGCGCCAGGTCAATAAGTTCTTTGATTGCGCCCTGGGTCAGGGTCAGCTTGCCATCCGTTGGCAGGCGTTTGCCTCGGCGCTCTATAACGCGTGTATGTGAAAAACTGGGGTCGGCTTTGTTCAGCCAGTAAAATTCATCCAATACAGATACATCGGCGTTTTCCAATGACGGAATAGAGCGGAACAGGTCCCATAATGTTTCAAAATGTGCCTCCATTTCGCGTCCGCCGCGGATTATATAGCCGCGCTCTGGGTTGTATATCCCGTCCATACTGCCCCCGGCCAGATCCAGTTCTTCAAATATATGAATTTTATTACCGCGCATCCGGCCGTCGCGTATTAAAAATACCGCCGCCGCCAGACCAGCCAATCCACCACCAATTATATATGCTGATTTTTTATCCACCCCCGCCGGTTTCAGCGGGTTTGCAAATGCCTCATAATTACCGTTGCTAAGATACATCTTTTTGTGCTCCCTTGCTTTTCATATATTTCCAAGAATAATCTGTGACGGCCCGGGTTTGTAATAGGAGCCTTTTCGCAAATCAATTATTTGACAGATGTACTGATTTGTTTTTATAATGTGCCTATGAAATCTATTTTTCTATCTTTGCTGGTATTGGTAATATTAGGCGGATGTGGGGTTAAATCCAACCTGTCACAGCCGGGCGATACATTCCCGCGTAATTATCCGGTATATTAAAAAAAAGATAGGGCATATGGCGACTACGAAGTGCCGCCATACCGCTGAAAAAAAGATAGGGCATATGGCGACTACGAAGTGCCGCCATACCGCTGAAAAAAAGATAGGGCATATGGCGACTACGAAGTGCCGCCATACCGCTGAAAAAAAGATAGGGCATATGGCGACTACGAAGTGCCGCCATACCGCTGAAAAAAAGATAGGGCATATGGCGAAATTGGTAGACGCGCTGGATTTAGGTTCCAGTGGAGCAATCCATCAGAGTTCGAGTCTCTGTATGCCCACCAGATTCCATTATATTTTCTATTTTGCGTCCAGTGGTGTACGCATTGTTTGAAAACTGCGGTCGATTGTTACCTGGCGTTGTGCTACAGTTTGGCCGGAACTATTGATGGCTTCTAATAAATACGTCCCGTATTTTATGCCGTCAAAAATAAATGCCCCGTCTGAATCTGTTCTTTTGACCGCGACAATTGTTCCATCAAAGTCTTTGATGTAAATCGTATATTTTCGGCCATTACCTGATGCGGACATGTATCCTTCGATGCCGCCAAGGCGACTGAACGGGATTTCAACCGGACGAACCACGCCGAGTCTCAGGACCAGTTTTTTTGTATTCCATTCCGGCACCAGCGCAAAATCCGAAACATCTTGTTCATCAACCGACATGATTGCTTTTTGGTACGGTTCGATATTGGTTATCAAAACTTCGCCATTTGCGTCTGTTCGGATAGGTGCCTCGCGGCCGGTTACAAATACTGCTGCATTTGGAACAGGGGCGCCTGCTTCATCAACGGCGCGTGCATAAATTGTTCCATAATTCATTATTTGATTTTCTGCATTTGTAAACAGCTTGTTTTGGCCCGGTATTTTTCCAATGCTTATGTTATATGTTAGCCCCAGTGATAAATTTCTGTCTGTATCCGATGACATATTGAACGTCAGGCCGCCAAATCGAAACAGGCGACCAATGCTGATGCCGAATACGTCAAGGTCGGGGCCCGACATATAATTTTAGCGGCAAGCATGATTCCATGTTCCTTGGACATATGTGTTTTTATCTCATCTGTATTCGGCAAAAGCCCCGTAATCGTGCAAATACTGGGATGGATTGGTTTGATATTGCATATGGCCGTTTATACGCATTCTGCCATATGTTGCCTGGAATAGTCCGTTGATGTAATTTTCTGATGAAAAATCATTGTCTTTCCATGTGTTTTCAATAGTAATGTTGTAATAGCGCATAAAATTTGGAGACAGGCGTGCATTAATTTCCCTGTATGTGTTTCCCGACTGATTTTCCCGATGAGTATATGCAATATAATACGGAATTTTATCCATGGCAGGGCCCCCGTCAGTCGGCCTTCAAACAGGTTGCGCAGATATTCGTCTATATAGTATGAAATAGGGCTTTCGGTATCGCCGTAATACTCATACCGCGTAAACAGTGTTCCGATATATACATCGCCCTGGGTATCAAAATGGTGGCCGATTGCGTTTTTGTTCATATTGTATGTTGTATTGTACTGCATCGATACACCGTTAAGCGACAATTGGGCGCCCAGTGTTGAAAATTGCGATGTTTGCTGTGAATTTGGTTTTTGTGCGCTGGCCAGGCCCCCAATAAGCGAAAGTCTGTCTGTAACCCCATAATAAAACATGGAGTTGGCGGTAATTTTATCCGACCGCGGGCCGATGTCATATTTGTCGTTAATTACAAAATTGTTTGCCTGTTGTGCGCTGATGTCATATCCAAACTGGCCAGCTTTGACGGGTGATGTTCCAGAGTAATAGCGTCGCTATTCTTCGCGAACTTCGCCATATGGGCCGTATAGAACCACCTTGAAATCGTTTAAGCCGTAATTAACGGGTATATTTTTAAATTCGTATCGGCCGTCAATGCCAGACTGGCGAAATCCTATCAGCTGGTTGTTCAGATGCAGCTCTGCGTTCCAGCCGGCGGCCATAGGGCCTGTGATATCAATTGTCTTATCAGCGGATATGACCAAATCTTTGAACGAGCTTAGTAATATCCCGCGCCCGGCAACGCCGTTATAAAACAGGTTGTTTCCCGCACTGACAATATCGCCGGCCTGAAATCGTACCAGGTTCAATAAACGTGGCGATGGTTCCAGCATTGTGCGGCCCGCCGTGATTCTGGCGCCGGGCTGCGAAAGATGGTTTTTACCATAATCGTCGCCAAAAACGGTAACCTGGGTGTCCAGGCCGGCATAATATGCGGTCCCTGATGGGGCGACCGTGGCGGTTGAGTTTGTGTTGATTGTGCTGTTCAGACTGACCGTGGCGGAACCCGATGTTGTGGTTGGTATCAGGGTTCCAAACGACAAATTTTTTGTCGCGGTAAATGTTGCAGCTGATGCGCATATCGGCATCAGCCACAAAATTGCCAAAATACCCCGACAAATTATCAATAGTTAACCGTTACCGTATATGTACCATTATATGTTCTGGCCGCCTGATTGGCGCCTACATTTAAATTTGCCCCAACGTTCAAGGCCAGTTTGCCACTGGTATCGGTGGTGTTGCTGGCGGTGGTGCTGTTTGATGTAAAGGTGTCGATTGTCATAGAATTTGAACCGTTTGTGACACTTCCGTTCGAGAATGTAATATTAAGAGCAGTCGATGGCTGGGCCGTAATATCAAATTTTCCGGCCGCTGGTGTGCCGTATGTGCCCATGTTGCTGATGAAACCACACCCGCCGGTGTCAGTGTTACAACGCCCGCAGTTGCGGCCGGCGTAACAGTGCCAAAATTCATCTGCTGGGTTTGGGTTGCGGTAATGGCGGCTTGGATTTGTACACTGGCATTACCGGTGACTGTAACCGCGTTTACTATCCCTGGAATGGCAAGGGCCGTGGCCGCGGCGAAAAATATATTTTTTATGATTTATCCTTTCTGTTCCCTGCTTATAAAAGTATGTGATTTTGCATATAATATCTATTTGATGCTTTTCCTAAGCCATGCGGGAAAAAAGACTTGATTTTCAATAATATTTATCTCATAATTCGTGGCAGAATAATAAAAGGCATAATAAAATGGCATCTAAGAAAGGCAATAAAGAAGTTGTACAGCTGCGTAACAATGAAACTGGCTGTTTCTATATAACAACTAAAAACACAAAGTCTGAGAATACTGCAGGCAAGATGAAGTTCCGTAAATACGACAAAAAAGTGCGTAAGCATGTTATCATGACAGAGGCAAAGGTTTCGCACTAAGTCTTTTTGGAACTCTGAAAAGTTTTACGGTGGGCGCTTGTCCGCCGTATTTTTTATATAACAAAATAAAAAAACGCCGCCGGGTTGCCCCGGCGGTGTTTCGAATGCCCCGAAAGGAAGGAAAGGAGAAAAAGAAATGGGCATTCTAAAAAGTGTTTTCAGGGTCCAAGGTCCAGAGGAGAGAGAATGTAGGAGGGAGTCTGAATCCCTGGGCCCTGCGGAAGCCTTGCGGCACCCGGTCATTGGTTTGGTTCCTTTGACGAATCGAAATGTAATACATTTTTTCTTGTTTGTCAAGAGTTTTGTCAAAAATAATTTTTGTGTATGTTTTTTTGCCTTTAATAATAGTTTTTTCAGCAAAATCCTAGGAAAAGCTACTTGTTGTAAGAACAGGCTAATTTTCATAAAATTTTTTTGAATTAGTACTCGGTCCTCAGCCATCATCAGGGGGATGATACTAATATAACAGGAGATGGAAAATGACACACGAAGATGTTTGGCGCGCAATAGAGCGCTTTGCCATGGCTCATAATATGTCTTGTTCAGGCCTGGCAAAATGCAGTGGATTGGACCCCACGACTTTCAATAAGAGCAAGCGTTGGTCCAAGGAAGGACAACCACGGTGGCCTTCTACCAACAGCATATCTAAAATTTTATCATCAACCGGGTCGAAAATACAGGATTTTACCAAGTATATCGATCAAGAGCCCGAGCGGTGACAAATTTTAACAGGTTCTGACGCCCGGTCGCCATATATAATGTATGGCGGCCTTTTTTTATAGACACGGCCCCGTCGGGCGTTTATTCTATATAATATGTTAAAAGGTATCGGTATATATACGTCTGATACGCTGTGGCGTCAAATCCTGGGCGATTTGGGGGCAACCATTTTGGATGCACCAAATGCGTCTGATGTTAATTTTGATTTGTTAAATATTCCTAAAAACGTGACGGTAATGGAATTAAAGTCTATTATTTTGGGAATTGTGGATAATACCGATATAATCAGGAAAATATTTGGCACAAATGTATTGTTGCCGCGAATACAGGAACAGATTGTAACTCTGCTCTATAAAACAGGCGGCATGCGTTCGGCCGATATAAAAAATGCGCTGGGGTATTCACCCAGTGCCGCAACCCATACTGTCGATACCGCAATATATCAGTTGCGTCGTATATATGGTCGCGATTTTATAATAAACGACAACGGGATATATCGTCTTGGCAAACTATAAACTGCTGTTTTTCGGAAAAATCCCCAGTACGCAGTCATATGCGCATGATTTGATTGCACGTCGTGGTGCCGCCGATCATACGGCGGTGGTGGCCGCCGCACAAAGTGCGGGGCGTGGACGGTATCGGCGCACATGGGTTTCTCATCATGGTAATTTGTATGTCAGCTTTATTTTTGACGCCCCGCGTCGCGATGCCCGTCGCTCGTATGCGGTTGCGGTTGCCGTCGCCGAAAGCCTTATATCTCTTGGGGTGGATGCCCAGATAAAATGGCCCAACGACATAATGGTAAAGGGCAGAAAAATAAGCGGGATTCTAATAGAATATAACAATGATTTTGTCGTTGTGGGAATCGGTGTAAACATAAAGTCTAACCCCACTGTTTCCGCATCATATAAAACAACGCGGCTGGGGCGGTATTGTTCGGCCAGTGCGATGGATGTGCTGGGGCTGATTATGAAAAATTTGGATATATGGCGCAGTGCTGATTTTGAAAAAGTGCGCACACGCTGGATGGCGCTGGCGATGGGAATTAATAAAATGGTGGAATATCGTGGCGAAAGTGTCCAACTGCTGGGGATAAACGTGCAGGGTGCACTGATGTTGCGTCGCGGGAACGAAGATATTCTGGGGTATGGGGATGAAATTACAATTAATGAAAAATAATGTATTGACTTATTATGCAATTTGTGATAATATATAATGCATAAACAGTAAAGATTTTGCCCGCAACTTGTTGCGGATTTTTTTGTTTATTTTTGGCCCGGCGATTCGCGCGGGCTGTTTTTTTATAAAAGTAAAAACGAGGGTAGCGAATGCAGTTAAGTGTTATAAACAATCCGGATCCGTCACACATTGAAAGATATGAAATTGCGCGTGCTGTATTCGCGGAAACCGGTGGCAGGTCACTGCGCAGCGTAGAGGCACTGACATCAATGATTGCCAATGCGGCCCGTGCGGCCGACTGTCGGGCTGTTGATATCGTTCGAAACGCACAAATTTTTACATCGCGTGATAAAGCATCGCCAAATAATCATCTATGGGGGGTGTTTGCAGACAATGCCGGTTTTCAGATGTGTCTGCGTGTGGCGCAAAAAATGTTGAACGGCGGTCTGGGGGATTTGTGCTGTGGTGCAACAAGGTTTCATAACGACACATGTATTCCTGAATGGGCGATGTCGCGCGGGTATATATCAGAGGTTGACGGTCTTTTATTCTATCTATAACAAAACATAAAGGAGGGGGCGCAATGATTGAAAAAATCATTCGCGGCGGTTTCCTGCGCGATAGGCGGACGCATATAATTTCAGCTGTGGGAATTTTATCGGCCGTTGCCGCATATCTGGTCGGCGACAGTGACTTGTTCACAATGCTGCAGGCGGTCTTTACATTGGGCGGAATTTATTTTCTGCATAAATCAAATAAAACAAAAGGAAAAAAACATGGACAAGATTCCTGAAAAATTTCTGAACAAGGATGGCACGGTCAATACTGATGCGCTGATAAAATCTTATGCGGAACTGGAAAAGAAAATTGGTGCGATGGTATCGGTGCCGACAGATGACTGCGATGATGAAACCCGTGCAAAATTTAATCATGCAATCGGTGTTCCAGACAGTGCGTCGCAATACCCTGTATCGGAAGTGTTTGATGACGAAACAATTCGTGAACGGTTTCATGAAATCGGATTGACATCTGGCCAGGTTGAAAAAATTTATAAGATGGCAGAAGAATTTTTATCACCCGTATTGTCTGATTTGTTTTCAATGCAAAACGATGCGCGTGCAGATATGGAATTAAAAAATTTTTTTGGCGGCACAGAAAAAATGATGGATGCACTGCGTGCAATAAATGATTTTGGTACGCGCTTTTTGCCTGCTGATGCGTTTGATGCATTGTGCGCTACGCCCCAGGGAATTCAAGGGCTGTATCGAATGATGCAATCGATGGAGCCCAGCGTGCAAACAGAAAAAAATACGCCGGAAAATTTTTCTGATTCTGATTTGCGACGCATGATGCGTGATCCAAAATATTGGCGTGACGCAGATCCAGAATACGTTCGCAAGATAGAAAATGGATTTAAAAAACTGTATTCATAGAAAAAATTGCACTTTCTCCTTTACTATGTTTTTAGTTTCAGATAAAATATAAACTAAGAACAAAAAAATTTGTTCTATCCAAAAAATAAAAGGAGAGACGAATGGCATTATTTTCTTTGAAGAAAAAAGTAGCGGCGAAACCTGCCGCGAAACCGGCGGCAAAACCTGCTGCTAAAAAAACGGCTGCGAAACCTGCGGCAAAGAAAACAGTTGCAAAACCGGCTGCAAAGAAAGTAGCGGCGAAGCCGGCGGCGAAAAAACCGGTTGCAAAAAAAGCAGTTGCAAAACCGGCCGCAAAGAAAGTAGCGGCGAAACCGGCGGTGAAAAAACCGGTTGCGAAAAAAGCAGTTGCAAAACCGGCGGCGAAAAAGCCGTGTGCAAAAAAGCCTTGCGCTAAGAAAAAATAATATTACCCCGCATCTGCGGGGATTTTTATTTTATGCCCGTATACATCGGGCGTTTTTTATGTAAAGTTTCAGTCGGATGTATATTCAAATATATTTGTCCGACTGAATCTTTACACGGATAATCCGATACCGGACCCGCGTATTTTGTCAGGCGGCGCATTTTATATGCATAACCGTTCTGGCAAAATTATAAACCGACACGCACATAGCGTGTCTTTTGTTTATTTATAGCATAAAGGAAAATTAATGTCTGTTTCCATAGATAATGTCTTCGTGAAACAATTCGAAGCGGATGTTCATTTGGCATACCAGCAGATGGGCACCAAACTGCGTTCGACCGTTCGCAGCAAATCCGGCGTTATAGGCGCCAGCACAACATTTCAGAAGGTTGGCCGCGGTACCGCCAGCACAAAATCCCGTCATGGTATTGTACCGGTTATGAACTTAAATCATGAGCCGGTTGAATGTATCCTGCAGGATTATTATGCGGGCGACTGGGTTGATGCATTGGATGAATTGAAAACAAATGTTGACGAACGCCGTGTTGTTGCGTCCGCAGGTGCCTATGCATTGGGCCGTAAAACGGATGAACTTATTATTAATGCGATGAATCAGTCGACTGCGTCGGTGGGCGATTATTCCAACGGTCTGGGCAAGGACCTTATCTTGTCCGCATTAGAGGTCTTGAATACAAATGATGTTCCCGATGATGGCCGTCGCTTTGCGGTTGTAGGTGTTCATCAGTGGAATGAACTGTTGGCAATGGAAGAGTTTGTATCTGCCGATTATGTTGGCGATACGCCATTGGCAAACGGTGCCGAAGCGCGCAAGTGGCTGGGGATTACATGGGTTCTGCATAACGGCCTGCCGGTAACGGGCATGAACCGCGATTGCTTTATATATCATGCATCCAGTGTTGGTCAT
>Ga0209064_1003385_pt1 | contig 14116 bp, 13 predicted proteins | sample Inofromicrocosms_FD_187498 | JGI IMG/M metagenome (GOLD analysis project Ga0209064, IMG submission 187498) | Mouse cecum microbial communities from Vienna, Austria - Inoculum for glucosamine and mucus D2O microcosms (SPAdes) (version 2) | ecosystem: Host-associated > Mammals > Digestive system >... | reverse complement strand
GCTCTTAATATACTGAAATTGCATAAAAACATACGAAAATCGGCCTGAAAAGACCGATTTTCGCTATTTTTTTATTTGCAGTCGATTTTTAACCTCCTGAGAGTTGAATATTCGAACTAATCTCGAATACTTTCCGATTTTTCCAAAATATTCAATCTCACAGGCTTTTATCAGGGTAGTTCTGCAACACCCTCCGCACGGTCAGCGGAACTGTCGTCTATGCGGGAGACAAGGAACCCCTTATAGGCGCGAGTGTTATTCCCGAGGGCGCTCATGCCTCGGGCGTTGCAACCAACATTGATGGAAAATTTACGTTGACGGTGCCCGACGGCATTACCAAGCTCAATGTATCCTACGTCGGGATGATTACCGCGCAGGTCGACATCACAGACTCACCTATGTTTATCGAACTTAAAAACGCCGACAACCAGCTCGACGAGGTCGTCGTTACTGCCTTCGGCATGAAACGTGACCGCAAGGGACTCGGCTATGCCGTGCAGGATCTTAAAGCCGAAGACTTGAACACGGCGGGAACCACGTCGCTGTCAAGCGCGCTGCAAGGCAAGCTCTCGGGTGTCGACATCCGCCCGTCGTCGGGCGCGCCGGGTGCGTCGAGCAACATCACCATCCGCGGTGTCCGCTCTTTCTCGGGCAACAACGCTCCACTCTATGTTGTCGACGGTATGCCCATCGCCTCAACCCCTGATTTTGTCAACACCGCCAATTCGATTGTGACCGGTTCCAATGTCAGCGACCGCTCCATCGACATCAACCCTGACGACATCGAGAGTATCAACGTGCTGAAAGGTCAGGCCGCTGCCGCCCTTTACGGTATCCGCGCATCCAATGGTGTCATCGTCATCACGACCAAACGCGGCTCGGCTGACTCGTCGCGTCCCGTCATCACCATCTCGACCGACCTCAGCGCCGAGCGCATCTCGCGCAAGTTCAAGCATCAGGATGTCTATTCGCAGGGTGTCGGTGGCCGCTATAATCCCGGCGCGTCGACCACTTGGGGCCCGAAAATTTCCGAGCTGCCCAACGACCCCACCTATGGCGGTAATACCGACAATGCCTATACCCGCCAGTATGGCAAGCACGAGGGGATGTACTACAACCCCAAGCGCGCTATGGCCGGTCTTGACGGCTGGACTACCCCCGAGACATTTGACAACGTGGGCGACTTTTTCAAAACCGGATTTACCGAGAACGCCAATTTCAGCATCTCGCAGAAAAAGAAAAATGTCAACTACTCGTTTGGCCTCTCCAACTCCTATCAGAAAGGCATCATCCCCTCGACCGGACTGACCCGCTGGGGTGCCCGCGGACTCGTTGACTGGCAGATTAACAACCAGTGGAAGACCGGCTTCTCGGCCAATTACAGCAATACAACCATAAAGAGTGCGCCGGTTGCCAACTCCGGTATCACCAACGTCGTCTATGGCGCGCCTGCCGAGTATGACCTCAAGGGTATCCCCAGTCACGTTCCCGGTGACCCGACCACTCAGATATGCTACCGCTCGACCTCGTTCAACAATCCCTACTGGTGGGCTGACAACAACGAGTACGGGCAACGCACTCAGCGCATGTTTGGCAACGCCTATGTCGAGTACCGTCCCGCCATCAACTGGGGCGACAACTATGACCTCGTTATACGCGAGCAGATCGGTATCGACATGTATACCTCCCATTACAACGACACCTATGAGCTTGGCTCCGGCTCCGGCGGTTACCCGCAGGGGCATGTCGAGAACCGCGGCGTGACACGCAACATCTTCAACAACCTCGTGACAGCTAATTTCACTGCCCTGTTCGGCGCCAATCAGGACTGGAACCTCGGCCTCATGGTGGGTAACGAAGTTAATCAGGACAATGTCAGCGAGTGGGACTACGAGGGCGACCAGCTTTCGTTCTACGGCCAGCCTGTAATCGGCAACTGCGTCAACATGGGCTACTGGTATCAGGCACCTGTAAAGGACCGTACCGTGGGTCTGTTCTTCAACGCCAACCTTTCATGGCGCGACATGGTGTTCTTCAGCGTTACCGGGCGTAACGACTGGGTTTCGACCATGCCACGCGACCATCGCTCGTTCTTCTATCCATCGGTTTCGGCCGCGTGGGTATTCACTGAGCTTGAGTCCCTCAAGGGGAATCCCGTGCTGTCATTCGGTAAAATCCGCGCCTCCTACGCCGAAGTGGGACAAGCCGGTTCTTACTACAAGGACTTTGCCTACACCCCATCCTACGGTGGCGGGTTCTATGGCGGCACTCCCATTTCCTATCCTCTCGGCGGCGTGACTTCCTATATACCTTATTACAAGCAGTATGATCCCGAATTGAAACCTCAGACTACCAAAAACTATGAGTTAGGTGCCGACCTGCGCCTGTTCCATGACCGTGTGCGCCTCGATTACACCTATAGCTATCAGGATGTGAAAAATCAGATATTCGACATACCGATGGCAGGTTCTACAGGCTATCAGGAACTCATCTCCAACGGTGGACGCATCACTACCCATACCCATGAGGTCAACCTTGCCGCCACTCTGTACACAAACAAGGATTTCACCGCCGACTTAGGAGTGAACTTCACCAAGTATGAGAGCAAGGTCAAGGAACTCGCTCCCGATGTCGACAACATCATGCTCGGCGGATTTGTTGAACCTCAGGTGCGCGCCTACGTCGGCTATTCCTATCCGGTCATCTTTGGTACCGGTTATGAACGCGACGATAACGGAAACCTCTATCTCGATGCCAACGGTCTCCCCGTGGCTACCGGTGACAGTAAGGTAATCGGCAAGTGTACGCCCGACTTCAACATGGGATTCAACCTCAGCCTCCGTTACAAGCGCGTGTCACTCTCGACCACTTGGTCATGGCAGAGCGGCGGTCAGATGTACTGCGGAACCAATCTCGTCATGAACATGTTCGGTGCAACCGAGGCAACTCTCGACCGAGACAAACCCATGACGCTGACCGGCACCAACATCAATACCGGCGAGCCTATGACAGCCGAGGTGTCGCTCGAAGACTACTGGAACGTGGTCGGCGAAATCTCCGAGGCTGCTGTATATGACACAGATTTCCTGAAAATGCGCGACTTGACGCTCACTTACCAGCTCCCCCGTATCGGAATCTTCGATATTTCGGTCTATGGCTTTGCCCGCAACGTGTTCGTATGGGCCAAAATGCCCAATCTCGACCCCGAGTCCTCAATTGGCAACAACAATTCGGGCGGCTACTTCGAGCGTTTCTCAATCCCCAATACCGCAAGCTTCGGCGGCGGTCTCAAAGTCGTTTTCTAACTTCTGTTTCACTTATCTAAATGTATAAAAAGATGAAAAAACATATATTTGCACTGCTGCCTGCGCTCCTCCTTGCATCGTGTGCCGAGAGTACGATGGACAGCATCAACAAGGACCTTGCCAACCCTCCCGTCGAGAGTATGAACGGCAAGCTGATGATTACCGACGCGATGACCTCTACGGCTTTCTCGGTTTCATCGGGTGATTACTCCTTCTACACAGCCGTTTTCAACGAGCAGGTGTTTGGCTGCGGCAACAATCAGTTCAAAAACGCCGAGATGCGACAGACCAACGAAACCACGGCCTCGACCACGTTTAACAACGTGTGGAACAGCACCTATGCCAACCTCCTAAACCTCAAGGCCATTATCGCCAAATGTGCCGAGGGAGGACTCAACGAGGGGCAGAAAGACCTCGAAGGCATGGCCAAGCTCCTCAGTGCCATAAACTGGGGCATCCTGACCGACATGCACGGCGACATCCCTTGCAGCGAGGCTCTCGGCGGAGCAGGGCACAAACAGTCTAAACTCGACCCTCAGGAAAGCGTCTACGAGCACATCTTTACCCTCATCGACGAGGCTATAAGTGATTTTGACGAGGCTGCCGGAATGCGCAACGTCAGCTCTCAGGACCTCATCTACGGCGGAGATATCGCTTCGTGGTCGGCTGCGGCCCATGCCGTGAAGGCACGCTATCTGCTTCACAAGTCGGTGCGTGACCCGCAGGCTTTTTCTCAGGCCAAGGCCGAGGCAAAAGCCGCCCTTGATGCCGGGTTTGCCGGATTTGACTTCGCCGTTTACGACGGGAATGCAGCCATGAACCCTTGGGCGGCTTTCCAATACAGCCGCGACTATTGCGCCAACTCGGCCTCGCTACACGACAAGATGGCCGAGCGCGACGACCCCCGTTGCAGCGTCTATTTCGGGTTTTATGACGAGAGTGAGGGACTTGACCCCGAAGCCGAGGTGACCTACGGTGTTCCCGGCAACCTCGCCGACGCGCAGTCGACCTACACTCTCGGTGCTCCCGGGTGGCTTTCCTACTCGATGGCGACAGGTCTTCCCGTCGGAGCGGCGGCATCCACCCACATCGTCAGCCTTGCCGAAGTCAACTTCATTCTTGCCGAGTGTCAGGCCCGCGCGGGCGAAGATTATTCAGCCGCCCTTGTCGCAGCCGTCGAGGCATCTTTTGATGACACAGCGGCATTCGGCACAATCGACGGAACCGCAGCCGATTATGTGGCATCACTTTCTGCCCGCCTCGCTGCTGATCCGGTGGCCGAAATCATGATGCAGAAGTATATCGCGCAGACCCGTGACGAGAATGTCGAGGCTTACAACGACCTGCGCCGCTGCAAGGCTATGGGCGAGGAATTTGTCAAGATGACCAATCCGCAGAACACTCAGGACGGTGCCAACTACCTCCCGGTGCGTCTCCCTTATGGAAACAGCGACGTTTCAGCCAACAGCTATGTGCGCGAAGCCTACGGCAACGGCCGCTACTGTCTGACCGATCCCGTTTGGATTTTCTCAAAATGACAATCCAGTGACATACATATAAAATAGCTACTGATTGCAGCCGTCCCAGCAGTGATGCTCGGGCGGCTTTTTTCTAATTAGACCAATTAGTCTAATTAGACTAATCGGAAAAAGCGACATTATCGCATTACTCCATCCCTTTCCCGGCCTTAACTTTGCACTGTCGTTAAATCCAAATGTCTGTTACACTATGAAAGTTACAAAACTGATTGTTCACTGTACCGCTACCCCCGAGGGGCGCGATGTCTCTGTTTCTGAAATCGATGCGTGGCACCGTGCCCGCGGATTCCGCTGTATCGGTTATCACTATGTTGTTATGCTTGACGGAACTGTAGTCCGTGGCCGTGACGAAAGCCTTATGGGTGCGCACTGCAAGGGTCAGAACTCATGCAGCTTGGGAATAGCATACGTCGGCGGGGTCAAAGCCGACGGCAAGACACCCGCCGACACGCGGACCGCTGCCCAGCGCAGGGCAATGATGACCCTGTTGCGGCAGTTGCGTCAGCGTTACCCGTCGGCCACCATCCACGGCCACCGCGAGTTTGCCGCCAAGCAATGCCCCTGTTTTGATGCACGAGCCGAATATGCCGCCCTGTAAACAACAAAAGCATGGCCGCCCGCGACAGGACAGCCATGCCTTTGTTTCCGAAATCGGTTATTCGTTATCTGGAATCTGTTATTTGCTCTCTGTTAAAAGTGGACATAGAAACCAAACATCAGATTGTTGGTGTTGAGGTCAAGACCCCAGTTCTCGGGCGCGCCGTTGTCTTTTGCCGCATGGTTGCCACCCTGATAGCCGAGGAATCCGACATGGGCCACGAGGCTGAATTTGTCACTGAGGTCAAACGATACGCCGGGACGGAATCCGATGCCGTATTCCACAGCCGTGCTGCCGTGGGCGCTGCCTATGCCGAGGTCGACACCGCCGTCGACAAAGAGGTGTACACGCTCTGAGTTGAAATAGGTATAACGCGCATAGGGACTAACCTTGAAGACGGTTTTTTCTTCTCCGCCCGATTTGCGGTAAGAAACGCCCAGCACTGTGCCGATAGCGAAATTGTCGGTCAGATTATAACCGATTTCAGGCAGGACCGTCACCTGTGTACTCTTTACGCCGCTTGCCGACTCGGTCGTGCGGCCAAATGTCACCTGACCGCCGCCATACCATTTCTCTTGGGCCGTTGCCCCAAGCGTCATGATTGCCATGACTGCCATAATTAGAAATTTCTTCATAATAATATTGATTATTTAGATGAAACATGAGTGTGCACACGATAGGTCATAATGCAGACTCGTTTTTCCTTTAAAACAATTAATGGTCAATAAAGTTGCATCCCGTCAGCGGGGCCGGTACCCGGTTCAAATTCCCGGTGCATGTTTTCAAATCTTTCGGCCGAGCCTTCCCCGAAACGAGCCATGTCACGGCGCACCCGCTCAAGCGTTTTCTCCTCCATCTTCCCGCTTTTTGAGAAAAACTTGTCAGCATAGCATATCAGCCGTTCAAGCCGGGTCATGGGCAGATAGTCGCCCGGAGGCATCGGCAGTCCTTGCGTCTCGATGTCCTCGCGTGTGATTCCGGCCCCGGTATGCCTTTCCGCCACCCGGGCAATAGCTTCGGGAAAACCCTCGCGCCGCAGCAGTTCTGCGCCAAGCACCCCGTGCATCAGGTAGTGTGCCTTGCCGTGACAGTCGATTCCCGGCGCATCGGTCAAGAATATGCCTATGTCGTGGAGCATCGCGGCGGTTTCAACCTCGTCGCGGTCAAGGTCGAGATGACAGCTGTCAGCAATGGCGAGAGCCTTGTCGGCCACCTGCCGGCAGTGCTTTAAGTAAATATCCCGCCGGAGAGATCCGGCGGGATAATATCGGTCAATGATTTCCATGTATGTGCGCGCGCAAGTCTTGTTACAGAACGGTGCACCAGCCGTAGACATCCTCCTCCTCGCCGTGCTGGATGGCGCGGAGCTTGGTGTAAAGGGCGGTGGTGACAGGGCCGGGTTGTCCGTCGCGGGCGATGACATATTTTTTGCCGGTGTCAATGTCGTCGATTTCGCCCACAGGCGAGGCTACCGCCGCTGTTCCGCAGGCTGCTGCCTCGGAAACTGTTTCAAGCTCGTCGACGGTGATGTGTCGTTCCTCGACCTCTATACCCATGTCACGGGCGAGCTGCATGAAACTCTTGTTGGTAATCGACGGGAGAATCGAGTCGCTTGCAGGAGTGATATATTTGCCATCCTTGATTGCAAAGAAATTGGCCGGGCCGCACTCGTCGAGATATTTCTTTTCGCGCGGGTCGAGGTAGAGTACCGCCGAGTAGCCGAGCTCGTGGGCATGTTCTCCTGCCGAAAGGCTTGCGGCATAGTTGCCGCCACATTTCCATCGGCCGGTACCACGCGGTGCCACGCGGTCATACTCGCGCATGATGCAGATGTTGCTCGGCTTGAATCCTGTTTTGAAATATGGCCCTACGGGAGTGACGAGGATGATGAACGCATATTCTTTGCCCGGCTTCACACCGATTTGTGGCGAGATGCCCACTTCGAGCGGACGGATATAAAGCGAGGCACCACTCCCGTAAGGCGGGACGAAACGCTCATTGAGTTTCACGACTTTCAGAACCATTTCTCGGAACAGATTCTCGGGAATCGGGGCCATCATCAGGCCGCGGGCCGAGTCGGCGATGCGGCGCGCGTTTTCTTCAAGACGGAAAATCCTGATTTTGCCATCCTTGCCGCGGAATGCCTTCAGACCCTCAAAAATCTCCTGACCATAGTGCAGGCCGCTTGCGGCGATGTGAATATCCATTGTCGGCGATGTGGAAACCTCGATTTCACCCCATTTGCCGTCACGGTAATAACATCTTACGTTGTAATCGGTTGGAACATACCCGAATGAGAGGTTGCCCCAGTCTAATTCATTATCCATGTCTGTTTCATTATGGGTTTCAGTTGCAAATGTAGCAATTAATTCAGCAACTACAACAATTATCAAGCGTTTTTTATTCGCGGCGCCGTGAGCAAATGATTTATGATGATTTATGAAAATCGTAATACGCATAAATCGTTAAATATTCATTTGCCTTTTTGGGAAAAGTTGATTAACTTTGCAATGTGATACAGATAGGCCAACATATTGAGTTCCTTCTTGCGCGACATGACTGCGTTGTCGTGCCGGGACTCGGTGCGTTTCTGGTCCACTCCACCCCGGCGAGATTCAACGCTGATACCGAGATGTTTATGCCCCCGTCGCGCACTGTCGGGTTCAATCCTGAGGTAAATGTCAATGACGGCCTTTTGGCCGACAGTGTCATGCGCCGTCACGGCCTGACCCGTCAGGGAGCTATGGATGCTATCGCCGACGAGGTGTCGGCTTTGCGTCACCAGCTTGAATTGTCGGGCGATGTGGCCGTTGGCCGAATCGGCATTCTGCATCGTGGCAACGAAGGGTCTACCCCGGCATTTGAACCGCTTGCCGCCGAGATGTCATTGTCACGCTTTGCCGGGTTGCAGTCTTTGGGTGTCCGCCTGCTTGACCGCACTGAGAAAAATTCGGTGCCGCGAGTGGCATCGGCGAGCCGCCCTGTTGCTACGGCACCGCGTCTGTTCAAAATAGCTGCCTCGGCTGCCGCAATGGTGTGTCTCGGCCTCGTCCTTTCTACGACCACGCTTCGTCACGGTCCCGAGGTCAATTACGCGTCGCTTGACTCGGGCCTGAGCAGCGGTGCCGACAATGTTGTGGCTCTCGCTACCGAAAAAAGCGCGGCGCAACCCGAGCGCAATCTCTATATAGCCGTTCCCGCCCCGGCCGATGCGTTGGCGGTGGTCGATACCGCAACCGCGCCGACACCTCCCGCCGTGCAGCCTGTAAACAGTGTCGTTCCCGGCCGTGTGCCGTTGCGCATAAATGACTCCGACCCCTTTATCATTGTCGTGGCATCGCTGGCAACTCCCGCGCAGGCCCAAAAATATATTACCGAGAAAGGTGACACCTCACTGCGCTATGTAGAGATGGATGGTTTTTACCGTGTCTATGCAGCCACCGCGCGCTCATCGGTTTCAGGACGTGCCGCCATTGCCTCTATTGCCGCAAAATATCCTTCGGCTTGGCTCTGTCTCAGATAATAGTTTCAATAATTCATTTACAATATGGAAAATCTTCACGACCTGCTCGTTAACCGACGCAGCATCCGCCGCTATACCGACCAGCCAATCAATCCCGATGACGTGCGCCTCATTCTTGAGGCCGGACTGATGGCTCCCACGTCCAAGAACTGCCGCCCGTGGCAGTTTGTCGTTGTCGAGGACAAGGATATGCTTGAGCGCCTCAGCAATTGCAAGGATATGGGGGCAGGGCCTGTCGCCAAGTGCCCGATTGCCATCGTCGTGGCAGTCGACGCGACCAAGAGCGACCCCTATATCGAGGATGCATCTATCGCCGCTGCCTATATGCAGTTGCAAGCTGCCGACCTCGGTCTCGGTTCCTGCTGGATTCAGGTGCGTGGCCGTTTTACTGCCGACGGTGTACCTGCCGAGGAATATGTTCAGGAAGCGCTCGGAATCCCCGAGACTTTCCCCGTAATCTGCATTCTGACTGTCGGGCATCCCGACGAGCAGCGCAAGCCTCAGGCTACTGATAAGTTGCTGTGGGAGAAAGTGAACATCGGCACATGGAGGGCTGCTGAATGAACGCGGGGCAGAAACTGCCGCGCATCGTCATGATAGGCGCCGGCAACGTCGCCTCCTCCCTCGCCCCGGCCATCGAGCAAGCAGGTGCCGGAAAAATAGTACAGGTCTACAGCCGCACTCCCGAACACGCCCGCGACCTCGCCGCGCGGCTTGAAGATGCTGCCGCAATCAGCCGCCCCGAGGATATTGACACCGGGGCCGACATCTGCCTTGTCAGTGTGGCCGATGACGCTGTCGCCAAAATTGTCGCCGCCGTGAAACCCGGGAATGCACTGTGGCTCCACACTTCGGGTTCCGTCCCGATGAGCGTCCTTGCCCCGGCATCGCCGCGTCATGGAGTTTTCTACCCGCTCCAGACTTTTTCGCGCGACGTGGCCGTCGACCTCTCGACAGTATCGCTCTTTACCGAGGGGTCTGACCCGTTGACCGAGGCTGAAATAGGGGATTTGGCCCGCAAAGTATTCAGCAACGTGTTTCATGCTGACAGCGCGACGCGCCGGGTGATGCATGTAGCCGCGGTATTCGCCTGCAACTTCGTCAACTACATGTGGGTCGTGGCCCACGACCTCCTTCAGCGTGAAAATCTGCCGATGGACGTGCTTTTCCCGCTACTGACCGAGACATTGCGCAAGGCTGTGACGGCATCCCCCGATATGGGGCAGACCGGCCCTGCCGTGCGTGGCGACTCGGCTGTCATGAACCGCCACCTCGACATGCTCGACGGCGATAACCGTGAGATTTACCGTCTTGTTTCCGAGGCTATTATGAACCGATTCAATGTAAGCCATGAGCCGGATAGATTATAATCTGAGCGACATCCGCGCCATCGTTTTCGATATCGACGGCGTTCTGTCGCCCTCGACCGTCCCGGTTGACGAGGAGGGGCGTCCGTCGCGCATGATTAATGTCAAGGACTCTTTCGCCATCCGTCTCGCCATAAGCAAAGGATTGAGAGTGGCCATCATATCGGGCGCGACCGACCCGCGGATGCATGAGGCATACTCGCGTTTCGGTGTGACCGATATTTTTATGAGCCGCCCCGACAAGAAATCAGTCATGCTCAGATGGATGGCCGATGCCTCCCTTGCTCGACACGAGGTCGCCTATGTCGGCGACGACATCCCCGATATTCCCGCCATGAACTGCGCCGGGCTGCGTGTGTGTCCTGCCGACGCTGCCGATGACGTGAAAGAGACCGCCAATTATATCAGCCGGGTTCCGGGAGGCCACGGGGTTGCCCGCGACCTGCTCGAACAGATTCTCTCGGCGCAAGACAAGTGGATAACCCAACATAACGACTACCTATGGTAACACCTCTTGACAATCTTTCAAAATACCGCATAATCCTTGCCAGCGGTTCTCCGCGCCGCAGGGAACTGATGTCGTTGCTCGACATAGACTTTGAAGTCAATACTTCGATTGATGTAGACGAGAGCCATGACGGAATCCCCTCTCGCGAAGTTGCCCCGTTTCTTTCCCGGGTCAAGGCCGATGCCTATCGCGCACTGCTGACCTCAGGCGGAAATGAATTGGTAATAACAGCCGACACAGTCGTGATTCTTGACGACAAGGTGCTTGGCAAACCGCGTGATTCCCGTGAAGCAGTCGGGATGCTATCCGCTCTTTCAGGCCGCGTCCATGAAGTCATTACCGGAGTGACAGTGATGACCGCCGGCAAGACTGTTACATTCAGCGCGACATCCAAGGTTGAATTTGCCCCGCTCTCGACCGACGAAATCGAGTATTACGTCAGCCGTTTCCGTCCGCTCGACAAGGCGGGAGCCTACGGGATTCAGGAATGGATAGGGGCAGCAGGCATTCGCGGCATTGACGGCAGTTTCTACAACGTCATGGGCCTCCCGGTTCACCGATTGTATGACACATTGAAGGAATTCTGACATAATTCATAGATATTAAACGGTTTATGCCGTCATTCATTATCGTGGGTGACGGTTTTTTTGAACTTTTTTAAATAGTGTTGAAAAAATACAGTACTATGTATTGCATAGTACATAAATAATACATACCTTTGCAGCGTCATGACCAATCAACCTGTTTAACCAAGGACAAAAGAATGAATGTTGACAATGCAAAATCCCAGATGAGGAAGGGGATGCTTGAATATTGCGTCATGCTTCTGTTGCGCAAGGAGGCATGTTATGCAAGCGACATCATCACCCGCCTCAAAGCCGCTGAGCTGATTGTCGTGGAAGGGACGCTTTACCCGCTACTGACAAGGCTCAAGAATGACGGCCTCCTTGCCTATGAGTGGCGCGAATCCACGCAGGGTCCGCCGAGGAAATATTACACTCTTACCCTGTCGGGTGAGGCGTTTCTCTCCCAGCTCGATGCCGCTTGGAACGGTCTCGCGACAACAGTAAACCTATTAAAATCCTGAATACAAAGATGAAAAAGAATATAACAGTCAATATGTTTGGCATCTTGTATCCCATCGACGAGGATGCCTACGAGTTGCTCAGCCGTTATCTCTCCAATATGCGCGGATATTTTTCGCGTCAGGACGGAGGAACTGAAATCGCCGACGATATAGAGGCCCGCGTGGCCGAATTGATGAACGAATTGCGACAGAGTGGTGTCAATGCCGTCACTATCGAACATGTGCAGTCTATTATCAGCCGCATCGGCAGTCCCGAGCAGCTTGACGTAACAGAAGCAGAGACCACTGCCGAGCCCCCGCAACGCGGACCCGTCCCGCCGCCTTATAATCCTCCCGCCGAATCGAAACCCGAGAAAAAGCTTTATCGCGACATCGACCACAAGATGCTTGGCGGTGTACTTGCCGGACTCGGCTGCTATCTCGGCATCAACCCTCTGTGGTTGCGCCTTGCCGCGCTCGTGATATTTTTCTGTTCCTATGGTTGGGCGACACTCATTTACATTATTTTCTGGGTGTTGATTCCGCCGGCAGTCACCCCTGAGGAGCGGTTGCAGATGAAAGGGGAGCCTGTCAATTTCGACAATCTCCGCGAGGAATTCCTCAACGGAACCCGCGAGATGGTCAACCGCTCCTCGGCCGGGTCGTTCATGAGCGGCGTGTTGCAGGTTCTCTGTTCGATTTTCAAGGTGTTGCTCTACGTCGTCGGCATCGCGGTGCTTGTCGGGTGTGCTTTCACATTGTTGGCTGCACTGATAGGTGGATGCGGACTGTTGCTTGCCCCGTGGGGAGACATGGGTGATGTGTTTGGCCATGATTTCCCGCTTGTGATAATGGCTAAGACATGTTCTCCGTGGACACTTTGGATTTTCAGCATAAGCCTGATAGTCGCCCTTGCGCTTACACTCTATATAGGTGCGCACTTTATTCTGCGGATGGTGGGACGCATCGCCCCGATGAGCAAGGGCCTAAAAGTGACAAGCGGGATTGTGTGGCTCGTGGCCGTGATGGTGCTTTTCGGATCATGGTCGAGGGTTCTCCACTCTGTCGCGGTCGGTATCAGACCTCATGAGGAACAGCGGGCCGAGGAACGCAGGCTGCGAAAAGAGAAACGAGACGCGAAAGAACGCGCCTACGTTACCGATATGGGATGGCGCATCGTCCATGACCGCAATGTTTCTGACAACCGTTTGACCAAGAAGGGAGAACATTATTCGGGCAACCGCGACCGCCGTTATTTCGACGGCTACAACAGTGACGGCTCGATGGCCTATGAGGTCGTGTGTGATGCCAAGGTCGCACCGGGAACCTATACTCTCGAAGCGGTGGCGCGCACCGACGGGCAGGGTTGCGAAATCTTTGCTGTTAACGGTGACAGAACGCGTTACGCTGCGGCAGTCCCCGTGTGCGGCAATGTCGGCGGCAGCGTATGGGCCGATGCCAAACTCACCCTCGAATCTGACACCACGACCTCGGCGCAGCATGAGCGACTGAAACAGCTGGCCAAGGTCAACCACAACAAGGGTTACGGATGGTCAGTAGTGACTGTCAGCGGTATAACCGTCGGCCCGGACAGCATTCTGACCTACGGCGTTACCAACCAGTCACCCACAACCTCGTGGGACGGCAGCTGGCTCTCAGCGACCGCATTTGAATTGAAAAAGCAATGAAATAGATATTGATTTTAGGGATGAATGTCCGGGGCGCAGTTTGTGTCCCAGACATTTTTTATCATAAAACTGAGAAAAAATATTATTGCTGTCCGATAAAACTCAAATAGCGCAATAAAGTATGGCTCGAACGCTGATTTTACGGTGTTCGAGTCTTCTTTTTTACCTTACAAGCCCCCTCAGTCAAACAGAGACGGTTCGGGAGGCGCTCCGGAGGCCTCGGAAAGGATGATTTCCCACTCTTTTTCCGGGTTGTTAAACAGGCTGTTGAAGTCAACGTAGTACATCAGGGTAATTCTGACCATTGTTGCCAGCCCGGAGAAGCTCCACTGGCGTTTCAGCCCCTTCTGCATCACCATCAGCAGTAGATTGGCGATTAGTGTGATCCAGATCTGGATCTTGATGGCATTGGCGCTCTCGCCATAGAAGTATTTAAGTGGAAAGTTTTGTTTCATCTGCTTGAACAGCAGCTCAATTTCCCATCTCTGTCGGTATATCGCGATGATTTCCTGCGGGTCGGACT
>Ga0209064_1003384_pt1 | contig 14118 bp, 7 predicted proteins | sample Inofromicrocosms_FD_187498 | JGI IMG/M metagenome (GOLD analysis project Ga0209064, IMG submission 187498) | Mouse cecum microbial communities from Vienna, Austria - Inoculum for glucosamine and mucus D2O microcosms (SPAdes) (version 2) | ecosystem: Host-associated > Mammals > Digestive system >... | reverse complement strand
GAAGCAGTTAGCGCAGAATGCGTCATTATCATCATCGGAATCGCCAAACATATCCGCCAGTTTACCAGTACCCTTCTGACGTTTGGCTTCCTGTTTCTTTATTGCATCGAGTTTAATCTGACGCACACGTTCGGGACGTATAAGTTCTGCAAGACTTTCGTTTTGATTCCACGTGTAGCCATCTTTTTCAAATTCCATTGCCTTGGCAAACAGGTCCGGATGTTGCTCATAAAGCCATATCCATTCCAGTTTTTGCTGGAAGAAGCAGAAATAACACCCCGAACGGCTACGGTTGTATGTACCTTTCTTACCATCCACCTCGAATTCGATGGGTTTGTAATATGCCGGTACGCCGACACCGCTATCTTCAAGGATTCTGAAGATGTCATCTCTCACAAGTATATCATCATTGTCTATCAGAGGGAACTCATCCAATTTACCGACGGGATAGTCTGTGCCTTTGAGAAATTCAAATACAGCTTTATTGAAGAGTTTTACATCCAAATCCATAAGAGCGTTAGTTTTCTTTCCATAGAAAAAGTCTTTGGTCAGAGGATGCTCCAATATTTTCAACAGTTCTGATTTAAGCTCGTCAGGGGCGATGCTCATGTATATATCTGTAAATCGTACTATATTATTCTTGTGAACGATAGTATGGATTACATCAATGCTCCATATATTCTTGCGAAATGGGAAAATCGCTTGAATGTTAGGCTTTGTCGAAACATAACCCTCTCGGTCTTCGTCACCACGAATGCCGACATAAGATATGGTAGGTTTATCTCCTACGAAACGTTCCATCTCCTGAAGTTTCATTTTCTGAGTACACCATCTTTGTTGTGGTGATGGGAGAAACATGCCGCTTGCTTTGAGAAAATGCTCAAATGGAGTAGGCTCAGGACTACCCTCAGCTGCTCTCAACCTCTTAATACCACCGAGATAGGACTCAAGACGGTTAATTAACAGGTCGGTTTCTGCCAATTCACAACCTGTGTCTGTATTATAATATTCCACATGAAGATTAGGATACTTACCCTTCATGTAGATTGCGAGAGCTGCGCTATCTTTGCCCCCGGATATTCCAAGTACATGTCTTACCTCGCTCATTTCACTTTTTCGTTTAGAAGTTTCAGAAGAACACAAATGTTGAACTCATCATCATCCGAAAGTATGGATGAGATTTTACTCATAATCTCAACAGCTTGTTTAGCCTTATTATTAGGTAGACGATATGTTTGAGACTTGGAAAATTTGCCAAGATTTGATGCAAGCTCGAAATTGAATGCTTCTGCGTCATCATTTAGATTCTGTACGTCTGCAATAGCCGAGTATCGTTCCAATTCGCTGAGCATATGAAGAATCTGGTGAATCAACAACGGCTCGTCATTATCCTTTGTCTCATCAAGCCGTTTGTCAGTTATGACAATAGCAAGTTTTTCTATAAATTCACGCTTAGTTTCCGAAGGGGCAATGATACGGTCAAGAAACGCTCGCGTTTTAGGCGTGAGTATTCGTGGATCTATCGACTCATACCGACTTTCCAAAATATCTTTATAAGCCTCATAGTTATCGGGGACACCTAAATGAGCCACAATCTTTTCCTCGATTCGGTCAATGAAATTGTCGTAACATGTATTAAGTTCACGCACAGCGTTCTTTATGAGGTCAAGGTATTGTGCCGTGAATTCTTCACTATTCAAATCTTTGTAGCCGAGAGCAGCCGGTAAATCCTCAAAGAAGGTTTTTGCTGGGTCTTGTGCATTAGAAAGCACATCACGGAATTTTGCAGTATAAGCATTATCAAATTTCCGTGTACGTTTTGCGTATGAATTTAGTCCTCGATAGAAATGGAAGAATGGCTTGACTGTTTCAAGTAGAGAGTAGGATGATACTCCGATACTATCGTCCTTTCGAAGGAACTGACGATAACGCTTGAAGAACTCAAGTTTTACGCCAGCGACTTTGAACGCTTTAATTGAAAAGTCGTTGATACGCTTTTGAATTAGCTCAAATACCTCTTTGTTAATATTGATAACAAAGGTATTGCCGTTGTATAAAGCAAAATCCTGTTGATTGATGAAAAGGAAAATGGGAATCCAGAAATCAATCACACCCTGCTTCAACTTATATGGAGCAGTCTTCAGAATCTTAGAGAGTTCAGATAACTTTCTGGGCTTATCAACAGATGAGTTGATAAACTCCATTGAAGCGGTCCATAATGTCTGTAGTTCCGGTTGTGTCGGTGCTCCAATAATCCAGTTCCCGTTTTCATTAATCCGATGTATCCCTGATTCTCTGAAAAGTGTGAAATAAACAGTTTTCTCTGGAGGGAATCCTTCTATTCCAAATGCTTCTACATCAGATTTGTTCAGCATTGCGTCAAGCAAGTTGACCCTTGCCAAAGATATGGCCGAACTCAACTTCTGACGGTTGAACAGTTCATTACGAATAATAGGTGTCTTGTCGTAAATGACGTCACAAACATATGAGAGAAGTTTATTGAAATCTCTGACACACCTTATTTTGACCGACTCTCCCTTGAAATACCATACCACACTATCGATATCATTAGTAAGGGAGGTATTTATAGCCTCGTTTAATAGTAGTGTTTCATAGGCCTTCTGTTTTTCGAGTTCAGCCTGTGCTATCCTGTCATCAATAGCGATATTGTCAATCACATATTGCAGCTTCTTGATTTCATGAAGATGTTTTGTAATCGCCTCGACATCCTTGAAATATCCATATATTGAGGCACCGGATGACTTTGATGCAGACAATTCTTTTACCTCATCTTCTATTTCAGAGAGCGGAAAAATCAAATGCACGAATCCATCTACATCACCGGATGCTTCCACGATGGTAGGTTCGTTTGATACGCGATATTCAAAATATCGAGGTGTACCGGTTTTGTAATATGAAGCGGTCGCTACGGCGGCTTTTTGCTTGATATACGGCGATATTTCCTCAACTGATAATTGAGGAGTAGGTACGATAGAAGCCGCTTTAAACAATTCGCTTTCAATATTCAGATTTGTTCCTTCATACAGTATATATTGAGACTTGTATGTTGCAAATCTGATAATTTTTTCTGAAAGGAGCGCTTTGATTATTGCGTCTACATTATTAATACCAAGAGCGTTTTGTCCGTATGTGACAAGAAAATCATCATTCAATACAATACCATTGAAGAACATATTAATAAGACCTATTGTCTTTATAATCTTCAGACAGTCTTTGATGACATCGGCCTCCTGATTAGACCCTTCAATACGTTCTATTGCCACTGCGAGCGATCTCCACCCGGTAGAATCGGCATTCATTTCATTTATAGCCGAATAAAAGTGATAGGTCAGATAGTCATATACCTTGGCTATGTTATATGTCAATGAGGCTGTTGCCTTAAACTCATTAAGGGAGTCTTCACCTTTAGCGGTGAGGAAAGAAAACAAGGAACGCTCGTTTTGTCCATATCTCTGGACCGCAAGAGTAAGGCACACCGCAGAGATTGGATCGAGAGGATAGAGAAGTTCTGCCGTTTTAAGGCTGAACGTATTGCTGAGAATTTTACTTCTTTGCCCAAGATCGTATAGGAGATTCAGACTGATTCCTTCTGAGCGTGTTATGTGCTTATGCTCGCTTAACTGCTTTGCCGTTAAATAGAGAAGTTGCTCTACCGGTTCAGCGAAGACAATCTCCTGAAAACGGCCCTTTACTTTTTGCCATTCGTTTCTCTGTGTCTCGCTTAGTTTATAAGCGTAGCTTCCAAAGTTTTGATGTAGCGTGGTTAGAAATATTATGTTTCTACTCGGTACATTTACGAATTCAGAAAGTTTCTGTAGGAAATACAGTTCCTTTTCGGGGTTGTTATTAGCAGCGTGCTCAAGCACTTTACCAAACTCATCAACGACAATAATTAAAAACTTGTTGCGTTTTCGGATTGCTTGATAATACTGATTAAGAGCATCAATTGCGTTACTGTTATGACTTCCAAGTTTGGATGCCAGTAATGTGCTTAGCGATGAATAGTCGCCCACTATATTCAGAAATTCAAAACCGGAGGGAGAGCCGAGAACATTTCTTTTGATAAGCCGATTTGCACCGGATGTCAAATCATCTTCCAAAGCAAGTATGAAGCTGGATTTTCCAGTGCCGTAGGTGCCGATAATGGAGAATGAATGATGGCCGGAATTGAAACTATTTACAATGTTTCCAGCTACCATCCGGGCATTTTCCGTTATAATATATCGGAAATCCGCTGCTGTATTTAGCTCAATATTTACTGATGGAATATAGCTCATAACGAATCGTAATAATTATCCAGAACATTAAATCTGTTTAGCTCTCCTATAAACTGGACATTTTTAATACCACTGTTATCGGAGAATACAACTATTCCGGGGTAAAGTTTCTCTATTTTACGGATTATCTCTATGAGCGATACTATTGGCAAACAGAACACAAGGGACAGCTTCTGGAGTTTATCAAAAGATAACGTTTTATCTCCGCCGCTCAATGTGAGGAGGGCGAATAGAACGACATCAGGTGCGATATCTTCAGGCTCAGTCACTCGATAAGAATATACGTCCGAATCTTTATTGACAATAAGACCAAGTCCTATTAATAATGCAGAGAAGTCTTCAATGTTCTTTAAATCTTTTGGAGCTACATAATTTTTCAAGAGCACACCGATGTCTTTTTTTACGGTGTTTTCGTTGTAAACATTTCTTTGTTCAGGAACTGAGCATTTGCGTTTGATGAAATTGCGTAGTTCATCTTTTGAGAACTCCTTTTTCTCTCGCTGATACTCTACAAACGTTAAGTTATAGATACTGGCGACACCTGTTACGACAAGAAGAAAATGAAGAACCCAAAGAGTGTTGAGGTCCTCGGCATAGGGATCACGCCCATATTCAGTATCAAAAAGGAAGTCTGCTATGCCAGTAAGGTCATCCGATTGGCTTAATCCAAAAGCGCGAAGCCAAAATCGGATGGACGCAACCATATTCTTGCCGACTCCAAGCTTCGCCACTGAATCAATGTCCGTGAAGTGGTTGCCAGCAAGAAGATAGTCATATCCCTTCTTTAGCCAAAGAGATTTACAATGAAAGGACTCATGTCCCGAAAAACTATATCTGCTCAAAATGCTACTGGTCTATTTTATTATCTCATTCTCTCTTTGCAAGAGAGAATGATGACCAGTTTGATGTTTATACTCAAGGCATTATGCCACACTCTATAACATATTTGCTAAACGCCTCTAAATATTTTAAAGGCTTTAATTCAAAAAATCAGTGAATTACACTCTATATCTCAGAGAAAATGAGTAATTTTGCAGATATTAGGGTTCTCTTGCAAAGAGATTTGGACGATTGCTAAACATGAAAAGACTCGAAGAATATAAAGATTCAATAACACTGATGACAGTGAACAAAAAAGGGAGCAAGACCGCCCCTCATAAGGCAATCTTGCTCCTTGCGATTATAGATCTAATCGAACGTGGCAGCATCAGAGATTCATTTATACCATTGTCAGATGAGTTGATTCGTACGTTCAATAGCATTTGGAAGACCAAGGTTCCGATAACGAGTCCCTTCTCTTGTAAATTTTCTTATCCATTTTTTCATCTTCAATCGTCTCCTTTTTGGGAACTTTCAAAAGCCTCAACTTATATCGGTCAAAAAGAATACTCTTCAATAGCCGCCTTAAAGCGTGATTTTATCGGGGCTAAAATAGACAATGATTTATTCCTACACCTAACTATACCAGAGTCCAGAGACGAGATTAGACAATTACTAAACGATATTTTTTTGACGGATACATCTGCTTCATTTTCTGATAAAATAGGGTTGCTTTCTCTTGTATGCATCTTATGTACTGTCGCATAACACCATTGATTATGAGTATGCAGTATGCAAATCACTCAATGACCTGACGAATACACATCTCTTCAATAGTTTATCTTCATAGACAATTTAATATGATACTATTGGCGCGATCGACGACAGAGGTGTCAAGGCTGGCGAGGTAGATTTGGGTTGTTGCTTCTGAGTCGTGGCCCATTCCTTCGCTGATGACTGACAGGGGGATGCCTTTGGCTTTGGCGGCGGAGGCCCAGCTGTGACGGGCGACGTAGAGAGTTAGCGGGATTTGAACTCCTACCATCTTGGCTATCTTTTTTAGGTTGTGGTTGATGTTGTAGCCCATGTTGCGGTAGGTGCATCGCTCGTTGATACCGGGGTTCTTGATAATGGGTAATAGGTAGTCGGAGGCGTTTTCAGGGTACTTGTCGAGTATCATCTGCATTTCCTTAGTCCATTCAATGATAAGTTGCTGGCCTGTCTTGCGACGGCGGTACGTGACATAGCCGTTTTTGAGGTCGGTCTTTCTTAGAAACGCCATGTCGATGAAACTCATTCCCCGGAGATAGAAACTCATCAGGAACATATCACGGGCGAAGTCAAGCGATGGCGTCAGAGTAAGGTCCAACGCCTTGATCTTTTTTATCAATACCAGTGGCAATGCTCGCTTCACAGTCTTGTCAACGCCGGTATACACGTGGCGGAACGGATTGCGGTTCTCGATGATGTCGTCTTCAACCGCCCGGTTATAAACCGCCCGGAGTATGCGGGCGTAAAATGATATGGTGTTGGGTGCGACACCACGCTTGTGGTGCCATGCCTCGTATGCCTCCATTATTTCGGAGGTAAGGCAGTCGAGCATTATGTCCTCGTCCTGTCGGAACTTTTTGAAGCTGTTGAGTGTGGACTTATACGTTTCGGAAGTCCTGACCTTGCCGTTCTGTTTGAGTTTTACGATGATACTCTCCATAAAGTTGAACAGTGAGTATTCGTGTGCGTATCGGTTGAACTCGTCGATTACATCGTCTGCGGTATAAATCAGGCCGTTGGCATCCAGTTTGCGGTCAATCTTCGTCAATCGCTCCACATCCCAACGGATGCGCTCGCGGATTGAGAGAATGACAGACTTTCGTTCACTTTTCTGGGTGGTTGTCACCATTGAACGTGATTCGTCCCATTCTGACGGAAACACTTTGTAATCCGAAAGGAGTTGTCGCACCTTCCTTTCATGGATAATCTGATAGTAGATTGTGCCCTCGTGGTCAGCGACAGTCGAGGGACGGAACTTTACTTTTATCGAAGCCATTTGATTTTTGGTATTTTGATTTGTCTATAAGATACAGCGGAGGGACACACTCCGAAAAGTGTATCCCTCCGGCAGCAAGTTATGAATTAGCCGCCTATCCGATGTGAGCGGAGGAAGGCGTCGAGGTCGGTGCGGTTGACGTAGATTTTGCGGCCGATTTGGGAGAAGGGGATGAGGTGTTTGTCGCGGTAGTTCTGCCACGTCTTGGGGGAGATGCCGAGAAGTTTGCGGGCAGCTTCGGATTCTATCCATTCGTTGCTGGAGTCATCGGCATTGCGCTGGGTGATGAGGTCGATGATTTGCTCCAGCATGGCATGAAGATTTCGCCACTCTTCTTCGGGAACTACGAACAATAGAGTTGATGGGTTGATATTTTGCGGGGTGCTTTGCATTCGGGCGTGAGGGTTCTGATTCCATCCACAAAGAAGATGGAATCCGGTTGATAATTCAGTTGTCTAATCGTTTGACCGCTCACTCAACTGAATACGCAACTGCCTGATCACTCATTCAGCCGGACACACAGGCGATTGACTGATTGGTTGAAGCGCTGACTAATCAGGCCTTCAACCAATCAACCGGTTAATCGCGCAACTGCGCAGTCAGATGATTGGGTGGGTGATTGATTGGGTATGGCTTCAGTCAATCAAGCGAGCGGCATTCTGCCTGATTAGCCAACCACGTAGTGTTCACGTGTGGGCGTGACCCACCGTAATCAGTCAGTTGCAGTTCTGCTACTTTGGGCATTAGCGATACTGACGTTCTGACTAACCAATCAGTCACTCAATCGCTTGTTTGGCGAGGCAGGCAATCAACTGAATGGTTGATGCTTTACCCGGTCAATCAAACAGGTGTATAATCAGTTGGGTGAAGTGTCGATTAAATTGCCATAGGACCATATTGTCGGCAGCAATCGACGGTCATAGGGGGCGGTAACATTTACCATCCACGCATAGGCAAGAACCTATCGCGCTGAAAATCAATAGTGACTTGACGGAGATTCAGTTGTGCGACTGATTGCGGTGGGGCAGGCCCACACGCGAGCACTTCGTGGTTGGCCTCAGTCAATCACCGTCGGGTGTCATAGTATTATTAAGAGACATCTCTTATTGTCGACCCGATTTGTGAGCCTCCCGTCGGAGGCATTTCGTGTCGTTGACGTTGCAAAGTAAGGGATAATTTTTCATTCCCACCAAACATTTTTGGCCAGATATAGCATAAGGTTGTACATGTATATAGCTATATACAGTAGATATAGCACCAACCGACCGAAAATCGACGTAACTTTGCATCGAGCAACGGAAGCTGCGTCCTCAGCATCCGCACAGCCTCTGAACAGGGACCTCAGCAGAGGCAATCCATTCAGGTTTTCTTATAGGAGAGAGTGCTCATTGGAGCACAGCAAGGTGTCCAAACAGTTACCGTTTGGATTTCGGGTAACTCTGCCGTTACCACAAACCCCGAAGGGCTCGGGGAACGCAGGTGACCCAAATGACCTTGCCGTGCTGGGGCTTAGGATTGCTCCGAAGTCGCAATCCCCATGTTTTCATTATTGTTTCACAGCCTCAAAGCATCCATTAAGGCATTCGCCAAATTAGATGAGGCCATACGGATGACATTAGTTTCGGCAAGGGAACGGCCCATGAGATTGACGCTGCCGTACCAACCGATACATTGGTCGATGATGGCGCATTGCATCTTACTGTCTGGTCGATGAATGATGTTGAAGCCCATCGCCTGAAGTTCGGCTTCCTGATGACCTGTTTCAGAAATGACGATTGTGACACTGACACCGCGTAGTAAGGTGGTGGCGAGCAGGTCGATGATTCGAGGTGTCTTATTCCAGCGCAGACGCATTGTCGATATTACGATGCTTTGTTTCGCTGATGCAAGGTCGTCATGGAATGGTTTTTCAAAATCCGACGCATCGAAGATGGTCTCAGTCGTCGGTTCGGCAAACAATCCTTCGTTAGCGACAGCGATGGAATAGCCTACAGCTTTGTAACCATGGAGACGCTTGCGATACATCGAATCACAGACCGGAACGCGCAGATCAATGTAGTCGTAGATGCGGGTTTCGTTTTTAGCGGGATAGTTGCGATGCAGTCGTCCGGTGTATTGTGCAATAAGTCCTTTCCACGACACAGGGAGGGCGAGCATCAGAGTGTCAAGCCGCGGAAGGTCAAATCCTTCTCCTACGTATTTGCCGGTGGCGACAACAATTAAGGGCTCATTCGCCGGAATATCGTTCAGTCGGGACATCACCTCTCGCTTGGCTTTTGCTGAATCATTGCCTACGAGTCGTATTACATTCGGACAGATTTTGCGACACTGTTTAGTAAGAATGTCAACGTGAGCCGTGCGTGCAGTAAGAATTATCGGAGTGCGCCCTTCGGCAAGGTTGGAAGCAACATCATCCAGTATGAGCTTATTTCGCGATTCGTTTTCGGTTAACTCTTCGAGAATCTGCGCGTAGTTGCTGCCATCGGCATTAAGATTGCGATGAGAAGTAAAACGTGGGATAAGGAGTCGCCGGAAGGATTGTTTAGATAACTGTGCTTTTGAATCTGACGTATAACGGATTTCACCGCATTGCATAAAGATGATCTGCTGATGACCGTCCTTGCGTATAGGCGTAGCTGTGAGGCCATAGACATAACGGGCGTTTACCTCACGGAGAACGCACTCAAAGTTGACCGCCGGTGCATGATGGCACTCATCGACTATTACCATGCCATATTCTCGCAGAAACGGTTTCACCTCATTGTCGTTAATACACGATTGCAGTAGTGCGATGTCAATTTTGCAATTGAGTGTGTTTTCGGTCGATGACAATGCTCCGAATTGCTGGAATTTCTTGCGACGGCCACGACTTTTATGTTGTTCCTCCGGTTGAAAATCTGTTATTAGGTATTCCGACAGACGTTTGCGCCATTGGTCGAGCAATGCCTTGGTGTGTACAAGTATCAGTGTGTTGACTTTCTTCCGTGCTATTATAGCGGCGGCAGTAACGGTTTTGCCAAAGGCCGTTGCGGCATACAGAGTTCCGCAACGGTGCCGAGCAAGTTCCTCAATAGCTTGTTCTTGCTCAGAATACAACTGACCGTTGAATTCTACTGCAATAGTCAATCCCGGATTTGTTTTATCCTGAATTTCAACATCCACATTATTTTCTCTTAGGAAATCTATCGCGGATTCCTCACAACCTCGCGGCAGAATGAGATAATCGTCGGTTATCTCTGAGCATGAGATTATGCGCGGAAGATTATAGACAGGCAGTCGCATTCCGAGTTTCGCATAAAATTCCGGATTCTTGAACGCCGCCAGACGTTTAAGATGATTAACGGCCTTGGCAGACAATCCTTTTGTCGGAATATAAATGCCGGATGAACGTACGATGGTGATATGTTTAGGAAAGTCCGCCGTTGACATAGGCTTTGGCAACGGGCGTTCCCATGGCGCGGATTCGCTGGACTTTGACAGTTCGCCAAGCGGCTCTCGGTCATATCTCGACACTAACTTCTCAACCTCTGCGGCTGTCATCTTCGTCATTCCTTGCAGATATTCCCATTGGTCGGTTAACGGGATGAAGTCTTCATCAACAAACACGCTGTTACCGTCTTTACGAGCTCTCCCTTGTAGCGGCAAGGCAACGAGATTGCCGAATCCTCCCGTAGGCATAAAGTCCTGGTTTGGGAAGAAACGGTCGTATGACTTGAACGACATCCGGCCTTCTCGCTCCATAGCTTCTGTCAGAATTGCATTACCCAATCGCCGTGCCGTCTGAGCTTTGATATGTTCGTCAAACAGAATCCAGACATGAGCGCCATTGCCCGACCGCGACCGCTCTATATAAGCCGGAATTCCCCAGTCGCGGCAAACACCGACGTATGCCATAACATCCTTTTGATAACCATGCTCGCAGTTCTTGTCATCGAAATCACAACATAGGAATCTGCAGGTATTGTCCGGCAATATGGCATATACGCCAACAACATCGCGTCCATTTGGATCCTTCCCTTCGAGGTGACGGTATATGTCACTGTATCCCAAAGGTTGAAATTCGCGGTTCGGACATTCGGCGCATTTGAATTTTTTCTTATCGCAATACTCACGGCTCCACTCCCGAGCGCACACAGGTTGATAGCCGCTCTTGCCTGTCGTTGGGCTGAACCATCGCCGAGCAAATACATCCTCGCGCCCCTGAAACAGGTTGCGAAAGAGCGCGACCTTCTCCTCCAAAGATAGCACCGATTTTTGTGGAGACATAGGTTCCGGCTCGTCAGCTGCAATTCCGTGACAAGCCAGTAACGTCCGCAAGCGTGCATTCTCGGCCCGCAATCGGCTTAGTTCATCAGACATTGTTTCATTCATAAGAATATACTCTGACCGTCAGGGCCATATTCCCTCAAATCACTTTGAATTCAGCATAAGTTACATAATATCAGAGGGCTATATTTTGCCAATTAACCATTGTTAACAAATAAAAATCAATCACCCGTCACTTGATTAATGATCGTTTACGATATTGTCTAATGCCTCGATTAGCGTCTCATACTCCTGCTTGTAGCGTTCAATACGCGCATAATCTTTCTCGGTCGGATCCGGGATGCGGGTAATATCAAGGTTGTTTCTTAAATCATTTAGCTTGACCTTCAAGGCGAGAAGATTGCTTGAGATACGGTTGATGTATTCTTCTCTTGACGGGGCGGTATGATGGTTGAGAAGGGTCAATGCAGTTTTGATTTCATCGCGTTCTTCAATGGTCATAACGTGTGTTACTGTGCAGGGATACACAGCTATGTCCTCCATCCACTCTTCCCACCATTCTTCATCATACCAATGCTCCTTAGGATTGTCAACAACTCTTGATATTTCCTCATCGAGCAAATTCATCACATCCTCTACCGTCACGTCGCAGTCTTCGGACGCGTCATGCAGAAAGCCCACTATCTTTTCTTTCCAATCGAATCCTGCATCGGCAACTTTCAAAAGGTGAGATTCAAAATAGTCATGGCCGCCTTTGTCCGTCTGTCCCTTGTGCAGTTTGTGAGCCACCAATCCTGCGGCATATACGATTTTTGTCATGTAGCCCATATCATTTTCCAACCTCTCTGTCCGTTCTCTTGCTTTTTCAGCATCGAAGGTAGCAATATAATCATAGTATTGACGCATAAGCATCTCGGTGTCGGATTGGGGATCCATGAAGTCGAAAAGAACATCCATATATTCATCCATATAGACTATGTCTCTTTCCTGAGTAGCAATGAATCCGGCAAGCATTGTTTTGACCTGCCGAAACCGGGCATTATTCATTTCCGCTATAGGACGAAACGCCTCTATCAATTCTTTTGAGAGTACGGAATCTTCCATACGAATGATTTTTATAATTTTATTCAATGACTTCCCATGTGCCGGATTTTAAATCTCCGACACGTTTGATACGGTTTTCTGATTTCAACACATCAATGATTCTGAATATTGTTCTTCGAGTAACATTTAATTCCTTAGCGATTTGAGTAACACTAATCCGCTTATTCGTTCTCATCAGTTCAATTACAGACCCTTTACGGGAATCAGTATCATTGGTAACATCATTGGTGACATCATTGGTGACATCATTGGTGACATCATTGGTGACAATCGTTCCTTTATTGGTGACACTATTGGTGACATTGGTGTCACTTTCGGTGGAATTTACTATGACATTAGGCGATTTTGCTGTGTCATTGGTGCCACTCTCTATGACATCGGCGTTTTGAACAACCACCTTGAATGTCGTGTAATCGCCAAGCAAGAATTCAGCAGGATTACTTTTGTTTTCTTCGAGAAGTGTTGAAACGGTATTCACACCGCTACCGAAACGGTTGACATAACCGAGGTTGAGCATTATCTCGGCTATGTTGGGATTGCGATAGTCTGTTTCATTGGGAAAGTTCTCTAAGTTCACCTTGCCATATAAGTTGCCCGGATTGTCAATCTCTATACGGTCGCTATATTCGTAGAATTTTATCGGGGAATTGTTGCCGTTATAGGCGCGGTGCATCACGGCGTTCATGGCGAGCTCGCGGATAGCTTCCCACGGATAGTTAATGCGTGGCTCTTCGCGCAACACGCTGACAAATTCAGGGCGCTTGCTTTCAATGGAATATTTAATGAAATACTCCAACTCTTTTAGCATTGAAATTAGATTCCCCTTGAAGCGGTTTTCTTTCAAAACCTTTGTGGCACGGTTTGTCCCGGCAAACTTAACATACTGAATGTATGCGCCGGGAATGAAATATTGGGGGTCGTGTCCGAGCAGAAGTAACCCGGCGTAGGTCGGGCAATTAAACCGTGTATCGAAAAGGCGCAACGACGCCATCTGCTGGATAGGCGTGCGCTTATCCTTAGCCAATGTTGCCGGAGAGACAGCTTTTGGCAGATACTCATTCTTGAACAGTTCCACATCAATATCATCAATCGTGGCCTCACGGCACGGACGACCATCGAAAGAAGAACTATGTATCTGTCCTTTTTCGGTCAAGATGCGTTCTTCCTCTGTATTTGCCTCAGCTTTTCTTGCACCGATTCTAATCCAAATCACACCCTTGTACCTGACTGGAGTATCTTCACTTGGCTGAACTTCTATAACCGCAACTTCTCCCTCGGGAAAAGACTCCTTATATACCATCATCGCCGGCGGTGGGAGAATTGTTCCGGAATTGCGGAGTCCTGCGTATGAACGCAACTGCTCATCAGTGAATGTCTGTCCATCGAGATTTCCGTCATCATCGGTGCCAATAAGAAAATATCCCGGTTTCTTCGTGTTGCGTATATCATTGGCAAATGAGCAGATTGCCTCCGACATTTTCTTTGTATTGTCAGTGGATAATGTGCGCTCCACACGCTCATTCTCTATGTCGCTCAACAGCGACCTTATTTCATCTTTTGTCAGAGGCATATTTTTGTAATTAT
>Ga0209064_1003380_pt1 | contig 14123 bp, 11 predicted proteins | sample Inofromicrocosms_FD_187498 | JGI IMG/M metagenome (GOLD analysis project Ga0209064, IMG submission 187498) | Mouse cecum microbial communities from Vienna, Austria - Inoculum for glucosamine and mucus D2O microcosms (SPAdes) (version 2) | ecosystem: Host-associated > Mammals > Digestive system >... | reverse complement strand
GGAACGGGAACTCTCACTGTCAATAGCTCCGATAGTGGGCTGTGGAGACTCGCCTCTTCTAAGCCTGACTTTCTCCACAAGTCCGTCCTCAAGTTCGGCAAAGGCATCCAGCGCTCCCCAGCGTCTGAAACAGTAATAGACTATCTGCCACTTGGGGTATTCTGCCGGAAGCAACCGCCACTGACAGCCGCTTACATCGATGTAAATTATCGCGTCAAGTATGAGGGAAAAATCATATTTGCTGCGCCAATTGTCCACGAGAATTGTTCCTTTTATATACTCCTTCTGAGCATCAGGCAAATCTGTCAGATACATAATTCTTTGGTTTTGTTTCTGTTTATTCAATTATTTAAACAATAACCAAAGCATAAATGCCTGAAATATTGACTGATGCTTATTTATTATTCACATTTGTTTTTAAACAAGCTCTTAGTGGAGAAGCCAACGGAGATTTAAAGAAATATAAGGCTGACATCGCCCGGTATTTCCCCGACATTGAAGAACTGCTGAATTGGGGGCGATACTGTACCCATATTGGATTTCCCGACAGATTCACGCAGAGAATTCTCACCCAAGAGTCGGTCGGGTTTGCAGGTGTCCTTTTCTCATCGGAACACAATCAGACGTTCCGCACGGAGGGTTCGGTTGCCAAATTGGAAAGGAATCCAGCTGATAAACGCCGTTTCATGTTGAATATCGACGGAGTAAACGTGTTCCAATGGTTCCGCAACATGGCTCGCAAATTCCTTGATAAACTCGGCCTCCAACCCAGAGAACCGAAGCAATCCCGCGGACGGTCAATGTAATATATAAATCCACCGAGAGAGAACTGCAATCTTTCTCGGTGGATAATAATATCTATCCGTGATTACTCCGTTTAGACTGGAAATTTAGACACATCGTTATTTCAAGATAGCAGAACCTGCCGTGCCAGAGCCGGACATTTCGTTTTTGCGCTGAACCTTTTTACCATAGCCAACTGTATAGGTGACAGAGATCGTGTATCGCGCATGGTGTTGAGTGCCGAATGTGGTACGGTCAAAACTGTAATACTCGCTTGTCAATGACTCTTTGTAGTCATCCCATGATGTATGGAAGAAATTATATGCTGACGCGCTGATATTCCATGCACCTTTGCCCCAACCGATTTGTAGTTGATATTTTGACGGCGTTCTGCTAATTATTCCGCTGTGATCCTGCTGGTATTTACTCGGGGTCATATACCATCCGAAGAAATAGAAATTTCCTAAATAGTAGGTAAGTTGCGCGGTACAAGTCAGCTGATTGTTGCTCCAAGCATAATCCCCGGTGGTTTTTCGCATCCAAAATTGAGGACGCAGTTTCGCTATCAGTTTACCTCCAAAGAATTTACCTGTAGCACTCATTCCAATGTAATCGCTGAAATAATCGCCGCCGTTGAAATATTGGCGCAGCATTGTTCCGTCAGGACCTGTAGGCGAATAGAGCGTCACACATCGGTCTTTGATATAACCGAAATATGCATCGGCATTCAGTTGCCATTTGTTATTAGGCAGCCAAGTATATGAAAGCATTCCGTTTGTGTATTTGTAATCCTTCAATTCCGGCGTTCCACGATACCACATCAATTCATCCTGTTGGAGCATATTGGGGCTTTTCTGTGATGCGCTTGGAAACATCGAACCGTAGTTGGCTGTGAAATAAATCTGATTCTTATCATTCGGCGACCATGTGGCGTTGATATTCGTCTGCGGAAAATTGTTGTCAGCCTTTATCCCGGAAATTCTATTCGTTTCCCATATCCATGCCAACGACGCTCCCACATTCCATTTTTCATTAAAGATGTGCTGGTAGTTTTGTCCAAGGAAATATATTCCCACATCATATTTCTGCTTTGACGGAGAATTGCCCAAATAGTTGATTAAATTCCAATCATGCTGTACTCCAAAGTTTGTGAAGAATTGGTTCGCTTTGTTGGGATTCCAGTTCAAGTGAAGATAAGTGACGTATTTATGCACATCTTCTTTCGCGTTATTGATTATTGTCAGTCCGTCAGGAATGGAGTAATTTGAGTTGGAAGTGTTCCTGCCGTATGTATAGCTTGCTTCCACATTAAGAGCCGCCCATTGAGAAAGTTTGAAATAATAATTACCGTTATATCTCAGTGCCCAATCCTTTGAAGAAGCAACCGTAGATGATTCCAATATCGGGAATAGGTCAGATGAATAAGACAACCCGCTATTCAAATTATTATGCGGAATATTCGTCAAGCTGTATGCTATACGGTTTGAAATCTGGATATGGTCAGTATTATATAATGCCCGGAGGCTAAAATCATTACTATTGTTGCGATAAAGACTTGATTTTGTTTCGGATGTCCGTGTTATTGATTGAGGGCCGCTTCCATGGAAATCTATAAACTTGAAACTCTCTACCGAGTTTTGCCCCATATGCCGATTGGTAAGATAAATTTCGTCGGCATATACATCAAATGTCATTCGTTTATATGCCATCTTGGAATATAGTTCCCCTTCTGTCCTATTGACACCAAACCACTTGTTGGCATTGATTTTGGTATATCCTCCCCACTCATATTTTTGCATCACGAAATTGACAGCGTATTTGGCCCCTTGAAAACGGACATCTGACGGATGCTGATAATACTCGACCTTTTTTACATCCTGAGTTTTCATACCCTTTAAGTCCTCTGATGTAGCAGGAACATAGTCAATGAAAATTGATACATTCTGTCCATGTGCTGTTTTCACAGCCTGACTTACCGGGTCAACATCAATTTGTGGTATTGACATTTGAGAAAGAAGTGCAACCGCGTTTTGGGCAGCGTTCTTTTGGCGTGCCATAGGAATATATGTGGAGACCTCTGCGTTGATTCTTTGGTTGGCAGCTTCGACTACAACCTCATTGAGTTCTTGCGCCTTTATAGTGTCTTGAATCTCCTGGGCCGCTGCCATTCCCACACCAAGAAACATGAGTGTTAAAGTGGTAATAAATTTCATGCGAGTTGTTTTTATGATTGATAATGCAAAATTACAGTTCCTGGGTTATTCATGCCATACCCAAAAGTATATATTTCAATCATTGGCTCTATGATTGCGATAACCAACAAAGAAAACGTGAGCCAACTATGCCACGTCATAAGTCGGAGGTCGTAGGAATAACCTTAATCCAAAGATGTGGGAATAGCAGCCCACGCTATACGCGTGAGAACCACTATGCCTACTCTCGGATTAGTCTTGAATTTCCTACGTTCCCGACTACGAGAAAAGCATAACGCTTCTTGATTTACCAATATGTCGTGAACTGACCGAGGTCAATCCGACTGCAAAATTAGCGATTTATTCTCAATGACCTGCCATTCAGACACCCAAATCTTTGGCAACTCACCGAAAAAGAATCGCATTAAATATAACTAACGCCCCTTAAAAATCCTAAAATCGAGCCTCCCGTTTTCTATTTATCCAACTAATTAGTACACCATCAGTACACCGCTAAATTTATAACTATCTGATATTGTGTATAGTTATCTCGCATAACGGAAGATATGGTATGCCGGTATATCGATGATGGCAAACTATACGTGGCGTCAGTCTGTGGAGTTGACATTGCTGTATGCCTGGTAACGGATCACAGCCCGGAAACAGTCGAGATAAAGAACATCGCCGTCATACCTTCCCGCCAAAGGATGGGATACGGACGCGAATTCCTTTACTGGATACACCACCGGTATGGAGGACGCAAGATAATAGTCGGAACAGGCGAAGTCCCGTCCACACTGGACTTATACCGCTCATGCGGATACACATACTCCCACCGTATCCCTAATTTCTTCACCGACAACTACGACCACCCTATCATTGAGGACGGTATGGCTCTCAAAGACATGGTATACCTCACCCGTACAGCCGACCATAGCCACAAATAGCCCCATCCCTACCGAAACCACCGTTTTTACCGCCAGATACCAAAAACAAAAGAGGTTTAAGGTTTGTTATAAAGTAAATTCCGCAAGGAATGGACTTGAATAACTCACTTCATCTATTTATAAAACTCAATTGTTATGAAAGCTATTAATTTCAGCTATTTAGGACAGTCCCGCTATTGGTGGGCAGTCCTGTTGGTAGGCATCCTGCTTGTCATCGGAGGATTTACATACTGGTTCTTCCCTGAAGCCGGATACGCGATCGCATCACAGATTTTCGGTTGGCTTCTTATCCTTGCCGGCATAGTCCAGCTATGCGTATCAGCCGGCCAGAACCGCCCTCGCGGATGGGGATGGTGGCTCGCCGGAGGTGTCATCGACATCTTCATCGGATTCATGCTCGTACGCAGCATTATCCTATCCGAAATGGTATTCCCCTATTTCCTCGCCTTCGTATTTATCTTCTGGGGAATTGAAGCCCTCATAAGGGCATGCAACCGCAGCGGAAAATACTGGTGGCTGGGCATCATCAACGGCATCCTGTTATGCCTTATCGGATTCTTCTTTATGGAAGCCGGATGGGTACAGAACATGATGATGGTGTCATTCCTGACCTCAATTGCATTCATCTACTGGGGATTCACCGTAGCTATGGTATCATACGAAATGCGTCCTACCATCGAAGAATAGACGATACCCTGCAACCTGAAATTACAACACATAGGTTAAAGGCATCCTCCCCGAGGCAAATGGGGAGGATGCCTCATTTTTTTACATTAGTCATACCATAAATGCCGATAAAATTCGTAATTTTGCACTTTAATTGCTGGTATATGCACTGCAACATCGCATCATAACAGACACATAAACATATTAATATAATATCAAATACCATTTTATGGCAACTACTGCAGATTTTAAGAACGGAATGTGCCTCGATATCGACGGCAACTACTTCTTCATCGTTGAATTCCTCCACGTGAAACCAGGTAAAGGCCCGGCTTTCGTACGCACAAAGCTCAAGAACGTAAAGACAGGCCGCGTCCTCGACAAAACATGGAACTCAGGCGTGAAAGTAAACGAAGTACGCATAGAACGCCGCCCGTATCAGTACCTTTACAAAGACGACATGGGCTACAACTTCATGCACACCGAAACATTTGAACAGGTTGCACTTCCTGGAGAAGGCATCGATGGTGTAGAGTTCCTGAAAGAGGGCGACATCTGTGAAGCCATGGTACACGCCGCATCCGACACAATCCTGACATGCGAGATGCCGATCAACGTTGTACTTGAGATTACATACACCGAACCGGGAATCAAAGGCGACACCGCAACCAACACCCTCAAGCCCGCAACACTTGAGACAGGCGCTGAGATACGCGTTCCTCTCTTCTGCAACATCGGCGACAAGGTGCGTGTAGACACCCGCACAGGCAGCTACGTTGAGCGCGTTAAATAATACGGCCAACCATCACTGACATTATAGGCCGGGGCATATTGCTCCGGCCTTCTTATATTATCATATTCCGCATATTTCAAGGCCCGCCCCAACACATGTTGCACACAATAAACAGCCCTTGCCAAAAAAACGGCAAGGGCTGTTTCAATAATATTATGCTGTTATCTACTAGTTAGAACAGGAAGTTCATGCCAAGGTTGAAAGATGCATTGGAATTAAGAGGGAGATATGGCTGCTTGGTCACCTTGCCGATTGTATGGTCCATTCCGGCAAAGAAATTAAACCCGGGGCAATGGAGGTTGAGCAGCCATCCGAATCCCATGCCAAATGTACCCGCAGATCCGTTGACACTTGCCGAAAGGCACTTTACCGGAGCAATATTGGCCGACAGGCGGAAATCTGTCCAGGTATAGTCTCCCTGTATGCGTGTGGTATTCAATAGTCCGAACGACAGCTTGCGGTAAAGCGGGAATGTATATTCAACGCCCGTATTTACGGTAGCGGCAAGCACCGTTGTACGCGAACCCTGATCGCCGGCATTGTCAAGCTCGTAGAGAGCCGACAAGGCATCTTTCATCTTGTCCCATTCATTGTCAAAACTATTGGGGGCGTCATCGTCCACATTAAATGTATACTTGTCGGTATTGAATGTCTTGTCGCCGTGGGTAGTGGCAAGCATATTGTTGTTCCATCGGATGAATCCAAGGTCAAGCACAGCCAATGAGAACGTGAAATCATTGAGAGCCTTAGGCTTGTAGACAGCGCCAAGGTCAAACCCAAGGCCGAAACCGTTGATGCCTGCTCCGTCTACATCAGCACCCGACACATATTCATGCCTGCTACCGTCGGAATAGTCGTTGTAGTCAACATCATAAGTCAACCCCTTCACCGATGTCTCTATCTGGGCGTTAGATACGATATTCCAGTCATTCTCACCGAGCGTAAGCTGGGCACGGTTGAACTTTGCCGTCATGTTACCGCCGCCTACAAGGAATTTCATGCTAGCGCCAACAGTCCATTCATCCGTAATGCGGTGGGAGTGGCCGAAAGCGATCTCTGCATATGCCGTAGCCGTAGCGCTGAAATTTGATATATCATAAGAACGGTTCTCCACTCCTTCCTTAAGCAATGAGAATATTGACCGCGGTACACGTATGCCGATATTTGTCCTGGCATTTATAGACACAGTGTTGTATCCGCCGAATGCCTTGAAGCCCGTGGCCAGCAATGTAAATTTGATGTCGGAGCCTATACGGTTGTTGTCATTGAGGTTTCCCATCACCTCTGAGGCACTCACCCCTGGATTGAGGAACGTTGTGGTCTTACCGTTGACATTATATATTACCGATGACAGGTGCAGGCTGCCATATACACTGGCGTTCACATTTGCTAGGCCAGGCATGGAGACGAAACCACGTGAATTTCCAAATGCCGGGTTCATCTGATACCGGTAAGTATAGTCATCTACAAAATATCCCGACTGTGTGTTCTGGGCCGATACTGCAACAGATGCGACGGCTATGGCTGTAAAGGCAGCCACGTTCTTTATATTGAATTTCATTGTGATGAAAAAATATTTTTAATGTGATTAGACTAATGGTTTAAAGCTCCTTTTCATAATATCCTGAAACGCACGGACGAACCTTTTCGACCTTTATCGTCATGTCTTCACGGAGCACCTCTTCCGAAGAATTTGCTACAGCATCAGCAGTGAAACGTATGCCGTCAAGATGGGTTATAGCACCTGTTATATGTATCTTTACGTCCTGTGGCTGACCGGTGGCAGCAATCTTTGCACCCTCAATCTTCACATTATTAATCTGGTTTCCGTCCACATCTATAGGATATGCCTTGAAGTCAAGCCCGATAGGCAACTGTGATGTAATGGTGGCAGTAATGTCCAGCGTGGTGATGGTCATATTGTCTAGGTCCTCATTGCTCCATCCGTCCATTACATCCGTATATACAATTGTAGAGCCGTCCTTAAGCGCTATCGGGGCATGGAATGTGTATTTTCCGCCCACCATGCCAAGGTCCTGGCCTAGACGCAGATCCGTGACATCTCCGGACACATATGGAGAACTTAATTCCACCGTCAGCGACTGCGGCATGCCCAATGCGTCCTCGCTCCAGAGTATATCGCTAAGTTTTGTGAAACGCACAAATTTTGCATTCGGATATGCATCATTTGATACTTCAGCCGGTGCAAGGCAGAAATTGTATTCACCGTTTACATCATCTCCAGATTCGATCATACCTCCGTCAGGCGCTATTTCATATATCTCAACACCATCATAATATGAACGTATCGTGATGCCGGCAGCCACATCAAGCATTCTCTGTTCGGGGTACAGAGGGTTCTTCAGGTTTATATAAAGCTGCGGATTCACCAACTTGATATTTGTACCTGGCTGGGAAAGCACATCTGGCAGATCATTAAGGACCACATCCGTGGCATTGATTCCTTCAATGTCATATTGCAGTTCTCCTGAAATGGCCGTAACGTCCATATCTGTGAATATATAGTCGACATCAAGGGCAAGATTGGAGATTGTACCTGTCACATCTGAAGCCGACACTGATATCAAACCGGAAGTGCTGACAACATCATCAAGCTCAAGCGAATGTGACCCATAATCATATACCGCACCCGACTGTTCATAATCAATGCCGTCTGCAACAAGCTTGATGGCATGCGTCAGCCCTGTTGTCTTGCATTCATTAAGGGAGAATATGCCGGTTGCCGGATCGTACTTGCCCTGCGGGGTCTCACGCACCATGAATCCTTTCGGGAGCTTTATGCGCATATCCTTCAACGTCACGCCTGTTGCCTGGACACCGCTTATCTTTATTATTATATCAAGGGATATCTCACCCTTTATATCTTTAAGGGATAAAATGCTCGAAGGTATATCATTTGAATGATACTCAAACTTGCTGTCCTTCGTACGGAAAGGAAACTCTCCCGAAGTCACTGCCGCCCCACCGGGAACCGCTATATCTATATGGTCTCCTTCAAGTTCAGGCACGGAAATAATGAATGCCCCTATATTTATATTATCTTGTGAATCAAATGTTCCGTCAACCAAAACAACATATTGGCCGTCAATCAGTTTTACCTTAGCATCAGGATCTTCCGTATCAATGTCAAAAATACTCTTAAGCTGGATCTCATCAAGATTGATTGGAATAACAAGCGAATTTACGTCCACGCGCACAGTCGTGTCTATATCCGACAAGTCATAGGCATTGTCCACGCATGACACCAGCGAAAACGCAGAGGCCATCGCAGCAATTGAACACTGTAAAAATTTCATAAATGGAATGTGATATTGATTAGATTATAGATTTAAACTGCAAAGGTAGTTAAATTTTGTATATTATACAGCTACCAACCCGATAAATGTGCCAATTTTATTAATTTCGCATCATGAAAGTTAAATCCGCCACAATATTTCTACTGTCTTTATTTATATATACGCAGCTTAATGCCGTCCAATCGAAGCGAGAATTCCGCGGGGCATGGCTGCATACTGTATTCCAGGAACAATACCTAACCCAGAACACAGCCCAGAACAAGGAATATCTCAAAGGACAGCTCGACCTGCTTCAAGAAGCAGGCATAAATGCCGTGATTTTCCAAGTGAGGCCCAGTGCCGACGCCTTTTATGATTCAAAGATTGAGGCATGGAGCAGATTTCTCACAAAAGACGGACGCCCACCCAAGCCATATTGGGACCCGATGGCATTCATGATAGAAGAATGCCACAAAAGGGGCATGGAAATGCACGCATGGCTAAATCCTTACAGGGCCACCACTTCGGCAAATGAGAAGCTCCCGGCCGGCCACATATACCATCGGCATCCGGAACGGTTCGTAAAATACGCAAAAAAACTGTATTTCGATCCAGGTATCCCTGAAAACAGGAAACATATAGAAGCCGTCGTAATGGACATTGTATCCCGCTATGACATAGATGGCATACATTTCGATGATTATTTCTATCCATATCCGGTAAAAGGTGCAAAATTTAACGATGCCCGCTCGTTTGCCAAATACGGTCAAGGGATGAAACTTGATGACTGGCGACGCCATAATGTCGACATTCTTATAAAAGGGCTGCACAAGAAAATCAAGGAAGCCAAACCATGGGTGCGATTCGGGGTAAGTCCGTTCGGAATATGGAGGAATAAAAAATCAGATACCCGTGGAAGCGACACCGGAGGCCTTCAGAACTATGATGACCTGTATGCCGATGTCCTGCTTTGGGCAAAGAACGGATGGGTGGACTATCTGATGCCGCAGCTGTATTGGACATTGGAAAACAAGGTAGCGCCATCCGGGAAACTGGCATATTGGTGGAATGACAATTCTCAGGGACGGCACATATACATTGGACAAGATGTAGAACGCACCATGTCCGCCCCCGATATTAAACCCTCTACTCTCCAATCACAGCTCAACGCCAAAGTGTCACTGTCACGTAAGCTGCCGGAGGTCCAAGGAAATTGCTGGTGGCCAGGATACTGTGTCACCGACAACCTCGGAGGAATCGCCGACTCCCTTGCTTATGACATACATTCTACAATCGCATTGCCCCCATCATACCCATGGCTTTCCGACACACCGCCACACGCCCCGTCAAAGCTAAAGGCGAAAGACGGAATGCTGTCTTGGAAGTCACCGTCACCTCACAACCACATATCTGATGTCACAAGGTTTGTAATATACCAGTTCGATCCAGGCGATGACATTGACACAGGATGTGCAGATGCAATCATCGCCATAACAGGAGACCGGCATTACCCCATACCTGAGGGGACTCCGGAAGGGACAACCTTTGCAGTAACCGCCCTGGACAGGGTCAACAACGAATCCGAAGCGGCGACCATCACACTATGATTTCCATTATAGTACCGGCTTATAATGCAGAAAAATATCTTGATGCGTGTCTGGAAAGCATCCTGACACAAGATGCCTGCATGGAAGTGATTGTGGTCGATGACGGGTCTACCGATTCTACCTATGATATTGCCGTCCGTCATGGCGTCAAGGCCATAAGGCAACCAAACAAGGGCCTTTCAAGCGCCCGCAATACAGGCCTGGACAATGCATCGGGGAAATGGGTCTTGTTTGTCGATGCTGATGACTGCCTGACGCCAGGAGCGCTCAGACACCTCCTTGACGCTGCATCAGACACAGGCTGCGACATAGTGATAGGCGGATTCATAAAAGGCGAATCACCCCGAGCCATACCGGCATCGTCCTCTACCCCTCTGGTCTTCGCCTCTAACTGGATATCATCCACCACTCTCTATCAGACATCGCCTGATTCCATCAACAACTCTGTATGCGGAAAACTATATGCATCCAGACTGTTCACCGGTGAACGGTTCACCGAAGGGCTATACTACGAGGACCTCGACATTTTTTACAGGATATACCGGCAGGTCGACCGTATAGCGGTAATAAATGTGCCCGTATATTTCTACCGTACGAACCATGGCAGCATACTCCATAAATTCGACAGACGACGGCTGGATGCACTTAAAGTGACGGAACGTATGGAAAACGATATTGCCGCGCCACTGAAGAAAGCCGCCCGCGACCGCAGGCTGAGCGCAAATTTCAACGCATTCGCCCTGATCGCCGCCAATGACCAAGACGGTAGCTATACCCGGGAAGCTGACATGTGTTGGAGCGTGATAAGGGAACTGAGGATGTCCAGCCTGCTCAATCCGCGGGTAAGGGCAAAAAACAAAGCAGGTATAATTCTTTCATTTTTCGGCAAAAGGATATTCAAGGCCGTAGCCCGCATTTTTTTCTGAGCTCCATACCTTTAAGCACCTCTCGGTTCACGGCCCTGCGTTCACGGTCAAACAGCCATCCCCATTTGTTAAAATACATTATCATGTTTTTAACATGTATCCATGTCATCTTCATGCTGCCATAGGATGCCGCACGATGGCAGTGTACGATTGAGACCTCCGGCCAAAACATAGTACGGTAATTGCGGTGCAACCTTCTTGTAAGGTCAATATCTTCAGGATACATGAAAAACCGTTCATCGAACACACCCGTATCCTTCAATGCCCTTACACGCAGCATCATGAAACTTCCCTGATGGTACGGGCAGTCAAAAGGGACTGTATGCGGGTACTGTTCCAGCAGATACCTGCGGTTGATGCCCCTGACCAAACAACCCGGAAGAAACCTGCGGGCAAAAACATCAATCGGACGCGGAAGCAGACGGCTGGTATACTGCAACCTGCCATCTGGATAGAACACAGCCGGATGCACCATGGCGACATCCTTTTCCCTGTCCATATATTCCATTATACGGCAAAGGATGGAGGGGGTAAAATATATATCCGAATTTATGACCAGATGATAGTCAGCACCAAGCCCGATACCCCTGGCAATACCCTGGTTATGGCCTGCGCCATATCCGCGGTTGTCCGACTGGACATATTCCACATTGGCGCGCTGATGGCAAAAACGCATTATATCATCGCTCCTGGAATTGTCGACAACAAAAACACGTTCCACCACGCCTACACCCAGAGAATCCAAGCATTGCCCCAGTTCCCCCAGCGGCGTATTATATGTCACGATGGAAACAGTAAGCATCCTGCCTATTCCTTTTCCGACAGTTCAAGCCACCGCATTTCCTTCTCGTCAATAAGTCCGCATATCTCGTCATATCTTGCCGATTTTACGGAAATGTCATCAATCACGTCCCCCGAATTGAACAGGCTGTCCAATTCGGCCTTCTCCTGGTTCAATGCTTCTATTTCAGATGTAAGTTGCTCAAACTCGCGTTTCTCCTTGAATGTCATCTTAGCCGGGCACTCCGTACGCGGGCGTTGCTGATTTGACCTGGCAGGCTTTTGCTGCATCTCTTTTTTTTGCTCGGCCTCACGTTCCGACCGCCATGCTCGGTAATCGGAATAATTCCCGGGGAAATCCTTAATGACGCCATCGCCTTCCATGACAAAAAGATGGTCTACAATATTATCAAGGAAATAACGGTCATGTGAAATCACAATCACACAACCCTTGAACGATGAAAGGTATTCCTCCAATATGCCCAGCGTCACGATATCCAAGTCGTTTGTAGGCTCATCAAGGATAAGGAAATTAGGTGAACGCATCAATACGGCCGCCAGGTGCAGGCGGCAACGCTCACCGCCGCTCAATGTGGCGACATACTTCTGCTGATCAGCCGGACTGAAAAGAAATTTCTGGAGGAACTGCATTGGAGAATAATGCCTCTCCCCGTCAAGCACCACATCCTCAGCGATATCTGTTATGACATCAATGACTTTTTTTGACTGGTCCAGCTGCAACCCGTCCTGACTGTAATATCCGAACCTTACAGTCTCCCCTACATTCCATTCTCCTGAATCAGATGGCAAAAGCCCCTGCAGTAACTTTATAAATGTTGACTTACCCGCCCCATTATGGCCGATTATGCCAAGCTTTTCATACCTCGCGAACGTATATGTGAACCCATCCAGTATCACCTTTTCGCCAAAACGCTTGCTTATGCCCCTCGCCTCGAATATCTTTGACCCGATATAGCTAGACTTCACTTCCAGGTTTACATTTTTCTCACCCAACTGCATCCGTGAACGCTCCTTGAGGTCATAGAATGAATCTATACGGTATTTCGCCTTGCCTGCACGTGCCTGAGGCTGACGGCTCATCCACTCCTGCTCACGGCGCAACGTGTTGCGCACCTTGGCAAGTTCTGCCTCCATTGACTCTATACGTTCCCTCCTCCGGCGCAAATAGTAGTCAAAATTTCCGTCATATGTATATATCTGCTGCCTGTCTATCTCAATTATCTTATTGCATACCCTGTCCAGGAAATACCTGTCATGGGTTACCATCAGCAATGCCACCTTGGACCGCTTCAGGTAGCCCTCAAGCCACTCGATTATTTCAATGTCGAGATGGTTGGTCGGTTCGTCCAGGATAAGGAGCTCCGGATTCTCCAGTATAACACGTGCCAAGGCAACCCTCTTCCTCTGCCCACCGGACAACGATGATACCCTCTGCGTCATGTCCGTAATCTTCAACTGTGTGAGCAGCTGCCTCAACCTATCCTCATAGTCCCACGCCCCAGCAGAATCCATACTTCGTATGGCATCGTCCAACGCTGCGGAATCACCTGAAGCCAGTGCACGTTCATAATCAGATATCACAGACGTGATATGATGGTCTTCCGACATACATGCCTCAAGTACTGTCAGATCCGGGTCCAATGGCGGCAATTGTTCCAGGAAACCGACCCTTAGGCCGTTGCGGAACACGACACTTCCGCTATCGGCGTCCTCCATACCCGCTATTATACGGAGCATAGTACTTTTTCCAGTGCCGTTTTTTGCAATCACACCAATCTTATCCCCCTCATTGACTCCGAAAGTCACATCTGAAAACAGCATCCTGTCCCCATAACTTTTCGTAAGATTCTCTATCTGCAGGCAACTTACCATAGGTCTAATTCTGATTCGGTTTCTTCATAACTATGCAAAATTACGAAAATTCCCCATACATTTATATATTCAGTCCTATTAATAGCACAATGTAGAGTCAACAAGCAAGTGCAAAATTAGCGAAAGAGTTTTATGAATAGTTCCAACGGCGAAGAAAAGTTGAGCTTTTCACGTGGCCTCCGGTTTATTTTAGCCTGAACCTTGTCTAAATCGGCCTGCTCGACCTCTCGAAAATCAGTA
>Ga0209064_1003375_pt1 | contig 14156 bp, 12 predicted proteins | sample Inofromicrocosms_FD_187498 | JGI IMG/M metagenome (GOLD analysis project Ga0209064, IMG submission 187498) | Mouse cecum microbial communities from Vienna, Austria - Inoculum for glucosamine and mucus D2O microcosms (SPAdes) (version 2) | ecosystem: Host-associated > Mammals > Digestive system >... | reverse complement strand
GGCGGGGGATGCCCGAGCGGCGGGGGCGGCCTAAACCGCCCCCAAGAGCGGATTCCTTATAATTTTTTTAATCGGAATAAAAAAATGCTAAAATCGCTTGGATTTTAGCATAGAATACGCTTTCTAATTATGTCTGCAACCCTACCCGCTTAACCCCAGACCGGGGCTTCTAAGGATCGGTCTGCGAGCCAAAATTAAGCAATTATTTTTTACTGTACAACAGTTTGCCTGAATTTTGATTTTTTTTTTGAGTATTGATGGCGTAAAGGTTGACGGGAGGGATAAAAAATTGGCGGGGGAGGAGATTGGAGGGGCGGGGGATGCGGAGGTTTTAGGCAAAAAGCCGGAAAACCAAGCATCCTGCCCCCTTTTTATTAATGTGTGCCAAAAAACGCGCGCGAAAAACGAGTGGAAAAAGATTGTTATAAAAGCCCGGCCATGTATAGAGGGAGGTAAATTATTCCGTCTTTTATCTCCAGGTCTTTGGTATGAAGCACATAAGATGTGTCAAGATAGTTTGAAAATTTCTTGCTGAACTTTTCAAGCGATGACAAGCGGTAGCGCGGAGACGATTTGACTTCAATTGGAGATACGTTGTGTTTGCTTGTGACCATTTTCTTGCGAATCAGGAAATCAATTTCCATTCGGTCTTCTGAATTCTCGCGGGATGAGCAGCTGTAAAAATACAATTGATGGCCTGAGGCGCGGAGTAATTGAGCGACAAGATTCTCTATCAGCATACCCTTGTTGAATTCAAGTTTGCCACGTAGAATTTTTTCATATATTCCGCCTTGTTCCAAATCACCGGAATCAAAAGCCATTGAAACCAGTAAACCGGTATCGGCCATGTAAAGTTTTACTTTCGCATCGTCACGATTAAGGGCCAGACCGACAGAAGGCTCGGTTGTGGCATAGCAGAAATTGACGACACGGCTCTCATCGAGCCAGAATATGGTGTCGGAGAAATCCCTCATCCGCGAGCCTTTTTTTATAAAAGCGGGGCGGAATTTTTTTTCATGCTGTTGCAATAAGCCTGGAATGCTGTCAAATACTCTTGTGACAACAGGCGCGGATTTGCCGGCATATTTGCTGATGTCGTTGCGGTACAGTGCAAGTATGCTTCGTTTGGTGGCATCGACATCTCTCATATCTTTCCGTTCAACATAACTCATTACGGCTTGCGGCATACCTCCGACGAGCATGTATGTTCTTAATGCTTCCATCATTTGTCGGTGGAGAGCCTGCCCGAGAGGGGCCAAACTCTCAAACCGGGTCTTGACAAAATCAAACAGCATATCCTGTCCGTTAGCCCACATGAACTCTTCCAGGTCCATAGGATACATATCAATCCTAATCTCCTCGCTTGGAATCACAATATCTTTCACATTGTGATTGATGCTTACCAATGAACCGGTTTCGATATAGTCGTATCGTCCGTCTTTGACAAGATATTTTATTGCGGCTCGGGCTCTTGGGCACATCTGCACCTCGTCAAATATAATAACCGATTCACGTGGATGTAGTATGACTCCTGTGAATAGGCTTAATTGCATGAAAAAAGTGTCAAGGTCGGTAAGGTATTTGTCGAATAATTCAAGGATACTTTCCGGAACATTATTAAAGTCAATAAGAATATATGATTTGTACTCGTTACGGGCAAATTCTTCTACAATCCAACTTTTGCCGATACGGCGTGCTCCGTCTACAAGGAGCGCAGTTCTTCCGTTCCACTGGGTTTTCCAGTCTTTTATTTTGTTGTAAATCTTGCGTTTCATTTGGTTTTTACATTTTTCAAGCATTCGTATAAGGGATAAACCCACATTTTCGAGTATTCACGGGAGGGATAAACCCACATTTTCAAGCAAAAGTATGAAAAAAATATGAAATTTCAAACTTTTTTTTCGAGAGGAGAATATATAATTATGATGGTCCGGAGGCAGCAATCGGCTGACGGGAGGGATAAAAATTTGGCGGGGGAGGAGATTGGAGGGGCGGGGGATGCGGAGATTCAAAAAAATTGCGTAATTTTGCAGTTCGGGGATAAATGACCCGTAACAGCATGTGATGTCAGTTTCTGAATTGCGACATATTTTCTTCCGTGCGGTCGTGGCTTGCGTGGCCGTGGCGGCGATGTGCTCGCTGCTGCCGGGCTGCGCGTCGACAAAGCATGTGCCCGACGGCGAGATGCTGCTCGAATCGGTGGATATTACTGTCGACAATGACACGATCGACACCGTGGAGTTATATAATTTTCTGCGCCAGACGCCGAACCACAAGGTGCTCGGGTTTGCCAAACTCCAATTGGGCACATACAGCCTCTCGGGGTCGGACACCACAAAATGGTATAACCGCTGGCTGCGCAACATAGGGCAGCCGCCGGTGATATTCGACGCTGAACTCACCGAGATGTCGCGCCGGCAGTTACGCCAGGCCCTCATCAACCGCGGATATATGGACGTGACGGTGGAAGTGGACTCCACGGCCAGCCGCGAGAAGAAAAAAATAGAAATCGACTACCATATCTCCGCCGGCTCGCCCCATGTGATATCGTCGCTGGCCTACAATATCCCCGACTCCGCGCTCCGCGCCGTGATTCTTGCCGACTCGGCATCGTTTGGCATCCGCCCGGGCGACTTGTTCGACCGCAACCGCCTCGACAATTTCCGCACCCGCATCACCACGCGCATGCGCAACCTCGGATACTACTCCTTCAATAACGACTATATCACTTTCACTGCCGACACCGTGCGCGGCTCGAAATCGGTGGCCCTCACCATGAACGTGAAGCCCGACAGCCGGACGGGAATCCCGGAAGTGTATAAGATAAACCGTGTGATTTTTGTCACCGACTATAATCCGGCGCTCTCCTCGACAGAAGCGTCCGACACTGTCGACTACCGCGGCGTAATGGTGCTTTACGGCCCCGACCGCTATATCAAGCCGTCGGCTCTCGAAGAAAAATGCTATCTGCGCTCGGGCATGCCTTATTCGGCCCGCGCCGTCGAGCGCACCTACGAGGCATTGTCGCAACTCGGAATCTTGAAATTTATCAACATAGAGATGCGCCCGGCCGGGACGGTCGACGGCACGGAGTGGCTCGACGCCTACATCCTGCTGTCGCGCAACAAGAAACAGGCCGTCACCGTCGAACTCGAAGGCACAAATTCTGAGGGCGACCTCGGATTCGGAGTAGGCCTTACATATCAGCACCGCAACCTCGCCAAGGGGTCGGAACTGCTCACCGCCAAATTCCGCACCAACTACGAGAGCCTGTCGGGCAAGGTCGACGGGCTTATCAACAACCGATATTCGGAATACGCGGCCGAGGTGGGCATTACCTTTCCTAAATTCAAGGCCCCGTTCCTGTCGTCGGCGTTCAAGAAGCGCATGCGCGCATCCACGGAATTTTCCGTGTCGGGCAACTATCAGGAGCGTCCCGAATACACGCGCGTGATATTCGGCGCAGCCTGGAAATATAAATGGAGCCGCAACAGCGGGGGCTACAACACCCGGCGCACGTTCGACCTTGTCGACGTGAATTACGTCCGGCTTCCAAAGAGTACGCTTAACTTCCTAGACTCGATAGCCCCGTCGAACCCTCTGCTGCGTTACAGTTATGAAGACCACTTTATAATGCGCATGGGCTACACCTTCTACCGCACCAACCGCCGCATCCCCACGGCCACGATGAACGCTTTCGTGATTCAGCCGTCGGTTACGACCTTCCGCGCCTCGGCGGAAATGGCCGGCAACCTCCTGTATGCCTTGTCGTCGGCCTTCGACCGCAAGAAAAGCGACGGGGCCTATAAAGTGTTTGGCATCCAATATGCGCAATACGTGAAGGCCGAGGCCGATTTCACTTACACGCGCAATCTCAACTCGCGCAACGCCCTGTCGTTCCACATCGGAGCCGGTATCGGCGTGCCATACGGCAACTCGTCGATGATACCCTTCGAAAAGCGATTCTATGCCGGCGGCGCCAACGGCGTGCGTGGCTGGGGCGTGCGCACGCTCGGCCCCGGAGCCTACGACTCGCGCAACTCCGTAACCGACTTCATCAACCAATGCGGCGACATACGTCTCGACCTCTCGGTGGAATACCGTGCGCGGCTATTCTGGGTGTTTGAGGGCGCGCTGTTTGTCGACGCCGGCAATATCTGGACCATACGCGACTATGAAAACCAGCCGGGCGGCGTGTTCAAATTCAACGAATTCTACAAGCAGATAGCAGCCGCCTACGGTGTGGGCCTGCGCATGGACTTTACCTATTTCCTCCTGCGCTTCGACCTTGGCATGAAGGCACACAACCCGGCCATGAACCAAGAACCCTGGCCGCTGATACATCCCCGCTGGGGCCGCGACGCCACCTTCCACTTCTCAGTCGGATACCCGTTCTAAAACTATTAACGACGAATGACTAATTTTAAGGTCCTTAAAGTCCTTAAAGACCTTAACAAACAACTTCCCCAATGAAATCTTACGTAATATTCGACCTCGACGGCACACTACTTAATACAATAGAAGATCTCGGCCATGCCGTGAACTACGCGCTGCGCAGCACGGGGCATCCTGAACATTCAATACCGGCATACCAGGCTATGGTGGGCAACGGCGTGCGTCGCCTCATCGAGCGCGCTCTCCCTCCCGAAGCCCGCTCAACCACCGAAGTTGACCGTATCCTGGGCTTTTTCCGCGAATATTACGACGAGCATTGCTGCGATTTCACCAAGCCATATCCCGGCATCCCCGAACTGCTTGCCGACCTCACCGCGCGAGGCCTCAACCTTGCTGTCACGTCCAACAAATACCAGGCGGCTGTCACAAAAATCATAAATCACTATTTCCCCGACGCCGCATGGCGCGCCGTGCTCGGCAATGTCGACGGAGTGCCCCGCAAACCCGACCCCTCGATAGTGTTCGCGGCCCTCAACGCCTGCCCCACGCCCAAGGCTCAGGTGCTGTATGTTGGCGACTCCGGCGTGGATATGGAGACGGCGCGCCGGGCCTGCGTCGAGTCTGTCGGCGTCACCTGGGGATTCCGTCCGCCGTCGGAGCTGCGCAATGCCTACGCCGACCACGTAATCACCGACCCCGACGAGATTGTCACAATAATCCTCGAGTAGAAATCAATAGTGTAGGGACGCACGGCTCGTGCGTCCGTATCGAAGATGATATTTATATAATGTACAGGATACTTAAATATATACGTGTGGCCGCGGCGGTGATTTTCGCCGTCGGGTTCTCTGCGCTTGCCCTCGCCCCGCATTTCGGCCGCACAGCTCTCGGCACTTGGCTCGCCCACTTGCAGATTGTGCCGGCGATAATGGCCGGCGCGGCGTTCTGGGTGGTGTTCTGGGTGTTTGTCACCCTCACGTTCGGGCGAGTCTACTGCTCGGCCGTGTGCCCCCTGGGCACGGTGATGGATGCCGCCGCCCGCGCCGGACGCGCATGTGGGAAGGGAGGGGCGCGTCGCTATCGTTACGCGCCGCCGCTCAATGCCCTGCGGATTCCCGTCACCGTGGCCGTGTCGCTGGCCTTCTTCGCCGGATTTGCCGTGGTGCTCGCCGTGCTCGACCCCTCGCACCTCTACGGCAGCATAATACGTGCCGTGGCCCGTCCCGGGCTCATAGCCACGGGCAGCGTGGTGGCAGGGTGGGGAGTCCTCGCTCTTGTGGGCGCTATTGCCGCCATGCGCGGACGCCTTTTCTGCAACACGATATGCCCTGTCGGCGGTATTCTCGCCTTTCTCAGCCGGGCTTCGGTATATAACGTCGACATCAACCCCGACAAATGCATCCACTGCGACCGGTGTGTCGACGTGTGTAAATCCCAATGTATTAAAATGCCCGACTGCACGGTCGACACTTCCCGTTGCGTCATGTGCCTCAACTGCACGGCCGAGTGTCCCAACGACGCCATCACCGTGCGTCGCGGACACCACCGTCTATCGTGGCCCATGCTCCGTCGCATAGCCCCGCAGGGAGGCGCCCCGGCAAGCATGTCGGCCCAATTGCCCAAACAATCATTCAACCGTCACAAAGATGAAACAATATCTTGACTTGCTCCGTCATATCCTCGACAACGGCACCGACAAAGGCGACCGCACCGGCACCGGCACACGGTCGGTATTCGGCTATCAGATGAGATTCAACCTCCAAGAAGGGTTTCCGCTGCTCACCACAAAAAAACTCCACCTCAAATCCATAATCTACGAGCTCCTTTGGTTTCTGCGCGGCGACACCAACGTGAAATATCTTCAAGACCACGGAGTGCGCATCTGGAACGAATGGGCCGGACCCGACGGCGACCTCGGCCATATCTACGGATACCAGTGGCGGTCGTGGCCCGACTATAAGGGCGGATTCATCGACCAGATCTCGCGTGCCGTCGACGATATTAAAAATAATCCCGACTCGCGCCGTATAATCGTGAGCGCATGGAACGTAGGCGACCTCGACAATATGAATCTTCCCCCGTGTCACGCCTTCTTCCAATTCTACGTCGCCGACGGACGGCTCAGCCTGCAACTCTACCAACGCTCGGCCGACACATTCCTCGGCGTGCCCTTCAACATCGCCTCCTATGCCTTGCTGCTTATGATGATGGCTCAGGTCACCGGGCTTCGTGCCGGCGACTTTGTGCATACCCTCGGCGACACCCATGTCTACCGCAACCACTTCGACCAGGTGCGCCTCCAGCTTACGCGCGAGCCGCGCCCGCTGCCGACAATGACCCTCAACCCCGACGTGAAATCAATCTTCGATTTCACCTACGACGATTTCACCCTCACCGGCTACGACCCGCACCCCCACATCCCCGGCATCGTCGCCGTATAAAGCAGGAACACAAGCCTCCGGCTTGTGAAATATGTCACAATCCGGAGGATTGTGTTCCTAACGGAAAGAATTATGACACAACAAGATATAACCATTATAGCCGCTGTGGCCTCCGACGGAGCGATCGGACGCGGCGGCGACATGCTTTGGCATATTCGCGGCGACTTGCGCCGCTTCAAGGCGCTCACGCTCGGGCACACCGTGGTGATGGGCCGGCGCACATTCGAGTCGCTTCCCAAAGGAGCGCTTCCCGGGCGTCGCAACATCGTGGTGACACGCAACAATTCCCTCTCGTTCCCCGGTGCGGAAACGGCCTCGGGGCTTGAAGCCGCTCTTGCCATGACGGCTCCCGACGAGAAAGTATTCATTATCGGAGGCGGCGAAATCTACCGTCAGGCAATGCCTTTGGCCGCCGAGCTCGACATCACCGAAATCGACGGCACCGCTGCCGGCGCCGACACCTTCTTTCCCTCCATCCCCGCCGAGTTCGAGCTTGCCGAAGCCTCCGAAACCGTTCCTGCCGAAGGCCCTGTGCCGCCCTACCGCTTCGCCACCTACCGGAGAAAGTAAAAAAAGCCTGTGAGGTGCGCGGTTTTTGCAAAAATCTTTGTAAATTTGCAATTCCAAAACAGATAACAGACAACGCCCTTGGCTTTGAGAATAAAAAGACTGTACACGTTTATGCTGCAACGGTTCCTGCCGCTGCTGGCAATGACTTTTTTTATATGTCTTTTCATCGTGCTCATGCAATTCCTTTGGCGATATATCGATGATCTTGTCGGCAAAGGATTGGCTGTGAGCGTCATAGGCGAATTGTTCTTTTATGCCGCACTCACCATGGTGCCCACGGCCCTGCCGTTGGCCGTGCTGCTGGCGTCGCTTATGACCTTTGGCAACCTTGGCGAGCGTTTCGAGCTTACGGCCATGAAAGCCGCCGGCATATCGCTCTTCAAGATAATGCGGCCGCTTATAGTGCTTATGGTGTTTGTGGCCATAGGCGCGTTCTTCTTTCAAAACAATGTGCTGCCGGTGGCGCAGACAAAGATGTGGACGCTGCTCTTTTCGATGCGCCAGAAATCGCCCGAGGTCGAAATCCCCGTGCGGTCGTTCTACGACCAGATTCCGGGCATGAACCTCTATGTCGAGCGCAAGAACCCCGACACGGGCATGCTCTACGACCTTATTATCTACGACCTTTCGCGCGGGCTCGACAATTCCCGCGTGATTCTTGCCGACTCCGGAAGCCTCAACTTCACCGAAGACAAGACCCGGCTTTTCCTCCACCTCTACCGTGGCGAGATGTTCGAGAACCTGCGCGAGAACGCGATGGGCTCGTCCACGTCCAACTATCTCCCTTTCCGACGCGAGAGCTTCACCGACAAGCAAATATATTTCCTTTTCGACGCCAACTTCAACCGCATGGACGAAAGCACCATGCGCAGCCAGTATGTCGGCAAGAATATAACTGAACTGCGCGCTTCGATCGACTCCATAAGCGGCATTGTCGACTCCCTTGGCACAAGCTACGGCTCCGACCTGGTGACACGCTCATATGTCAACGTGCCATATTACGAATACATCCGCAACGACTCAAACGTGACCAAGGTGCACAAACCCCTGCCCGTCGTGGCCGAGCCCCTGGTGCTCGATTCCGTGTTCTCGAAACCCGACTTGCCCAGGGCGCGAGGATACATTACACGCGCCATCAGCAAGACGCGCCAGCAGATTCAAGACTTCGAATACCGTTCCACGCTCCTGCTCGAGCAGGAAAAGCTCATGCGCCGCCACGACATAGAGATGCAAAAGAAATTCACCCTGTCGTTTGCCTGCCTCATCTTCTTCTTCATCGGCGCGCCCCTGGGCGCCATCATCAAGAAAGGCGGCATCGGCACACCGCTCGTTATCTCGGTATTCCTGTTTATCGTCTACTTTATATTCGACAACATGGGCTACAAGATGGCGCGCGACGGCAAGACCGAGGTGTGGATGGGTATATGGCTCAGTTCGGCCGTGCTTCTGCCCTTGGGCATATTCTTCACCTACAAGGCCGTGGGCGACTCCGCCGTGTTCAATGTCGACGCCTATGCCGCCTTCTTCCGCCGCATCACCGGCCGCCGAATCAAACGCTCGCTCGAATTGAAAGAGGTGATAATGAGCGATGTCGACCCCGAAGAAGCTCTCGTCCGATTGCGCGATTTCCGGCAGCGCGTGGCCGACGTGCAGGCCGAATTGAAAAAAATGAACATATTCGCCCGTCTGGCCGGGCGCGGCCCGTGGCGAAGCCTCGAACAGGCGCTCAACGACCTTATAGAGTACCTTTCCAACTCGCGCCGTCCGCGTGTGGTGCTCCTCCTCAACGAATACCCCTTTGCCATAGGCCGTCGCAACCTCGACGCCGTGGCTGCAAACACAGAAAAACTTATACAGCAATATACATCCGGGCCTTCCGGCTCCGACATCTAAATAATTAATTATGGCAGACATAAAACTGAATACTATCGAAGAAGCCCTCCGCGATTTCGCCGAAGGCAAGATGGTGATTGTGGTCGACGATGAAGACCGTGAAAATGAGGGCGACCTCATAGTGGCCGCCGAGAAAATTACCCCCGAACAGGTAAATTTCATGCTCAAAAACGCCCGTGGCGTGCTTTGTGCCCCGATTACCAACAGCCGCTGCCGCGAGCTCGACCTGCCTCACCAGGTAGAGGACAACACTTCGGTGCTCGGCACCCCGTTCACCGTCACCGTCGACAAACTCGAAGGCTGCTCAACCGGTGTGTCGATTCAGGACCGCGCCGCCACAATCCGCGCCCTTGCCGACCCCGAGTCGACACCCGCCACTTTTGGACGTCCAGGTCATATCAATCCCCTCTATGCCCAGGATGCCGGAGTGCTCCGCCGCGCCGGCCACACCGAGGCCGCGGTCGACCTTGCCCGCCTTGCCGGCCTCCGTCCCGCCGCCGCCCTTATGGAGATAATGAGCGACGACGGCTCTATGGCTCGTTTGCCCGAACTCCGCCTCCGCGCCGACGAATGGGGCCTCAAACTCATATCAATACGCGACCTCATTGCCTACCGCCTAAATAAAGAGCAGATGGTGGAAGTGGGCGAAGAAGTGGATATGCCCACCGAATTCGGCCATTTCAAACTCATACCTTTCCGCCAGATCAGCAACGGCCTCGAACACATCGCCCTCATCAAAGGCGACGTCACCGGCGACGAGCCCGTGCTCGTGCGCGTGCACTCGTCATGCGCCACAGGCGACATCTTCGGCTCCGAACGCTGCGACTGCGGTCAGCAGCTCCACCGGGCAATGCAGATGATCGAGAAGGAAGGCCGCGGCGCCATAATCTACCTCAGCCAGGAAGGCCGCGGAATCGGCCTGATGGACAAAATCCGCGCATACAAACTCCAGGAAGAAGGCATGGATACCGTAGACGCCAACCTCCATCTCGGACACAAGGCCGACGAACGCGACTACGGAGTTGGCGCCCAGATTCTCAACCTCCTCGGCATCCGCAAGATGCGCCTGCTCACCAACAACCCCTGCAAGCGCATCGGCCTCGAAGGCTACGGCCTCACCATCGAGGAAAATGTGCCAATCGAAGTAGACCCCACGCCTTTCAACCGCCGGTATATGGCCACAAAGAAAGAGCGTATGGGCCACGACCTCCACAATATCTGATTTCCGACAGCAATTCGATGAAAGACAGTAAATTCATAGCCCGCGGCATCCTTGCGGGCGTGTGCATAAGCATGGGCGGCTGCATCTTCCTCAAAACGGGAGGTGTGGCCGGCGCCATCCTCTTCGCCTTCGGCCTTATCGCCGTGGTGTCGCTTGGCCTCAACCTCTTCACCGGCAAGGCCCGCTTAGTATGGGGCCCCGCTCCCGACCAAAGCGCGCAGGGCGGCTACGCATGGCTCCTTGCCATACTCATCCTCAACATCATAGGCTGTATGCTCATGGGTATGCTCATGTCCGACGCATCGATGCAGACTGCCGCCCAAGCCGTTATCGACAAACGCCTGGCATCGTCGCCCCTGCGCAACGGCATACTCGCCATAGGTTGCGGATTCATCATGACGCTCGCCGTGCAAGGCACCGACAAAGGCCGCTGGCTGCCGCTGCTGTTCGGTATCCCCGCCTTCATCCTCTGCGGCTTTCCCCACTGTATAGCCGACGCTTTCTACATAGCATCCCTGCCGCTCGACTACATCACCGTCCACGCCGCCGACCTGTCCGCATTCTATTGCGCCATCGTGGCCGGCAACTTCCTGGGCTGCAACGCCTATCGCCTTACAGCGCAATCTGCCCCGCTTCCCTCCTCCTCCACTTCCCAACTTCCCAACTCCCAAACTACCCAACTTCCCGACTGACATGTCTCTCTCCGTAATTAAAGTGTACTCATCCGACGCAGCCGCCAACATAGCCCTCGGAGTGCTTCGCACCAACGGCATCCCGGCAGTGCTCAACAACGAAATCACCTCCAACGTCTTCGGCATACAGCTCGCCCCGTTCGACGGTATCCGCCTCCTCGTCAACGACGAAGACCGCGACATCGCCCTGCGCCTGCTCGACCATCCCGACGAAAATATAGAGGAAGAATAAAAAATGGAATGAAACGCCTGTGGTTAGCTCTGATATTGCTCTTGGCTGTCTTTCAGGCCAACGCCTTGTCGCTTGCCCTCGACTCGATAAGAGAATGGGGCAAGTTCCCTAACTTTTGCGTCGACGTTTACCGCTGGGGCGACCGTTTCTTCAATACCTACGACTCGGCCTACGTCGTAGGCACCGGTCATAAATTCAACCTCAAGCTGCGCACCGAGTCGTGGGTCGACTACTACAATTTCGACCTCCCCAACGACATGCGCATGCGTATGCTCTCCGATCCGAGCACATCCACCGGCTTCTGGCTCACATATCTTGCCGTGTCTGTCGGCTATGACATGAACGTAAGCAAATACCTCGGCTTCACCTCCGGCGCGCGAAAGCGATTCACCTTCGGATTCAATTGCAGCCTCTTTGCCGTCGACTATTACAGCGTGTCAAACGACGTAGGCACACATATATCAAAGTTCGGCCCCCATGGCAACACCACCAATCCCAAAATCGACTTCAACGGCATCAACAACAATTCATGGGGCCTGAATTTCTACTATTTCTTCAATCACAAGAAATACTCCCAGGCCGCAGCGTTCAATTTCTCTAAAATACAGAAACGCAGCCAAGGCTCGCTCTATGCCGGATTCTCTTTCTGGCGTCAGAAATTCATCTTCGATTTCTCGTCTCTGCCCGACTATATGAAGGACGCCCTCCCGGCTACATGGCCCGACTATACCTATCGCGCCTCCAACAACAACTACGCCCTCAAAGTCGGCTACGGCTACAACTGGGTGTTTGCCCCGAAGTGGATTCTCGGAGTGTCGGAATCGCCCCTGCTCGGCATACAGACCGGATGGATCGACTTCCCCGACAAAAAAAAGACATCGTTTGCCTTCTACAACAATTTCCGCCTGTCGGTTGTCTGGAACAATAAGCAATGGTTTGCCGGGGCGCAGTGCGACGTAAACATTGGCCTCCTCTACGACAAAGAATACACCTTCACCAATTCCATCGTCACCGGCATCGTCTCCGTGGGCTATCGCTTCAACATCTGGTAAATAAGAGTAGGGACGCACGGCTCGTGCGTCCGCCAAAAACAATAAAACCGTGAATAATAAAAAAAACAATAAACGCCCCCGTTGGATGCGTCGCATCCTCATCGGCATTATAATAGCCCTCGTTGCCATATTCATCGGACTGGGCGTAATATGGATGCTCGCCACCAAGAAGTACGACAGGCAGGAGAGCGTCCGCATCTACATTCCGCGTGGAGCGACAACCACCGCCGTTGTCGATACGCTTGTCACGCGTCTCGGTCAGGACTTCGGACGACGCGTGGCCCGCTTGTGGGGCTTGCAAGGCGGCTCCCCCAAGGTTGCCGAAGGCTCATATGTTGTCGACCCCGGCGCACGTGCCATCGACATAAGCCGTCGCCTGCTCCACGGCCGCCAGACCCCCGTGCGCCTCACATTCAACAATATACGCACATTCGACCAACTCGCCGCCCGCCTGGCCTCGCGCATGGAGTTCACCGAAGACGAATTCGCCGCCGCCTGCGACTCCGTCCTCCCCACAATGGGATTCAACCGACCCGGCTACGTAGCCGCCTTCATTCCGGATACCTACGAATTCTATTGGAACGCCCCGGCCGTCGTAGTCGTGAGCCGTCTCGCCGACTTCCGCAACCGGTTTTGGACCGACGAGCGTCGCGCCCAAGCCTCATCGCTGGGGCTTACCCCCGTGGAAGTGGCCACCGTAGCCTCAATCGTCGAAGAAGAAACCGCCAAGGCCGACGAGCGACCAATGGTAGCCCGCCTCTACCTTAACCGCATTGCCCGGCGTATTCCCCTGCAAGCCGACCCCACCGTGAAATTCGCCGTCGGCGACTTCTCCCTGCGCCGCATCACCGGCAAGCACCTGCGCACCCCCTCGCCCTACAACACCTACCTCAATCCCGGCCTCCCTCCCGGCCCAATCCGTGTCCCCGAACGCGCCACCCTCGAAGCCGTACTCTCCGCCCCGGCCCACGGCTACATATATATGTGCGCCAAAGAAGACTTCTCCGGCCGCCACAACTTCGCCACCGACTACGCCACCCACCTCGCCAACGCCCGCCGCTACCAACAAGCCCTCGACCGCCGCAACATCCATTAGCCGGCACCGCGCATATGCAGGAACGCGCATATGCAGGAACGCGAGCCTCCGGCTTGCGCTGTAAAAAAACATAAATTATGATGAATTTTGATTCCGTATATCATGAGCCAAATGCAGAGACTCTTGCCGCTATGGAAGAGGCTGAAAGTGGAGTTTTGCGAGACACACCGGCCTTAGATCTGTCCTCAATCGAAGCAATGGAAAAATCCATGGGTATAGATTAGCACCGCGAGCCTCCGGCTTGCGCAATTTCGCATCGCCCGCATGGCTTTCGAGCTTTGCGAGAAAAAGGTAGTTGGAGCTTCTTTACCGGCAAATCTTTGCAAAAAGATACTCTCGCAATGGTTCGTTCATGGTTCGGGATAGTTCCGGCCCGGCGTAGCCACGCGGATGTGCGAGCGGCTTCTGCATTCAAAAACACCGGCATGCAAAAATATGAACCGCACCCCAAAAGTTAGACACAAAACTTTTGGGGTGCATTATGTATAGACACCATAACTTTGAAGAACGACTTAATGTAGTAAGTCGACTTATGTCAGGCGAGCCCATCACGGCTTTATGCA